>Ga0315281_10006789_pt1 | contig 16217 bp, 18 predicted proteins | sample YL17G07_0_MG_FD_204540 | JGI IMG/M metagenome (GOLD analysis project Ga0315281, IMG submission 204540) | Sediment microbial communities from Yellowstone Lake, YNP, Wyoming, USA - YL17G07_0 | ecosystem: Environmental > Aquatic > Freshwater > Lake > Sediment | place: USA: Wyoming | collected... | reverse complement strand
ATACTGGGCACTAAGGTTGATATTGTGAGGCTCAGAGATACCATGAACCAGACTTTGCGGTCCAGAATCGAACGAGACGTTATCTATGTATGATAAAGACCTCGTTGTCAGCGTTCTTAAAAACATTCTGTGGTCGTTGGAACAGATCACAAAGAGATTTCAATCCATTCAATCGAGTGAAGACTTTTTAAAGGATGACCTTGGCCTCGAGAAACTGGACAGCATCTGTATGCAGTTGATCAATATAGGTGAAGCGTTGAAAGAAATTGATAAGCTCACCGAAGGAAGTCTCCTCTCACACTATCCTGATATTGACTGGAAAAAAGCAAAAGGGATGCGGGACATCATAACGCATCATTATTTCGATATCGATGAAGAAACAGTATTTGTTGTCTGCAAGGAGCGAATCCCGGGAATGAAGAAAATCATCGGTGAGATAGTAAATGATCTGGAAGGCAGAAAATAGAACCGTCCCCTTTTCCTTCTTCTTTGAATTAAGTATGGTGTCCCCAGAATTCAGAATTGGATATTATCAATCCCGCTCGCTTGGTATCCGCGACTTTCTGAAGCAACCGGGAAACAGTTAGAAAATTATGAAATATCGCCTTCCGGATATGGCATTCATTGGCCTGATTTGGATGAAGACTTAAGTGTGTTAGGATTTCTTCTGCCGGATAGAAAATAGGAATATGAACGGTAAATCGTAAAGAGTAAAAAATAAAGTGTTAGAGAAACCGCATAAGAAATTAGATGTTTGGAAAAAGTCAATCGACCTGGTACACAAGATGTATGAATTGACTAAGACTTTCCCAAAAATTGAGGAATATGGACTCACAAACCAAATGAGAAGAGCCGCTATATCAGTCCCAGCTAATATCTCAGAAGGTGCTGCTCGGCAGACAAAGAAAGAATTCATACAATTCCTTCATGTGGCACAGGGCTCTCTAAGTGAACTTGACACACACCTGGAAATTGCCCTAAGATTAGATTATATGAAGGAGACTTTTCTTCAAGAGGTATCTACACTAATGAACGATATAGATAAGATGCTTACTGGTCTAATCAAGTCATTGAAGAAGTAAATGTTTTCGTATTACGATATCACGCTTTACGTTTTACGCCTTACATTTTACGGTCTCTATGACACTTTACACCTCACGGTCTTTGTACATTTTACGGTTTATACGTTTTATGGAATAAACATTTCACACTTTACGGGATACAACGCTTTTCCCTTTACTACTAATGACTTACGGGTCATAATGTTTTAAAAGTAAGTAACATAAGGGAGGAAGAAAAATGTCATTTAAAAGAGCAACATATACCACAGCTTTAGATGCACTGGATGCACTGCTTAAGTCATTAGCTGTCTATGAGCAGAAATATCAGATGTCTTCTGATGAATTTTACGCCAATTACTTATCGGGGAAACTCGAAGATTCCAAGGATTTTGTTGAATGGGCTGGAGACTACCATCACTATATTAAGCTGAAGCAGGAATTAGAGGAGAAACTGAAGGTTACTACGTGAAAGACATAACTGAATATTTTGAAGAAATACGGACTCTTATAAAAGAAATATCAAGAGTAGAAATTGAAAGATATGAGGAACAAGTATTGTCATCAGAGAGAGGAAATCTGCGTATTCGTTTAAGATTTTTTGATAATTCTCTTTTAGAAATTAGTGAGGCTATCCATATTATGAAAGGAACCTTTACATGGTTAAGTTATCGCTATCATTATCAAAATCCTGACGGAAGCATTATCTTCCGCTATGATAATACACCCCATCACCCTGAAGTAAGTACATACCCTAATCATAAACATACTGGAGAATTAGTTGTTAATGCTGCTCGTCCAAACATCGAAAAAGTCTTATCGGAAGTCAAAGAACATATCAAATCGTGAGATAACAGCTATACTAAGAAATTAAATTAACAGGAAGATAATGTTAGAAGGCATTCAAGCTTTTTAAAAACAAAATAAAGAAACAAAAACCATAAGCTCTTAGCTCTAAGCTCCGAGCTTTAGAAAAGGGGGAGAAGATGGAAAGAAAAAATTACATAGGTAAGGTTTTAGGGTTAAGGAAACTTATAACACTTCACGCTTCACGCTTTACGCTTTACGGAATAAAACGCTTTACGATTTACGATTTACGGTCTTTGTTACGATTTACACTTCACACTTTACGATTTACGGTCTTTTTCGCTTTACTGTTCACACTTTACGCTTTACCAGTTTCAACGTTGGCTGCTGATAAGCTGGTTGTGATGAATGGGTCAACAAATCTATTTAAAGTAACCGACACCGGCAATGTAGGGATCGGGACAACGAATCCAGGATATCCTTTAGAAATTATTAAAAATCAAAATGGGGCAACATATGTGAGAATAGGAAACTCAAACAATGGTACATCAGCGGTGCAGGGAATATATGTTACAAATGACACAAACAAAGGAGTATCATTACAGGCTCGCAGCACGAACTTTTCTCCTCTATATGCTAACGCGGGGGTAATAAGAACAGATTCATCGATTACAAATGGTTTTGTATTTGCAACAGGGGCTCAAGCTCCTATTAGATTTTTCATAAAAGACATAGAACAGGTTAGAATTGATTCCTCCGGCAACGTGGGTATTGGGACGGCGAATCCATCTGGAAAATTAGACGTAAATGGAACAATCTACCAGAGTGGGGTACCATGTTGTGCTGATTATGTTTTTGCGAAGGATTATAAATTGGAATCGATTGAAGATCATGCAAAATTTATGTGGGAGAAGGCACACTTAAAAGCAATTCCAAAGGCTCGTAGGGATGCCAATGGTAATGAAATGGTTGAGATTGGAGGAACATATCAAAAAGGCATAGTGGAAGAATTAGAAAAAGCTCACATTTATATTGAACGGTTAAATAAGAAAATAAAGGATTTAGAAGCAAAAATGAAGGCTTTAGAGGAAGGTAAATAAAAAAGGTAGATGAGAAATGTAAAGGTTAGTTGCGACACTGCTGGGCTTTAACACTGCAGGTCGCTTCGCCTTCGTCAGAAATTATATGTGGTGGAGACCACATAGTGTATTATTTTTTCAGCATTTACTATTGTTAAAATAGACTCACAATGGTATTGCAGGAACTTTAACTTGATATATATCCTTCCTGAAGTATATCTGTTTATTTTTATTAGTGAACCTTATCCATCAAAAACTATAGTGTGTTTAAGAACCCCATTGCATTACTGACAATTACTGCTGGTAGTTTTAATCCATCACAAAAGCAAACAATTGACTATATCTTAATTCCCTCAAAAATTTTCAAAGAAACTTATGAGAATAATTTTTTGAGGTAGCATATCATTATGATATAATTCAATTATTTAAAACATGAGGAGCAAAACTGATGATTAACGAGAAAACAATTTTAATAACAGGTGGTACTGGTTCTTTTGGAAAAAAGTGTACGGCATTAATTCTTAAGAAATATAAACCGAAAAAAATAATTATCTTCAGCCGTGATGAGCTTAAACAGTTTGAAATGGCACAGCAATTTCCAGATTCAAAATATCCTTGTATGAGATATTTTATTGGAGATGTGCGTGATAAAGAGCGATTATACCGAGCTTTCACCAAAGTGGATTATGTAATTCATGCTGCAGCTTTAAAACAAGTTCCGGCTGCAGAATATAACCCCTTTGAAGCAGTAAAAACAAATATCATTGGAGCTGAAAATATTATCAATGTGGCTATCGACAAAGGTGTTAAGAAAGTTATTGCTTTAAGTACTGACAAAGCGGCAAATCCCATAAATCTCTATGGAGCGACTAAGCTTTGCTCGGATAAGTTATTTATAGCTGGGAATTCCTACGTTGGAAGAGAAGATACCATTTTCAGTGTAGTCCGTTATGGGAATGTTGTAGGTAGCCGGGGAAGCGTAATTCCTTTTTTTCTTAAACAAAAAGAAACAGGTATCTTAACGATTACTGACCCTCGTATGACACGCTTTTGGATTACGCTTGAACAAGGAGTAAATTTCGTACTTAATTGTCTTGAACGTATGGTAGGCGGTGAGTTATTTGTACCCAAAATTCCGAGTATGAATATTATGGATCTTGCAAAAGCAATAGCACCTGAATGTAAGACTAAAACTATTGGAATACGACCTGGGGAAAAATTGCATGAGGTTATGGTTCCGAGAGATGAGGCCAGAATGACACTTGAGTTCGATAAATTTTATATTATCCAACCACAATTTTGGTTTTTTGAACGGCGTTTTAAAAACAAGAAAGGAAAACCCTTACCAGAGAATTTTGAGTATAGCTCTGGGACGAATTCCCAGTGGCTTACGGTGGAAGAATTGAGAGCGATGATAAGAACCCTATGACTTTCATTCCATACAGCAGACAATGTATTGACAAAGATGATATTGACGCAGTCGTAAAGGTTCTGAAAAGTGATTTCATAACACAAGGACCTAAGATACCAGAATTTGAGAAAAGATTAGCAGAATATTGTGGTGCAAAATTTGCTATTGTTTTTAATTCAGGGACTTCTGCCCTTCATGGGGCATACTTTGCCCTTGGTATTAAAAAAGGTGACAAGTTCATTACAAGTCCGATTACCTTTGTTGCGACTGCCAATGCAGGTTTATATTTGGGAGCAAAGCCTGTTTTTGTCGATGTTGCGTCAGACACAGGCAATATTGATGCATCGAAAATTGAAGAAAAAATTACAAAAAAAACGAAGCTTATTGTTCCAGTCCACTTCGCAGGCCATCCTGTTGATTTAGAAAAAATCTCTAATATTGCCAAGAAACATAACCTATTTTTGATTGAAGATGCCTGCCACGCATTGGGAGCAAAACACAAAGGAAAAAAAATAGGAAGCTGCAAATATTCTGATATGACTGTACTGAGCTTCCATCCAGTAAAACACATCACGACTGGAGAAGGTGGAGCAGTTTTAACAAACAATCAAGAATTTTATAAAAAGCTCTTGATGTTCAGAAATCATGGTATTACTAAAGACAATTCACGATTCACGATTCACGATTCACGAATAATAGGCGACTGGTATTATGAAATGCAATTATTGGGTTACAATTATCGAATGACAGATATTCAGGCTGCACTCGGTATATCACAATTGAAAAAGCTCAATTTATTTGTAAAAAAAAGAAGAGAAATAGCAGACCTTTATAATAAAGCTTTCAGAGACAATCCTTATTTTGATATTCCATTTGAAGAAGATTACGCTTACTCATCATATCATCTTTATCCGATACGGTTAAAAGATAAGTTTAAAGATAGGAAAAAAGAGATATTTTCGAAATTAAGAGCAAAAGAACTCGGCGTACAGGTCCATTACATACCCATATACTTGCAACCTTATTATAAGGAGTTAAGGTACAGAAAAGGTTTATGTCCCATGGCAGAAAATTTTTACCAAAGAGAAATAAGTATTCCCATTTATCCTGCGATGACCCAAAAAAATATAAACTATGTCATCGAAGAAATATATGATTCTTTTAAAAAAGTGTAAATGAAAATAGGGGCTATTATTCAGGCAAGAACTTCTTCTACTAGGTTGCCTAAAAAAATCCTCAAAGAATTACCATATAGCAGTGGAATCACTGTTTTACAACAAGTTATAAGAAGATTAAAAAAGTCCAAGAAATTATATGATATCATTGTTGCAACTACCAAAGACAAATCTGATAAAGAAATAATTACCATTGCTGAAAAAGAAAATGTAAAATGGTTTAGAGGAAGTAAAGATGACGTTTTAAGCAGATATTACTTAGCTGCAAAAAAAAACAATTTAGATATCGTTGTTAGAATAACAAGCGATTGTCCTTGTATTGATTCTGAAATTATTGATTCGGTTTTAGAAAAACATTTACGAACCAAATCGGACTACACAACAAATACACTGAAGAGAACGTTTCCACATGGGTTAGATACTGAGGTTTTGAATTTCACTACATTAGAAAGAGCATACCTAACGGCTAAACAACCTTATGAAAGAGAACATGTTACTTCTTACATTTATAAAACAAGACCAGATTTATTTAAGATAACTCTTGTAGAAGCACCGAAAAAACTGAACTATCCTGACATCAGGATAACACTCGATACAGAAGAAGATTATGCATTGCTTTGTACTGTTTTTGATAACCTCTATCCTAAAAATAAATTTTTTGGCACAGAAGATATAATAGAGCTGTTTAAGAGGAAACCCTGGCTCAAGCTCATTAATAAGAAAAGTATACAAAAGAAAATATTTGATTCTTTAGAAGAAGAGATTCGTGAGGCTATTACTCTATGTGATTTGCAAGATTTAAATAGAATAAAGCATTTTTTAGAAGCTCAAATACATGAAGGTATTCATCATAACTGAGGGAAGTAGATTTATCGGTTTTGGCCATATAACGAGATGCACATCTTTGTATCAGGCTTTTGAAGAAAAAGGCATTTTACCTTTATTTTTAATAAACGGTGACGAGACTGTAAAAGATTTACTGAACAATAAAAATTGTGAAATCTTTAACTGGCTAACAGAAGAGCAGAAATTATTCAAGTTCATAGAAAATGCTGATGTAGTCATTATGGACTCATACTTAGCTGGTTACGAGTTATATGAAAAGATATCAAGTTTGGTAAAAGTTCCTGTTTACCTTGATGACAATAAAAGAATCGATTATCCGAGAGGGATTGTTGTAAACGCAGCAGTTTACGCTGATGAGTTGAATTACCCTGATAAAAAAGGAGTTAGTTATTTACTTGGCAGTCAGTATATACCTATCAGAAAAGAGTTCTGGGATGTGCCTGAGAAAGAAATAAAAGAAAACATAGAAAAAATAATGATAACGTTTGGCGGTGATGATGAGAAGAATATGACGCCAAATATTTTAAAACTGTTAAATAAAAATTTTTCAGAATTAACAAAAAAAGTCGTCATAGGAAAAGGATTTAAAAACATTGAACAGATAGAAGCCTTAAATAATGCAAAAACAAAACTTATTTATTACCCTGATGCAGAAGGGATGAAAAGAGTAATGCTTGAATCAGATATGGCAATATCTGCAAGTGGTCAAACATTATATGAACTTGCAAGAATCGGCTTGCCCACAATAGCTATTTCGGTTGCTGAGAACCAGATGAACAATTTAAAGGGATGGCAGAAGGCAGGATTCATTGAGTATGCCGGATCGTGTGATGATGAGCATGTTTTTAGCAATGTAATACAAAAACTTGAACTCTTACAAGACTTCGGGTTAAGACAAGAAAAGTCAAAAAATGGAAGGGCATTGGTAGATGGGCTCGGAGCTATCAGGACAGTAAAACATTGCATAAAAACATTCTTTGATAACAGCCTTATTTTACGAAAAGCAGAAATAAAAGATATATACAACATCTATGAATTATCGAATGATCCAGATGTTAGACAGAATTCATTCAGCCCCGATAGAGTAGAATTAGAAAATCATAAGATATGGTTTGCTAATAAATTAAACAACGAAAACTGTTTATTCTTGGTCACAGAGATTGACAGCAGATTTGCAGGACAGGTGAGATTTGATATCAATGGAACAGAGGCTACAATCAGTATCAGTATGAGCAAACAATACAGAGCAATCGGAGCAGGAAAACTTTCTATACAGAAGGCTTTACATATATTATATGCTGAAAACCCAACTATCCAATATGTTAAATCGCATATTAAAAAAGGAAATGTTCATTCTATTAGCCTTTTTGAAAGTACAGGTTTCCAGTTTGTAAAGGAAACCTTGATAAAAGGGCAAGATGCAATGGAATATCGATATCAATTCAATAATGGATAACAATGGAATTGAGAATAGGTAAAAGAAGTATTGGGGAAAATAATCCTGTTCTCATTGTCGCCGAATTATCTGCAAACCATCAGCAGAAATTTGAGCTTGCAGCACAAACAATAGAGGCTATGAAAGAAGCTGGTGCAGATGCAGTTAAACTTCAGACCTATACTCCTGATACCATTACAATAGATTCAGACAATGAATATTTTCAAATAAAACAGGGAACCTTATGGGATGGGAAAACACTCTATAAGCTCTATCAGGAAGCATACACTCCATGGGAATGGCAGCCGAAGCTTAAAGAAATAGCAGAAGAAATGGGACTCATTTGTTTTTCTTCTCCTTTTGATAGAACTGCTGTCGATTTTCTCGAAAATATGAATATTCCCGCGTATAAAATTGCTTCGTTTGAAATAACCGATATTCCTCTTATTGAATATATAGCCTCAAAAGGGAAACCGGTTATAATTTCTACAGGTATTGCTACTCTTTGTGATATTGAAGAAGCTGTAAATGCTTGTAAGAGTATGGGAAATAACCAAATAGCGCTTTTGAAATGCACATCAGCCTACCCTACCCCATTGAAAGAAGTCAACTTAAGAACCATACCGAATTTAGCAGAAAATTTCAAAACAGTAGTTGGACTATCTGACCATACCCTCGGCATTTCAGTACCCATTGCATCAGTAGCACTTGGGGCAAGAATAATAGAAAAGCACTTTATTCTTGACAGAAATCTCGGTGGACCTGATTCTCCATTTTCTCTTGAACCAGAAGAGTTCAAAGAAATGGTAAAAGCGATTAGGGAAGTAGAACAAGCACTTGGTATGGTAAGTTATGAACTAACAGAAAAGATGAAAAAAAGCAGGGAATTTTCTCGCTCTCTTTTTGCCGTTAAAGACATTAAGGCAGGAGAACTTTTAACAGAAGAAAATGTCAGGTCCGTTAGACCCGGCTACGGTTTACATCCGAAATATTTAAAACAAGTACTTGGTAAAAAAGCCGGGCATGATATAAGTAAAGGAACACCACTATCATGGGATATTTTTAGTTAATTCATATCAATATTTAAAGATAATAAGGATAACAAATAAGCATACTAAATTTGATAAAATTGTTTTCAGAGAAACTACATTCGGGGTTATTCAAAAGAACTTTCGTTTACACTTTTTCAGCTTCTCTTAATGCACTAATTGCCTTTTTACTACTACCTCTATTAACTAGATATCTCTCACCCTATGATTATGGAATTGTTGAAACATTTATAGCGTTTTCATCCTTTTTAACTTCAATAGTCATTATGGGCGGCAATACACTTTTATCAAAAGACTATTTTAATTTTGATCATTCAGTAAGAAAAAACTATATAGGAAATATATTAAGTATAATTTTTATTACATTTATCTTTCTTTTTGTATTAGTTTCTATTTTTAGTTTTTCAAGTAACTTTTTATCAAATTTACTAAAAATAAGTAACATATTAATTTTATTAGCTGTTATGTTTTCTTGCACAAATGCAATTAATGCTATGGTTTTGACTTTGTTTCAACTGGAAGAGAAAGCGAAGAATTTTGCTATGTTCATAAATTCGAAGACATTCGTTGAGATTACTATATCGATATTTTTAATTGTTGCCTTAGGTATGAAATGGGAGGGCCGCATAGCTGGTATGTTAATCGGGGGTTTGCTATTTTTTGGAGTATCAATTGTAATTTGTCGAACACGAGATATAAATTTTATGTTTTCTATTCACCATGCAAAAAATATCCTGTTATTAGGAATACCATTAGTATTTGCTCAACTCTCTGGCATGACCAATGAAATAATTGGCAAAATAATGATAAATAATATTATAGATGTATCATCTACTGGTTTATATTCAGTTGGCTATAGATTCGGAATGGTTGTTATGATTGTTGAAACTTCTTTTAGCAGAGCTTGGCTTCCATTTTTTTTTAAAAACATAAAAGAAAATAAGTATAAAAATAATTTAAAAATAGTAAAAGCTACTTATATTTATATTATTGGATTAATAGTTTTTGCTATTTTATTTGGCATATTTGCTAAATATCTCCTTTATATTATGATAGACAAGAGGTTTTTTGCGGCAGGGCAGTTTATTTTCTTGATTAGCATGGCTTACTGTTTTGACGGAATATGGAAAATGTTTATAGGATATTTGATTCATAAAGGCAAAACAAGAACTTATTCTTTTATTGTGTTTATTTCTGCAAGTGTAAACATTGTGCTGACCTATATCTTGTTGAAAAGGATTGGTTTAATTGGGGCAGCTTGGGCAACATTTATCTCCTTTGGTATCGGTGCAGCTTTGACATTAATAGTGGGCATCCGAAGCCACCCAATGCCATGGCTTATGACCCATTATTCGAAAAGCTAACTTGTGTTATCTTTGATAGTTATATGGAGTGCGTTATGAAGATAAATAAACTTATGGTAGCAGGTCCAACTGAAATCGAAGATATTGTTAGACAAGCAGGATCAAATCTTATGGTCTACAACAGGACCCCAGAATTTAGCCAATTCTTAATAGAAATCGAAGAAAACTTGAAGGCATTTTTTAAAACAAAAAACGATGTCTTTATTCTTTCCTCTTCTGGTACAGGGGCAATGGAAGCAGCAGTGGTTAATCTTCTATCACCTGGAGATGAAGTCGTGATCGTGTCTGGTGGAACTTTTGGATATAGGTGGTATGAAATTGCAAACAGTTATAATGTGAAATGCTTAATTATTGATATGCCACAGGGTGATACTGTAGCTCCTGAATTAATCAGGGATAGAATAACTAGTAATACAAAGGCTGTTTTTGTGACTGCTAATGAAACATCAATCGGCGTTTTAACCGATTTAGAGGCAATTGGAAACTATGTAAAAGATACAAATGCTATTTTGGTTGTTGATGCGGTGAGCAGTCTTGGCGCAGATAAGTTAGAAACAGATGAATGGTTCTGCGATGTAGTCATTACTGCCAGTCAGAAAGCCTTAGCAATTCCGCCTGGACTATCTTTTATCACAGTAAGCGAAAAAGCGTGGAAGCTTATTTATAAATCCAAGCTTCCAAAATATTATTTTGATTTGAAGAGATATAAAGAAGATATACTAAGAGGGCAAACCCCCTTTACGCCTGCAATATCTTTACTGTATCAGCTTGATATCAGACTAAAGAAAATCCTTGAAACTGGTTTGGATGTTATACTTAAACAACAGAGTGAAAAGGCTGCTCATCTCTGTAAAGGACTCAAGGCCTTAGGTTTAGATGTTATTGGACGCACTCCATCCAGCGGGGTCATTGGAATCTTGTTCCCGCCTCAAATTGATGCATTCAGTATTGTTGAAACATTGCGGCATGAGTTCTCTATCGAAATTACCCCAAGCCCAGGCGCAGATAAACACAGAATAGCTCGTATAGGTTTATTTGGCAATATTACGTTTATTGATATCGATATTTTATTAGAATCGCTTAAAAAAATACTTATCAGGCATATAAGTGTTAGACCGTAGTACTGTGAGAAACCGAGGAAAATGATTAAATATTGTCATTGCAATCACTGTTTACAAAATGAGATTATTGCAAATCCGTATAATATTTATGAGAGGGAACTGTCATTATCAGAAATACGTTTTGAGTTTGACATTAGAACAGCATCACTCTGTCGGTTTGATTGCAAGAGATTTAGAAAGAAGCCATCCTGTCCACCAAATATACCTGATATGGAGTACTACAAGAAAGTTTTTATGGCTTACACAAATATTTATATAATAGGTGGAAAATATCCTTATGCTGATGGCTTATTCCAAAGCCATTGGCGAAATTATTCTACCAACGAGATACATGACTTGCTTTTAAAAAAGGAGATAGAACTTTTTAAAAAAGGGCATATATATGCAAAGGCTTTTATTGGGGGTTCCTGCAAGGCATGCCCTTCACAAGTTTGTGATCCTGTAAGGTGCAGATTTCCAAATAAAGGAAGAGTCCCTATAGAAGCTACAGGACTTCATGTCTTTTTGTTGATGACATCACTTGGGTTAGAGTATCAAGAGCCGCCTATAGACTTTTTTTGGCGGATAGGTGTAGTCTTTTTCTGATTTTTCTATCACTTGGAATGTACATTTAGGAGGAGGTAACTTAATGGAAATAAAAGCTATAATTTTAGCAGCAGGTAGCGGCACGAGAATGGCTTCATATTCAAATTCTTCTCCAAAGTCATTGCTTGAGTTTAAAGGGGAAGCCTTATTAAGTAGACAGTTGCGCTCTTTTGCCGAGGCAGGAATAAAAGAATTTATAATTGTAGGTGGTTATCTGATTGATCAAATGAACTCGTTTATTGAGATGTGTAGTTATGATATCAAGCTAATTTATAATCCTTTCTATGCACAAATGAATAGCATGGGAAGTCTATGGTTTGCTCGTGAATATTTGGAAGGCGATGTTTTCATAACTAATGGTGACACCTTTTTTGAAAAAGCAATTTTCTTAAAATTATTGAATAATAATAATGAGTATGTGTTTGGAGTAGATGAAAGCAAGAAACATGATGCGGACTATCGCGTCATTCTGTCAGACGATGATGTTTTAGATATGGGTAAAGATATAGCAGAAAATGATACCATGGCAGAATATATAGGCATCGCATTAATTAGAAAGAATGGAATTAAACTCTTTAGGGATTTACTAGAGAAGACTGTAAAAAATGGTAACTATAATTTATGGTGGGAAGACTTGTTCTTAGAGTTAATGGCTAAAGGTAAGAAGATATCTTATGTTAATGTGACTGGTAATTCATGGTTTGAAGTAGACGAAATTAAAGATTATAGAAAATATCAACGTTTTTTTAATTAATAAAATGTGTTTAATCCTGAGGTGGAGCTTTTATGGTTGAAATAGAATGTCCCGTTTCTTCTTTGATATTTGCCGAAATCACCAGATTGCAATGTATGCATGGTTGTTCTCACTATAAGCGCAATCCCATGTGCCCTCCTTTTTGTAAAGACACTTTATGGTTTAAGCAACTACTCAAGTCTTATGAAAGAGTTAAAATATTATATGAGATTATAGATTTTGCTGATAACCATGATCTGGCAGTCAAAAGAAATATTTTTAATTCAAAATTACTCGAAATAGAGCATGATCTGAAAAAAAAAGGAAAATATTTTGCTTTGTGTTTTATATCTGGAGCTTGTACTATGTGCGAGAATAAGCCATGTAATTTAGCAGAATGTAAACGTGTGCATGTCGGGCGCACCTCCATATGTGCACTTGGAATCGATATAATGCATATTTGTACAGAGATATTACATTTGCCGTTAAAGAACTCCTTGACTTTCTGGAAAACAAATTTTTCTAAGGATTTTTTCGATGATTCATCTCACAGATATCTTTGCCTTGGGTTGATCTTATATTAAGCCTGATAAAATCTAATATTTGTACTTTAAGATAAAAATATAGTTTGAAAATTTATACTTATGAAAATATAAAAAAAGGTCTATTAGAAGAGACATATTTATATTTTAAGTTTATATCATATTTATTCGCTGCTCCTATCGCCTATGCCGCTTATAAATTACGGATTTCTGCAAACCAAATTACAATCATAGGTATTTTGCTTAGCATACCTGCAGCCTTTTTAAATATAAAAGGCTATTATATTTCAGCATTAGTGTTTTTTCATCTTTTCTTCTTATGTGATGCTGTTGATGGTGTCTTAGCAAGGGGGACAAATACGAAATCTCTTTTAGGTAAATATTTAGATGATTTAGCACATTATATTTTTCATACTTTATTTATTATGACTTTTGCATTTTCTGTTTTTCAAAAAGGATACAAAATTCTTGCATTGTTTTTAATCTTATGCTTTAAAAATATTCAATCTACATTAAGGATATTTCGAATAAATTTGGAGGTGATCAATGCTATTTAAGGCTCGCTGTTTAATTACTGCATGTGAATGTTTATCGTATGTCTGAATAAACTCTTTGAGGAAGAAGTCTGCAAATAATGAATAAATTGTTATTTTTCATCAAAGGAATAATCAAACTGTTACTTTTTCATCTATCGATAAATCAAGATTTTCGTCAATATCATCATTTCTCTTTTAATTACAATAAACCATTACCAAATAATGCAGTTAAGACGATGATATCTTGTTGTGAAGTATTAGAGAATCTAGGGATAAAATATCGTTTAACTGATGGAACAATCTTAGGTCTGTACAGGCAAGGTGATTTTATACCTCATGACGACGACATAGATATTGATATACTTGATTATAAGGACGTGGATTTACTTCAGACGAGCATGAAAAAGTTGGATATGAAGTTGGGTAGAAAAGTTGTTTATAAAAAGCAAGTGCACCAATTGGCTTATTACAGTAAGAACCTTGTCGTTTTTGATATGATCTTTTGGTATTCAGATGGAGATCAAATTGTTAACTATTCAGAAAAAGGATATAAACGAACTCAGCCAAAAAAATATTTTACTGACTTAGACAGTATTACATATTTTGAAAAATCGTATCCTATGCCCTCTCATATTGAAGAATGGTTGGTGTTTCGATATGGGGAGAATTGGCGAATACCAAAAACCTATAAAGATGATTGGAAGAAGGAATGTTTTGATCTCGAGAGATTATAATAGATTCCAAATATAAGACGACAGTAATTTTGCAGTCATAATAACGGAGAATGCATGAATTCTGATATATTTAGAAAGTTTATTGATTCCAACAAGTCATTTTTTTTAAAAAAAAGAGAAGGGAGAGATAATAGACGAGGCAAAATTCTCGTAGATCTTCAGATAACAGATGTATTTATTGCTTCTTCAATAATGCAAATGTCCTTAGCCGTTTCAGATGTATTAGATCGTGATATCATTGTTATATCAGCAATGAGGGCAAAAGGCGATCTGATAGAACTCATCAAGAGTTATAACCCCATGAAAGTTATCAGTGCTAAGTTTCTTATTGCTTCTGGTTTTTTATTTAACATTGCCAAGATCATAAAGCTAGCAATGAATATCAATACAGGTGATGATCTGGTGTCCCTTAAGATTCAGGATATGCCTATAGGTATGCATATTTATGACTTGATACTCAGGCGAATGGGTTTGTCATCGATCGATAAGCTCTCTTTACAACAGCGGGTTTATTTGGTAGTAGAATTGTCTTTCTTCTATTCAATATTAGGCTATATAAATCGACATAATATCTCCTATGCTATCCTGCCAGACAATGTTTATAGGCAGGGTCTTATTTTTGAAATTGTGAAAAAAAAGGTTATCCCAAGTATATCGGCGATAGATATAAACGGCATGTCAATGCATAAATACACTTCCGCAGAAGATTACATACAACACTGTAGGACGCCAGATATGGATATTGTAGTCAAGATAATGAATACACCGGGGTTATATTCAGATGCTAACAAATACTTGTTATACAGGACATCAGGTCAGGAGCAGCAACATGATATTGTCAGGGCTTATTCCAAAGAAAAAATGGAGATCCACAGAACTGACTTAATAAATACTTATAATTTGCATCCAGACAAAAAGATCGTACTGGTGATGGCGCATGTATTCTCTGATGCACCACATGCGTATCCGGGCATGCTATTTAAGGACTATGAGGATTGGTTGATAAAGACTTGTATTCGACTATCTCAGAACCAAAATGTGAATTTTTTGGTTAAAGAACATCCTTCAGCTAGTTTGTATAAGGAAGATGGTTTGGTAGACATTATTTTAGGAAAACATGGATTTAAAAATAAGGTTATAGCAAAGAATATCAATACAAAGTCCTTATTTGGTGCTATAGATGTAATTGTTACCTGTGGCGGTACTGCGGGTATGGAATTCCCTTGTTTTGGTATTCCTGTCCTGGTTGCTGCAAAGCCACCTTACGCATCATTTACATTTATCTCAAGACCTGATACAGAAAGTGAATATTATGAAGAAATAGATAAAATTCATCTATATGAACGGCTCTCAGATAAAGATATAAAACTTGCAAGGGTTGTTTTGTATACTATTCAAAATTTAATGAAAGTAAAAAAGAATCAGATCGGTTTAGGTTCTCAAGAATTCTTTATGGGATGCGAATTTGATATGAATCTTTTCTTAAAAGAAATGATACAGGATTGTATAGACGGAAGTGGCTATGATAATCTCATCGAGTCAATAGAATTACTGATAGATGGTAACCATAAAAATCTTATTGATTATCAAAAACTTATTAATCAGTAACTGATGGATAGTGTAACATCAATTCTGTAAATTGAAATTAGGGTATAATCCTCAAGGGTTGTAACAAATCTCTCAAAGAGAGAAAAGGAGGATCATACCCATGAAGAAGAGTTTATCAAAGAAAGCGAAAAAAG
>Ga0315281_10006788_pt1 | contig 16218 bp, 20 predicted proteins | sample YL17G07_0_MG_FD_204540 | JGI IMG/M metagenome (GOLD analysis project Ga0315281, IMG submission 204540) | Sediment microbial communities from Yellowstone Lake, YNP, Wyoming, USA - YL17G07_0 | ecosystem: Environmental > Aquatic > Freshwater > Lake > Sediment | place: USA: Wyoming | collected... | reverse complement strand
AGTGCCAGAAGACCTTTGTTCTGTTGAAGAGGAGGATGGGAAGAAAGAAGAGGAGAAGCCGAAAGAGAAATGTGGCACCTGGGCGAAAGATGAAGCTGGGCAGGATGTCCAGTTTGAAGAGAAAGATTATATTACTTTGGAGATGGTCGAGAAACCCTACCCGAATGAACACGCTTGTAGAATTATGGATCCAGGCGGATATGACAAGTTCGCCCGTAAGAATTGCTTTATGAAGCATGATGGCAAGTGTATTGACTGCATTTTCGGAATCAAGGGTTCAAAGTCTGAAATGCAAGCCATGAGATACCCGAAAGATAAATGGACTTCTGCCGCCGCCAAAGCCCATTGCAAGACTCATGAGGGATCTTTCGAAGCAGCGAAAGAAGCAGAGCTAGAAGAGGGGAAAGATTCCCAGGTTGTCTTTCTTCTTGGGTCGTTGAAGGAAGATTTTGAGAAATTCATGAGGGAAGTAACCAATAGCAATAAAGAAATTTCCGAAGCCATTAAGCTTCTCAAACCCTCTGGGGCTGACCCGGCGACGCCAATAGGTCAAAGCCCAAACAGTACGGTAGGGGATGGTAAGACAGCTTCTGAATCCATATTGGGTGAAGCTTTTGAGCAAAAGAATGGTAAGCTGAAGACAGATCCGGCCCCCATTTCTGATGCTAAACCCCATGCCCAATATGATCTTAGCGGGGTGATCTCTGCTGTGAAAGATCTGAAAAAATCTATCGACCTATTGAAAGGAGTAAAAATATGACCAAGTTTTACGTTCGAACCGACAAAGGCGTCCTCGTCCTTGCCACGGCAGAACAGATCGCCGATGAGAAGGTGGAAAAGATCCCCGTTGAGGTTCCTGATGCTGTTGAGGGTCAGGTTAATCCCATGAAGGAGTTGGAAGGTCTGATTCGTGAAATGGCCACGAATACCAAGGCCACGGTTGATTCGATGAACACCAGGCTCGCCGCCTATGAGAAGGCGGGGCAGAGGGGCTTCATTCTTCCTGGTGGGGAGATGCCCAAGGAAGATGGTCCGGCAAAAACGGCGTTTGAGAATATCTTCGAGAAGAATGCGAAGATGGCCGGGATGAGCACGAAAGAAGCTCAGGAGTATTTTGGGGAGTATGATCTGGCCCTTCAGGGTAAGATGCTCCAGGACAAGATCACCCATCCCAATCATGTGGTCGATGAGGCCACCCGTATTGAGATGGCAAAGTATTATTGCCTCCTGATCCGGTCCACCAAGGACCCCAGGGCCATGATGAAGATGATCGACACCTATGGCCATGTTGAAGGTAAGACCAATCTTGGCGATGCCGGGAACACCTTCCCCCTGCCGAAGCCGATTGAGGCCGAGATTCTGGCTTTCGCAAGAGAGGTTTCGGTTGTCCTTCAGTTCGCTCGTATTTGGCCGATGACTTCTGATAAGATGGGTATTCCGGCTGAGAGCACCAAGACTTCCGTGTCTTGGGGTAACACGACTCCGGCATCTGATCCCGGTGCAACCGAAGTCGAGTTGGAAGCGAATGAGCTTTCGGCTTATTCTACCGTTCGAAATGCAACCCTGGCTGATACGGTTTCCGACATCGTTGGATGGATCAACTCCTGCATGTCTGAGGCCGCCGGTCTTGAGTTAGACAATCAGGCTTTCAATGGTACAGGCACCCCCTTCTACGGTCTGCTTGGCTCTGCCGGTGCGGGCTACTCCGTTGTTCTGGGTGGGTCTGCGATCAGCGGTCTTACCGCAACCAATCTTTCTGAAATGATTGGAAAGCTTGATGGTAAGAAAAAGATGGGTGCCCGGTATTTTATGCATGGGCAGATTCTCCATTACATCCGATCTCTGAAGGATGATGTTGGTCGGCCCATCTTCGTCCAGAGTGTCGGTTCGGCTGTTCCGAATACGATCTGGGAGTATCCCTATACCGAAGTGACGAACATGCCTTATACCCAGGCAGCGAACAGCCCGTTCATTCTCTTTGGGAATCTCAACTATTTCGCAATCGGTCGAAGGCTTGATGTTTCGACCCTGACCGTCAACCCGTATCTGTACTGGACCACGAACCGGACCAGCTTCAAGCTCTATCAGAGATGGGGCATGAAGGTTGGACTTCGGAACGGGTTCGTTCGCCTTTTGACATCGGAATAAGGAGGGATTAGCTGGGGAATCAGAAGGCCCGTCCCCACCTTCTGGTTGTGCTAGGGTAGTCGGTTATCAGAGGCCCTCCCTGATCGTGCCGCTACCCTGGCCCCCTTATTTGGGGGTTTGTGCGAGAGGGGGCAAATTTCATGGCTAAGAACTTCTACGATTCGGACAAAATGATTCGACATACCTTTGGAAAGAACGGTCGGCTGTTTCAGTGTAAGAAGTGTGGGGACACTAAGATTGTCTATGGGGATATTACTAAACTCAAATGCAATTGTGGCTGCGAAGAATTTGAGGAAATCAAAGGGAGGGAGGTCATAACAAAATGAGCGAAACAAAGGTAAAGTGTTTAAAGTGTGGGCGGGAGATGAAGGTTGGGGATGGTGTTATCAATCTTTCTTGTCAGCCCTGTGGTGGAACGGATATGATGTTTAACTTCCCAGCCCTCGTCTACCCGATGGCAATTACGGGGGAGTTTGGTGAGAGAGTAATGATCAGGGCTAATGAACAGTTTTCCTCTGCTCATAAGCATGGGTTTATCTGGAAGGTTGAGGTTTTGAACCAGGATTTCTTCGGTAAGAAATCTGACGCTCTAGTAAAAGAGGAGTCCACTATACCAGAAAAGAAGACAGAAGTGGTGGACAATGAGAAAGAAGAGAGAGAAAGGAAAGAGAAAGAAGAGAGAGAAAGGAAAGAGAAAGAAGAGGGGGGGAATAAAGAGAAAGAGAAGAAAGAACCTATGATCCTCAAGGCAACAAGGCGAATAAGGGGGAAGCTTGGAGACATCAACAAGTAGCCAGAGTGTTTTTGTAGAATGTTCCAAATGTCTTCACAAAATGAAATTTCCCCTTGGTTCGGTAGCTACCCTTTGTTGTCAAGTTTGTGGGCATTCTGAAGGGCAAGTTATTGTTGACCAGACCAGCAAGCGAGAAGGGGTTGTTTCGTTCACCTGTACCCAATGCAAGAAGGAGTTTGTTATACAAAGGGCAATGCGATCTTATCTGGCTTGCCCGTATTGTGGGTGCAGGACGATTCATTCGTTAAAAGAAATCCTCTTTTCAAAGATAACGAAGACTCAAGACCCAAAGATTCAAGCGACTCTGGAAGATTTTAAGAAAGAAGCCCTCATCGGGGTATTCAGTAATAAATCGAAAGTCAAAGTTGTCATTCCATACTACTCTGGAAACTCTCTAATCGAAAGAGCTATTAAGACCTGGATAACCCCGGAAGTCGTCTTTGCCATTACCGATAAGGGTACGATACCCCCAGGCCATGGAGTTTGCCATCAATTTTTTACTGATAAGAATGCAAAGACAGAAAATCTTTCCAACAAGACTAAACCCTTTCTGATCGATCTATTAAAAAATCTGATTGAAATGTTCCCGGATGAAAAGTATTATGGATTTTTTAATAGTGATATCGTTTTACCTCCTGGGGCTTCAATCAAGTTCCTTATCCCAGCCAAAGGTATGAAGGCCGTTTTCCACCATCGTCTTGATTTGATAGGAAATGGTGAGGAAAAGACCCATGTAACAAGATTAACTAAAGGTAATCAAGTTTGTGTTGGCAAGGATGGTTTCGTAGCCACCAAAGAGGTAATTGAAGCCATAATTCAAGAAGTGCCAGATTTGGTCATCGGGGCACCAACTTGGGACGATGGTCTACTTCTTTGGGCCTGGAAGAAGTTTGGGATTGAAAACATCGAGCTTCGATATGGAGATATTTGGCACGTAAGTCACCCAATAAATTGGAAGTTTGAGGAAAGGGATGCGATCTTTAATCAAAAACAACTCCATTCAATAGGGGTTGGTAACAACCTTCGATTCTCAATAAATTGGAATGATATCAGTAAGCGTTCTCCAAAGATCAAGATAGATCGAAAGGTTTTAGGTATCATTCAGCCTGGCAGAATTGGGGATATTATTGTTGTTCTTCCAATAGCTAAATGGTACTACGATCTGGGGTTTAAGATTCTCTGGCCGGTCTGCTTTGAGTTTTTCCCATTATTTGACTATGTAAATTATGTCAAGCCGATTGAAATTGTTGGAAGCATTTCTAAATCGTATCGTAGTTCTATAGAGATATTGAAGGGTAAGAGGGTGGATTCTATAATTGACCTTGGTATTGGGTTCGGTCGAAAAGAGAAAGATTGGATTGATTCAGGTCTTCATTTCAACGAGTGGAAGTACAAAGAAGCCAATGTGCCAATGAAAGAAAGATTCAATCTTCAGATTACGAGAGACTTCAAAAAAGAAGTGGCCCTTCTTGAGTATAACAAAGAATTATACAAGCTAAACGGCAGCAGCTTTTCGGTCATTCATGATTCAGGCACCAAAGGCCCTTTTAAGTTTGGGGGGAATGGAGTAAGAATCAAACCAATTGGAAATTTTACAGTATTTGATTGGATTGGCATAATCGAGAAAGCCCACCATCTCTATTGTGTTGATAGTTGTATTGCGAATCTGGCTGATCAAATGGGTCTCTGTGTTGACAGAAGATCGGTTTGGTTTTGGCAGGACATACCAGACCCAGACCCGGTAAGAAGGGCCTTAGGATTCCCAAAACTTTCGAAAGATTGGGTGGTTTTATGAGAGTCCTTCTGGTTGGCAAGAATTCCATAGTCGAACCCCTTGGGCTGCTCTTCTTAGAAGCCTCTCTAAGACAGATAGGGGCAACGGTAGACATACTTCTCATCGGGTCGTTAGAGGGGCCAGCTAGGCTCTCTTCGATGTACGATTTGATCGGTTTTTCAACCTACACAGGGTATCATAAGACCATCTTTAGAGTCTCAGACAATATAAGGAACGATTATAAGACCAAAACGATCATTGGTGGACCCCACGCTACATTCTTTTCGGATGAGTGTTTGAATCATGCTGATTATGTGGTGGTCGGGGAGGGTCTGAAATCGATGAAAGATATTTGTCGTGGGGATGTTGGTGCTGGAAAGGTCTTCACCTCAGATTTGGTCTGGGGCAGCATGATCCCAATTCCATACCGTCAAACTCTTTATAAGAACTTCAGAAAATTCTATGCGAACCCGATTAAAAATGTCATGACTTCGTTTGGATGTCCCTGGGACTGCTTTTATTGTTTTAACAACAGTTACCACCATCTTTATAAGGACAGAAAGGTTCGCTACCGATCTGTTGATTCAGTTATTGAAGAGTGTTTGGAGTTGAAGACCTACCCATTGAAATTGATTTTCTTTCAAGATGATTGTTTTGGGTTCAAATTGGAATGGATGGAAGAGTTCACTGAGATGTACAAAAGAAAGATTGGGGTTCCATTCCATTGTCAGATTCGCCCTGAGACCGTAACCATAGGCTTTCTGAGGCTCTTGAAAGAGGCTGGATGTCATGGGGTAACGATGGCCATAGAAACCTATAATGAGGGGGTTCGGGCAAGACTGTTAAATCGAAAAGGTTGGAGTAATGACAATATCATCCAGTCTTGTGCTTTAGTCAAAGAGTTTGGGTTCAAACTCAGGACAGAGCAAATGCTGGGCCTACCTGAAACCGGGTGGGATGATGAAATAAAACTCTTGAGAATGAACTGCGAGATAAAACCCAATATTGCTTGGACTTCAATTTTTACCCCATATCTTGGAACAACCCTTGGGGATTATTGTAAAAAGGTTGGAATATATACAGGGAACAACGATGATCTCGATGGTTCTTTCTTTGTTGATTCGAAACTGAAATTCAGCCCTGAGAGGCTAAAGAAGACGAATCAACTTCAAAAGATCTTCGCCACCTGTGCCCAAATACCAGATGGTTCAACACTTGCCTCCAATTTCATTAAATCTGGCAAGCATGACTTTGGAAATTGGTCTGAAATAATGAGAAGGCACCTATATGATTCGGATCTATACAAAGTAGAGGGAAAAACATGAAGGTTCTTTTGATTGGTGTTCCAGGGTTTCATACACAAGACGAACCACTGTTCCCATTGGGTCTTGGGTATCTGATTTCCTCTTTGAAGAAAAACGGTCATGATGCCAGGGGGGTTTACTTCATAAGAGAGAATCATATGGTAGAGGCTTTGCCAGGTTTTATCAGGGGGTTTGCCCCTGATCTGGTTGGAATCAATTGCAACACCTTCAATCGGGGGAATGTTAGGAAGATTTCACTGATGATAAGAGCCTTGAACCCAAACATTAAGATCGTAGTCGGCGGGGTTCATGCCACCTATTTGGATTGGCAAGTTCTGGAATATGCTGACTTTGTTATTCGGGGTGAGGGTGAGATAGCCCTTGTTGAGCTTTGTAAGACTTTGGAATATGGTGAAAAGAATTTTGAGTTTATTGGTGGCTTATCATATGCAAATAAGGAAGGTTGGTTATGCAGATGTGAAGATCGGGCACCGATTGAGGATCTTGATTCTCTCCCAACCCCTGATTTTTCTTTCGCTGAAGATTTGATCGTGAGTGGAGGAATGGGATATACAATTATGACCAGGGGGTGCCCTGCTAGGTGTAAGTTTTGTTCATCGGGCAGCTTCTGGGGGCAGAAGACCAGAAAGCACTCCATTTCAAGAGCCGTAGATGATATCGAAGATCAGATTTCAAAATTTGGGATCAATCGATTCCACTTTCATGATAATACCTTCAATATCAATGTAGAAAGGGTCCTCTCCGTTTGTAAAGAGATCTCCAGGAGAGGGCTAAAAATAACCTGGGGTGTTAGCTGTAGGGTTACCCCGGTGACTCTTGAGATGATTGAGGCTATGGTTGAATCCGGGTGTAGGCATATTGCCTGGGGGGTTGAATCTGGATCCCCTGGTATCATGAATTGGATGAACAAGAGAATTACCAAGGAACAGATTCAATATGCTTATAGCCTCTGCGAACCCTATAGCCGAAAGGGGTTGCTTTCTACCGGGACGTTCATGATGGTGGGCTTTCCTGGTGAAACGAAAAAGACGGTTCAGGAATCGATTGATCTTCTAAACACATTGACCATGACCGATAGGCCCTCTTGTAGCGTCTTGTATGTTCTGCCTGGCACAAAGGTCTGGGAAGAACAGACTGTTATAAACGAAGATTATTGGGCTGATACAGATGAAGTCCTTTATTCGGCCAAAGTAATTGGGGTGGATATGGTCCAACTCAACGAGTGGGGCAAGGCCATTGAAGCCGCTGGAAAGAGAATAGAGTTCAAAGAAAAGAAGTTTTGGGATGGCGTCATAGGTGGTAAAATTAAAGAGCCAAAATGCCCGGTGTACAAATGACATTTGAAGAAGCAAGAAGCAAAATTGAAGCAATTGATGGACTGATTTCAATTCATGAGGCGGAATGTCTATTCAATTTAGCTTCTCAGATGCCTATGAACGGGGTCGGGTTGGAGGTTGGTTCTCATAAAGGGAAGTCTTCAATTTCTTTGGGTCTACCTTGTATTGGATCAGAAAGAAAGATTTATTGTCATGACCTTTGGGGATATGAGCCTTATTTTGAAGAGTGGAAGAAGAATGTAGGCTCTCTAGGGCTTTCAGAAATTCTTATCCCAATAAAGGGGTGGTCTTCTGTCACTCTTAAACTGTGGAATAAACCACTTGATCTTGTTTTCATTGACAGTTCCCATGAGTTTGCAAATACCATAGAAGAGTATAATGCCTTGTTCCCCTGGGTAAAGAGGGGTGGGGTCATGGCCTTTCATGATGTTGGTCATCCATCTTTCCCTGGGGTTTTGGAGGTTTGGGATAAAATAAATGGGGGTTTGGAACAGCATGGTTCCGTCTATTCAATCTTTTGGGGTAAAAAGAAATGAATCCAATAGAAAAGAAACAAAAAGAACATCATGAAATTTTCTTTCATGATGTTCTTAACCGGGGGCCTGACGCCTATGATGGTTTTATTAATCCTGAGAGTATTTGGTATTGGATGCACATCCGTTGTTTGGAACACATAAAAGACTTTTTCAAGGGGATTAAGACATCCTCTTTCTTAACTGTTGGCGACGGCTATTGTGGTAGAGAAGCCGGGTATATTAAACGGTTTGGTCATTGGGTTCATGCTTCAGATTGGGAACCTTGTCTTCTTGAAATGGCGAAATCAAAGGGTTTGGTTGATGATTGCTCCAAACAAGATGTAAATGAATTGGAATTTGACGATGAAGCCTTTGATTATGTTCTAACGAAAGAAACCCTTCATCACTTAACTACCCCATATAGGGGTCTTTGTGAGATGCTACGGGTGGCTAAGAAGGGGATTATTTTAATTGAACCCAATGGTGATAATGGTCAGAAGTACAATTGCGAAACATTTGAACCAACTGGAAACTTTTTGTTTATGTTTTCTTCTAATGAGTTGATGAAGATCGGGGCGGCTTATGGGTATAAATTTTTTGCTTTTACCTATTCAATGGTATTTTATGGATTTCATGATCAAAAAGCTATTCAATCTGGTAGAGTTGAGGAGGAGAAGAAAAGGCTTTTGGCAGTTGAGGAGCAAATGGTATTTGATTATAGACCCCTGCTTGTTTTCTTCTTTTTGAGAAGCAAAGAGGATTCCAACTTATTAACGGATCCAAAGTTCATAAGAAAGGAAATAAAAAATGGGTAGGAGATTTTTAGCCCTGCATTTGATTTCTGGTACAGACGAAGAGAGGGTTCAGAGATCTTTAAAAGAAGTCTCTGCCCTTCAGCAGTTTGGAGTAGAGTATAAGTTGATCAATAATCCTCTCTATACTGAATTACCCCCAAAAGAGACTTGTCGTAGGCCAGAAGCAGTAAGGGCAGATCTCCATAAACTGGAAGATACGGGTGAAGAGCATTGGTACGAATTAAATCCAAGACATTATGGGTGCTTCAAAGCACACAAAGACTCAATATTGGAAAACTTCAAGGGGTATTTAGATGGTCTTTTAGTATTTGAATGTGACGCTGTTTGTGCTGTTGTTTTGGAGGAATTTTATTCAAGACTTCTTAAACTGGATGAGATTTGCAAAGCCCACCCAGATATTTTTATTGTCCAATTGGGGTTTCGTCACGCCGGGGTGACTAAAGAAATAATCGAAGATCTGTATGTTATAAATCAATTCATTGGCACCCATGCCTATTTCTTGCCTGGCAGTTCGAGAGAAAAAATTTTTGAACTTCTTAACAACAGACCTTGGGATGCAATGGACATGTGGTATACCCACTATTGCACAATCGAAAATCTGAAGATTGCCATATTCAATGACCGACCTATTTGGAATCAGGCCGATGGCCCTTCTTATATTCAAGCCTGGGTCTCAAGCTCAGAGACGACTTATAAGAATACAAGGTATAAATGACATTCTAAAATATAGAGGTGTGGTATGAAAAAGATACAATTCGGTTGTGGAGCAAATCGGTTGGAAGGTTGGGAGAATTTTGAGGCGGAGGTTGATATAACAAAACCCTTGCCCCAGAAAGAAAGCGAAGTGGATTTCATCTTCATCGAGCATCTATTGGAGCATATCACTCAGAAAGATGCCTATAACTTTTTGAAAGAGTGCCATAGGGTCTTAAAGCTTGATGGGGTGATCAGGATTGTCATACCCGATCTGAGAAAGATCTATGAGGGATGTAATCAAGACTACCTCAATTTCATAAGTGTGTTCTTCCCTGCCGGTACGAAAATGAAGCTACAGGATGCCATTGAAGCGATCATTTTCAAACACAACCACCAATCATACTGGAACTCTGAACTTCTGGTGACGGTATTAAGTATCATTGGGTTCAAGTGTTCAATCGAAAGATATAGGGAATCGAGAATGCCAGAGCTTCAGGACATCGATGGTCATTGGAAGGTCATGGGGTTCGAAAGGTGTTTGATGGAGTCTATTGTTATCGAAGCAATGAAAATCTAGGGGGGGTGTAAGGCTATGCTTGAGTTAGATCAACCAATCGGGCCGGAGATCATAAATGATCCTCTATCTGAGCAAATCGAAAGGTTGGCTTCGAGAGAGGACGTTAAAAATATCCTAGAGATCGGATCTTCTTCAGGTGAGGGTAGCACCAAAGCCTTTTACAGAGGTATTCAAGGCCGACCTGATGTAAGTCTGTTCTGTTTGGAGATGGTGAAGACCAGATTTAATTTATTGCTCAATAACTATCAGGGGAACAATGACCCAAGAATGAAGTGTATCAATATGTCTTCTGTATTCCCAGATGAATTCCCAAAAGAAGAAGAGATCATCGAATTCTATAACAATATCCCATCTGCATTGAACGACTTTCCAATTGAGATGGTTCTGGGTTGGCTTCGTGCGGATTTGGAATATATAAAGGCGAATTCCGTTCATTGTGGGGGGATCTCCTTTATCAAGCAAACCTATCAAGTAGCCAATTTTGATATGGTTCTGATTGATGGGTCTGAATTCACCGGGAATGTGGAGTTTGGAAAGATCTATGGGGCCAAGATTATTATTTTGGATGATATCCTGGCTTTCAAGAACTTCTGGCCCAATTACCATTTATCAAGAGACCATCGATATCATTCTATTTTCCTAGATGTTCATCTCAGAAATGGGGCAGCAATATTTGAGAGGCATGAATGATTCATTTTTTTACCATCGTCCTGAATGGGATGCCATTTATCAAATACCATATTGAAGTCTTCAAGAAGCTTCGTATGCCTTGGAAGTGGCACATCATCGAGGGGGTGGCTGATCTGAAGTATGATACCGGATGGGGCCTGAAGGATGGGGCTAATATCCCAAAAGAGTTTCACAACAATGGTCTAAGTGTTGACGGCACGACCGAATATCTGATGTTTCTGTTGGAACAGAACCGGGAGAATGTAATCATTTATAGAAAGCCTTCTGGAGAGTTCTGGAATGGGAAGATTGAAATGATTCAAGCCCCATTGAAGAATATCAAAGAAGATTGTTTACTCTGGCAAGTCGATAGTGATGAACTTTGGAAAGCTTCTGACATTGAAAAGATGTTTCATCTATTTAAGACCAAACCAGAAAGAATGTCAGCCTTCTTTTATTGTTACTATTTTTTCGGGCCAAAGAAGTATATAATATCCAATAACGTCAAATCAACTGGGGAGTATGATTGGATCAGGGTTTGGCGATTCAAGCCAGGCATGAAATGGATTTCTCATGAACCCCCAGTTTTGATGAATGGGTCAAATAAAGATCTTGGAACGGTCAGACCCTTTCTCAGAAGAGAGACACTTAAAGAGGGGGTGACGTTTCAGCACTTTGCTTATTCTACGCTTGCAAGTGTGGCTTTCAAGGAAGCCTATTATGGGTACAGGGGGGTAGTAGAATATTGGAAGTCTCTTCAGTCTAAAGGGGGTAGAGTTGAAATTGGGGGTAGATTTCCGTGGCTAGAATTTGGTACAATAGTAGATGATTGGGATGAGAAGAAAAATGGGGAACTTCTCTGGAGGGTTTAATCATGTGGCTTGATATAAAAATTCATAAGGACGCAAAGAACTATCAGCCTTATTTGAATGGGGAAATACTAAACAATTGCTTTGCAGCGAACGAGGAAGAGGGATGGGCTGATGTCTTTGTGATGGGAAAGAATGGAATGCCAGTTATTTTGGTTAAGGATAAAGATGGTAAAGTGATTCGTGAGCATGACGGTGGAGAAGCTTCTTATTTGGGGATTGGGGAAAAGACTTGGGAATTGAAGACAGAACGTGTTTTTGGAAAGATCGAACTCAGGAGGGTTAAATGATAGAGGATAAGTTGAAGATTCATTGGACAACCTACACAGAACCGGGTACGCATGGCAATCTTTATGGCTACCACGTTCTCAATACCAAGCTCAAAGAGTGCGTCACTGGGCTTGTTGACTTTGACTCAGAGGCCAAAGACGTTCTGTTTATCATGACCCCTGAATTCTTTAACATCGAAGAGATCAAAGACAAACGAATTTTTCTTTTCACCATGTTTGAAGGTTTGGATATCCCAGAGATTTATATCAAAAACATTCAGAAGGCCCACTACCTCTTAGTACCATCAACCTTTGTAAAGGAATTGTTTTCAAAGCACTTTGACCCTGGGAGGATCTTCGTTGTACCTCTTGGGGTTGAACCCCTATATAAATACAAAGAGAGAAAGCTTAATCCAAAACATTTTCGATACCTTTGGGTGGGTGCTCCGAACCCAAGAAAGGGATTTGCAGAGTTGGTAGTAATCTGGCAGACTTTGGAACTTGATAAGATACCCTCAATCGAGCTTTATCTGAAGACAACCAAAGTGCCGAATGTAGAGATTCAACAGGTTAGAAATGTGATTTTGGATTCTCGTAATGTATCAAAAGAAGAGTTACGAAACCTTTATCATTCAGCCCATTGCTTCGTATTCCCTACCAGGGGTGAGGGCTTTTCATTCACCTTGGCAGAGGCTATGGCTACTGGGTTGCCTTGCATCGCCACAAATTTCAGTGGTCATTTGGACTTCTTTGATGAGAAGGTGGGCTATCCGATCAAGTATAACTTCGAAGAGTCAGAAATTCTTTCACCCAAGTATGGATCTTTGGGCAAGACAAGGGTTTCATTCCCTGATGTAAATGAGTTTGCTGAACAAATGGTCTATGTTCGACTGAATTACAAACAAGCACTATTGAAAGGTAAAGCTGCGAGTATTCGAATTCATTCAAAATTTACCTGGAAAAACACCGCCAAAGCCCTGATTGGGGCTATCAAAATGGGGAGGGAATCCAATGACTCTCTGTGTAAAAGCTGATGTTAAGACTTTTTTAAGTATCCCCTCATCTGATACATCAAGAGATACGAAAATTGACGCCCTTATTCTTGGGGCACAGGGGGCAATTGAAAAGTATTGTAACCGAATCTTTGAAAAGGCGGTGGTTGTTGAATACAGTAATGGGGGTAAAAATATTGTTCATGTAAAAAGGCCCCCAATCAATGCCACCCCTGCTCCGGTCATTCGTGAGGATGCAAGTCGGGAATTTGGTTCTTCTTCAATTATAGATTCAGATGATTACTTTTTTGAAGATGGGGGGGATTCTTTTTTCTTTGATTACAACTTGGAGAAAGGCTTCGGGTCCATAGAGATTTCCTACACAGGTGGGTACACAACCATACCCGAAGCTATAAAACAGGTTTGTGTGGAAATGGTTGTCAGAAAACTCAAGATGGGGGATACCGGGGACATTGGGGTCACAACCAAGACCCTACCAGGGGGTGGGGTTTCAATCTCTTTTAGTCAAGAGGACATTCTACCAGATCAGAAAATAGTTCTCAATCTTTATAGAAAGGAACCCGTAGAAAATTGATCCGAATCGAACTCAAAGGCCCCAAGGGGTTAGGTAAGCTCTCGAATCTCCCACAATCATTACAGAACAGTCTCTATGAGGGAATGATTGATGGTGGGAACCTAATCGTGTCTACTTCTCAAAGAAAGTATTTATCTGGGCCGTACCCAGGTAAATTAGCTGTAGATAGTGGGAATTTGAGGGCTAGGGGGCCTGTTTTTGTTGCTGGGCGTTCTGCCATACCTGGTGAATTTGGGCGAATTCAGCTTGGGATTGGTGTTAAATACGGTTGGACTCATGAGCAAAAAGGTATTGAGGGGGATACGAAAGTAATTTGGGCCAAATCACCAAAGGGAATGACTTTCTTTTGGATGAGAAGAAGTATTTGGGTTCATGGGGCTATGAGAGTGGTCATTCCATCAAGGCCCTGGCTATACCCAGCGATCATCGATTGTCTCAAAGAGATCCGATTGATTCTTCAAAGAAAAGTTATTCAAGCAAAAAATCAAGCTAGTGGAACTCCATAATGTGGGGGTGAAATATGTCAGAGTCAAACAGGGAGCAAATTCTTGAAGCCTTTAAGACATTTCTGACCAATGTCACAACGGCAAATGGCTTTAATAACAATGTGACCGGGGTCTATCGAAAAAGGGTTACATATGATGATCCAAAGATTGGCTTACCCGTTTTGATGGTTCTAGGCTCTACCGAAATGTTTAGTGATCAGTTGGGGGAATATACTGTTAGTGACCCTTTCAGGATCAAGATTTGTGGCATGACAAAAGACGAATTTGACCCAGAAACTACCTTGAATTCATTGATAAAGGATGCACTATCTATTTTAGACAATCCGTTATATAATACCTACCATAAAGCATACAAACCAATCTCTTTGGATACGGATGAAGGTTGGCTTGCAATCGAGATGAATGGGATTGGAATGTTTGAGTTGACCATTGAACTTCGTTATCGTTTTTTAAGGAGTGACCCTTGAGAGATCGTTGGAAAGGAATTCTTCTGGCGTGGGCGATGCCCCTTGATTGGAGCCACATTAATAAAATGACCCATATCTCCTCGATGGCGATGGAGAAGCCAAATATCGTTTACATGGATACCCCCCAGAGTGGGGATATCGCTGAGAAACGAGAGGGGCAAGCAGAACAAGCCATAAAAGAAGGTTGTACCCACATTGTCATGTTGGACGGTGATATGGCTTACTATCCAACCCTCCTATTGGATATGTTCAGTGAGTTAGACAAGGGGGCTGACATGGTGGGGGGGCTTTGCTACCGGGGTGATATTCCATATGACCCCCTAATCTGGCATCCTACCGAAGAAAGAAAACTCCTTCCATTTGTGGATTATCAGTTTGGGGACGTTGTTGATGCCGGGGCTACAGGTTGTGCCTGTCTTTTAGTCAAGAGACAGGTTTTTGAAGGTTTGAAACAACCCTGGTTTAGACTTCAGAAGACGACCAAGATTTCCAGAAGGTACTCTTTTATAAAGAAAAAGAAGGTTATTGTAAAGAAAGAAATTACCATTCGCCGGGGTGAAGATACTTATTTCACCCGTAGAGCCACCAAAGCCGGGTTCAAGCTTCGTATTCTTACCAAAGAAGACATTGGTCATATGAGAGAGTTTCAAGTGGATCGACACTTTTGGTTGGTCTTTGGAATTTTGCAGAAACTTGGCAATTGGGAGGTGATCGCCAAATTATTTAAGAAAGTGCAGGATGAAAAATGGGTCGAAAGGGAACTTGGTAAGGAAAATTTGAAAGGAGGTTGAACAGACTATGCCTGATCCTCTTATGGGGCGTTACGCAAGCTTCAAAGTCGCCACGGCTCTTGTTGAGAACCTTGGCAAATGGGCACTTAACTTAACCGGGGCGGATATTGACGTGACCGCTTTTGGGGATGGGTGGGATCGAAAGATGCCTGGCATGAAGGGTTGGACTGCTTCTCTTGAAGGTAGTTATGACCCTGCTGACACAGATGGTCAGGCTGTGCTTCAGAACGCTTGGATCAATGGGACGAAGCTTACCACGGTTCGTTTCTATATTGATAGCACGAGCTATTGGGCACCCGCACAGGACGAAGATTCGGCTCATGGGTGTTATATTAACACTTTGAATATCACTCATGACAAGGCTGGGGTTGCTACCGTGACCTATAACATCTTGGGTTACGGCAAGATCAAATTGACTTAACCAGGAGGGAGGGCATTATGAAAATCAAGAGACATACGAAAGGGGTTAGAGTTCAATACCCCAAGGCATCAGAAGTTTTCTTAACAATTCGACCTACCTATTTCTCTGAGTCCATGAATTTCTTAGAAGGGGCAAAAGAGAAAAGGGTGATGTTAGACTTCCCAATCGACCCGAAAGATCCTTCCAAGAAAGGCCCCCATATTATAGACAACTATAAAGAGGGGGCCTTTCTTTGGGAGGCTTTCGATCATGCTCTTGAATCATGGGAAGGCATCGACGTTGAGCAAGATGAAGGCGAAGCACCTTTGGGGCCAAAAGAAGTCAAAAAGGTTCTTTATGATGATACTGATCTGAGAGAGTTCGTCATGAAAACCTCACGTGAGTTGGCTGAAGGTGAAGAGGAGGCAAAGAAGACTGAGGAAAAAAACTCCTAGAGCTTGCGGCGTGGATTAGAGAGCGTCGTAAGCTGAAACGGTTTTGTGGAGATTGTAAAAAGCTTTTTGAGGAGAATCCAAAATTAAGAAGTAAGAAGCCAAAGTGTGAGGAGTGCTTTCCAGGTGTTTCGATTGAAAATCTTGAAGCTTGGGAAGTGTTCAAATACTATGCGAATCCAATGGGGGCAGATTCGTCGGACATTTTAGATCTTTGCAGGGAACTTG
>Ga0315281_10006787_pt1 | contig 16218 bp, 19 predicted proteins | sample YL17G07_0_MG_FD_204540 | JGI IMG/M metagenome (GOLD analysis project Ga0315281, IMG submission 204540) | Sediment microbial communities from Yellowstone Lake, YNP, Wyoming, USA - YL17G07_0 | ecosystem: Environmental > Aquatic > Freshwater > Lake > Sediment | place: USA: Wyoming | collected... | reverse complement strand
AACTAATTCAGGCTAAATTAACCATCCCCGGTTTTTACCAGAAAATCATTGAAAGATTTGGTATTGGAATTTTATTATTCAGCTTTTTCATTCAATACGTAAATATCCCTCTTCCATCGCAAGGGGGAGCAGAGCCTGCACCTTACATTAATTAATGAGCATCGTCATTCTATCGGGGGAAGAATTAAGAGAACTGATGAAGGGTGAGGGTCGTTGTGTGAATTCACCGATGAGAAGATATTCAATCAGAAAGTAATTCACAAAATATATTATTAAAACAAATGCAAGCAGTACCTTGTTTTAGTTTAGGTTCTGTTTTGGTTGTTTCATTCTTTCCCTCTATGCTAGAATCGTGGGCGTGAAGGCTATCAATGCTCTGACTAGAATCTTTAAATTCCTTTGGGATTGTTATGTTGATTATCTTTGGGAGAGTGTTAGAAACACTCTGATTGCGCTTGCTCTCGGATTCTTTAGTTTTTATCTTATTGCTTCCAAATACACCCTTAATCCAGAATTTATAGAAGGTGTAAGCAAAGTGCTTAATATATGGGATGTTATCCCGTTTATAATCACTGTTGTTACTGGCGTAACTCTTATTGTTAAGTTTTTTGCTTCGCTTTTCTAAAAGAAAATAAACAAATTGTCTAGTTGTTGGTATTGAGACTGTGATTAAAAACAATGCAAATGCTGTTAAAGATATAACCACAATCGCCAATAATGGAAGAAAAAATATATACCAATTCATCTAATTCAACCTCAAATGCCTTCCTCTTTTGTCTTGAACAATCCCCATACCTAAATCGACTTCTTTAGGCTTACGTGATTTTCTATGCCTGCTCATAGTTTTGTCCATCGACGTTTTCACCTTAAGTGCCTTGAACTTCGGAGTATTGTGCGTCTGAGTTTCGGCTTGTTTGCTCACTGGTAAGCGTGTAATACAAACTATTTTGGTTGACATTTAATAAATGCCCTGATAGACTACGTGTCACATGGAATGGTTCAAAATCAATTGGCAAGGGGCTTATCCGATTGAAACCGCCCATACTAAAAGTGAGGCTATGGGTTATGGCATCTATGCTATGTACGAGATAAGTAGTAAAGCGCCGAAACTCTTGTATATAGGAGAAACTTATAGGCAGAGTTTTGGAGAACGCCTTCAACAACATAAAAAGCAATGGCTTTTCAGGGTTAATGGGAAAGTTGTTGTACACTTTGGGACAATCGGTCTTCCTGAAGGTAAACGCATATCTAGTGCAGTGGTATTTGATGTTGAAGGTGTTCTTATTCATGTCCTTGTACCCCCATTTAATACAGTCAGCAAACACGGCTATTCTGGGCGGGAAATAATGATATTCAATTTAGGTAAGATAGGCACTCTCCCACCATTAATCTGTAGCAAAGAACTGCACGATCTTATAGCAGAAGTAACGAAAGACAAGAAGTAAAAACCTACCTCTTCTTTTTTCGGCTTCTTGGATGGCTCGGTATAAAGTGCTTTTTACCCGTTTTTCCATCAGTCCTCATTATTCCTTTTGCCGTGTCATGGTAGGTAAATCTTGGGCTTCTCATTTTATCCTCCTTTATGACTTTCAACCAAAAGAGAACCTAACCCTGTTTTCCAACGTATTGACATCCAATATTGACGGCTTTATACTTTGCCTAGATGGTCTAGGTATTGGCGGTGATATATGCAAAAGCGGCGTGAATTGTTAAAAGGCAGCACTGATTCTCTACTCCTTTGCTTACTTAGTCAGCAGCCTATGTACGGATATCAGATTATCCGTGAACTCGATGCTAAAAGCCAGGGTTATTTCAGGTATAAAGAAGGCACTCTTTACCCTGCCCTGCACCGATTGGAAAAATCCGGGATGCTTCAGGCTGAATGGCACACCACAACCGGAGGGCGGCCAAGGCGTTATTACCATATCACAAAAAAAGGTCAAGCTATCCTCGTAGAACAGCGCACCGAATGGCTGGACTTCTTCCAGGCTATGAACACAATAATACAACCTGCCAGTATTTGAGGTGACTGATGGACCTCAGAATAGACTTAGGTCGTTATCTCCGTAACTTGAAAGAAAATCTCCATCTCGATCCAACATTGGAGATAGAAATTCTGCGCGAGATAGAGACTCACGTTGAGGATGAGTCGGCTGAAATGCGGAAATCCGGTTTATCTGAAGCAGAGGCTGTAGAGAAGACGATTCATCTGCTTGGTTCGGCGAAGTTGGTCGCACGCCAGATATATGATGTACACAGCCAGGGAACATGGCGCCAGGCGCTTTTAGCGGGAATGCCGCATGTTTTTTTTGCGGCTCTGTTTGCTCTTAACTGGTTCACCGGAGTCACATGGGTACCAATTCTGCTCGTCGTTGTTGCTGGCATACTTTTCTATGGGTTGTTCCGGGGTAGACCTACCTGGCTCTTCCCCTGGCTTGGATACGCTTTGTTTCCAGTAGCAGCAGCTGGAGTTTGTCTGCTTTATTTGCCCAAAGGCTGGCCAATGGTTACTCTGATTCTTTACATACCGCTCGTCCTTTGGCTTTGCTGCTTTATCACCATTAAGTTTATTCGCCGAGACTGGCTGTATGCTACCTTAATGCTCGTACCAGTCCCGACGTTTGTGGGTTTGTTCATGGCATCGGACCGGGGAGTAATTCCTGATTTAAAACTTAGTTTCTTTTATAATTTCGCGCCGTGGAGTGCACTAACGTTCCTGATGCTCGGGGTGGCTGCGGCTCTTTTTACAAGGCTAAAAAATCGTTGGTTGCGAATTACCGCACTGGCTGCTTCCGGTATTTTGCCGGCTACGATAATCATTCTCGCCAGCAATCGTCTTGGTTTTGGCGCTTTTGTTGGCTTAGCTCTCTTGACGCTGAGCTTCGTCCTGGTACCGGTATATATTGAACACCGCGTACACCACGAAGAGTCTACTGCGGCTTCTTAATTTATTCCCGGAGGTTTAATCTGAAAAAAGTAGCCGTTATCACCGATAGTGTAGCGTGTATCACCCGGGAACAAGCTCAGAAATATGGAATTGGCATCATTCCGATCAATATCCTTTTTGAAGGTAAGGTTTATCGAGATTGGGTCGATATTACGCCGACAGAAGCGTATCAGTTGTTCCTAAAAAATCCGGATGCGTTCGCCACGTCAGCGCCTGCCCCGGGAGAGTTCCTCGCCGCTTACAAGCAGGCTGCAGCCAGGGCGGAAAGCGTTCTGTGCATCGATGTCTCAGTAAAAATTAGTTCAACCTACAACGTGGCTTTAATGGCTAAAGAATACGCTGCCAAGGAGATCCCGGGGGTCAAGATAGAGGTTATGGACTCGCTGACCGCCGCAGCATCTGAAGGAATGATAGCGCTGGCGGCAGCCCGAGCAGCAGATAAAGGTGCTGACTTGGAACAAGTAATAAAAGTCGCTCAGGATGTGCGCGACCGTGTAAAAATTTATGTTTTATTAGATACTATGAAGCATGTATACCGCTCTGGTAGAGTTCCGAAGATAGCCGCGCAAGCAGGCACGGCTCTAAATATCCGCCCACTTTTTAGTGTTGGAGTTAAAGTCCATCCGGTTGGAATCGTAAGAAGTCGGGAACGCGGTATTGAGTTGATGTTTGAAAAAATGAGGGCAAGAACAGGAACAAACCCGATTAATGCCGCTGTTATGCATGCTTATGCCCTGGACGCAGCCATTGAATTGAAAGACCGCGTCGCGAAAGAATTTAATTGCCGTGATTTGTGGTTGACAGAGTTCAGCCCCGTGATGGGATACGCCTGTGGCACCGGAACGTTGGGAGTAGCTTTTTACAATGAGGCTTAACCCATGTTGACCAAACAGGTCGCGGTAGTCACGGACAGCATCGCCTGTATTCCAGCGGATTTACGGGAGCGTTATCAAATTGGTATAATCCCTCTAAATTTTTACGCGAATGGGAATGTTTACAGGGACGGCATCGATGTCACTCCATCTGAAGCCTATGAATTATTTCTGAAAGATCCAGACACTTTTAAAACGTCGGGGGCTTCAATTGGCAGCTGTCTTGAAGCATTCAGGTCTCCAGCAAAACAAGGCAAAGATATACTCTCGGTAATATTATCCTCGAAACTCAGCGCAATCTATAGTAATGCGGAAGTTGCTGGCAAACAAGTCCAGGAAGAATTCCCAGGAGTTTCAGTCGTGGTTCTGGATTCAATAACAGCCGCTGCAGCTGAAGGATTTATTGCGCTGGCAGCCGCCAGGGCTGCTAAAAACGGCAGCAATCTTGCCGATGTGATAAGTATTGCTAAACAGGTCCGTGACAAAGTTAGTATTGTCGCCTACATGGATACTGTCCGTTATATCTACAGGTCAGGGAGAATCCCCAGGATCGCGTCGGTGGCAGGTTCGATGTTGAAAATCAAGCCGATCTTTACTTTTTCCGCCGGTGTACCGCGTTTTATGGGAGCGGTGAGAAGTAAGAAAATAGGTATTGAACGTTTAATTGAGGAAATGCACGAAAAAGCGGGTAATAGTCTGGTACATGTATCTGTAATGCATGTTTATACTGAAGATGAAGCCGTTAATTTGAAAAAAAGGGTGAGTCACGAATTCAACTGCGCAGAATTGTGGATGACCGAATTCAGTCCGCTGATGGGATATGCTTGCGGTACGGGCACTCTGGGGCTTGCTTTCTATCCAGAAGGTTAGCTTTGCTTGCTCCCTGATTATAAGTTTCTTTTTAACAAATTTTCCAGGATTTTCATTCAAATTCTATTTATTTTCCTATTTTATCACTTACGTTGAATTTCAATATATTCGCGATTTAATGCAGCATTTCAAAGTTTTATGAGTTTAATTTAAAAAACATCTAGAAAAATAGATAAAAGGTGATATAATACATAATACTGTGGCAGTCGGAAGCGCCCACCTGGAGTCTGACATCCTCCGTTTGCTGGGGAACCTGAGCCAGTTACCTCAACCGGCGGCGGAGCCTTTTTTTATTGCCGTTAGCGGTTTACCCGGAACGGGAAAATCACACTTTTGCCGCGAACTGTTGAAAATTTTACCAGCATTGTTAATCGAAAGCGATGCAGTTCGCAAGATGCTATTTAATTCGCCCACCTATTCATTTGAAGAAAGCAGCTACGTTTTTCGGCTTATCCATAAATTAATTGAAAAACTACTTTCTAAAGGTATTTCCGTAATACTCGATGCTACAAATTTAACGGAGAGAAATCGAGAATACCTTTACGATATCGCCGATCGTCTCAAAGTGAAACTTATCCTGGTTAAAGTAACTGCACCTTCAGCACTTGCCCGTCAACGACTTATGAAACGGCAACTGGATATCCTAAATAAATCGGATGCCGACGTGGCTGTTTACGATAAAATGCTGCCGGCATTGGAAGAAATACATCGCAAACACATCACAGTAAATACAGCGAGAGATATTTCCTCAGCGATCCAAAAAATTACTCGTGAAGCGCTCGGGAGAGTAAAAAAACAGGAGATAAAAGGATGATAAACGGTTTTGCGGGAAAGATTTTAAGAGTAGATCTCTCCACTAGCTCATCAACTGTTGAAGAACCCAAAGAGGATTTTTATCGCAGGTATCTCGGTGGGACCGGGTTTGTCAGTTACTTTCTGTTGAAAGAATTAAAAGCAGGTATAGACCCTTTAGGACCTGAAAACAAGCTTATCTTTGCAGGAGGTCCGCTTACTGGAGTTCCTGTCTCGGGGATGGGGAGAAATAGCATTGGCGCTAAATCTCCTCTTACCGGCGGACAGGGGAACTCTGAGGTTGGCGGTTTCTGGGGGGCTGAACTGAAATTTGCTGGATTCGATGCGATTGTTGTCGAAGGAAAAGCTCCGGTTCCGGTTTACATCTGGATTGAAGATGGCAAGGTTGAAATCAAGGATGCCGGTCATCTGTGGGGCAAGACTACCAAGGATGTGCAGGACTGGTTGAAACAACAGCACGGGACCGGCACTCGTGTTTGTCAGATCGGACCCGCCGGCGAAAATCAGGTGCGGATAGCCTGTGTTGTCAACGATATTAACCATGCCGCCGGAAGATGTGGATTGGGTGCCGTGATGGGTTCCAAAAATTTAAGGGCCATCGCCGTCCGCGGACACCAAAAAGTCCCGCTCGCAAACCAGGCAGCAGCGACACCCCTTATGCGGCGTCTTTTTAATGATATTAAGAATAACCGTGGCGCCCAGGGAATGCATAACATGGGCACCGCTGGTGGCATCATGGGATACCAAATGACTGGCAGCCTCCCAACCCGGAATTATCAATTTGGACAGTTCGAAGGCGCTGAAAAAATCTCTGGAGCTGCTATCAACCAGACTATTCTTAAAGGCCGCGGCGGCTGTTATGCATGTACGATTAGATGCAAACCTGAGGTCCAGGTCGGAGAACCTTACAATGTCATCCCCGAGTATGGTGGACCGGAATATGAAACGGTTGGCTCACTAGGTTCTATGTGTGCCGTTGATAATCTTCCGGCGATAGCTAAAGGAAATGCGCTGTGCAGCGCTTATGGACTTGACACGATCAGCACTGGCGACTCTATTGCCTTCGCTATGGAGTGTTTCGAAAAGGGGATAATTACCGAAGCAGACACAGGCGGCATCAAGCTTAATTTCGGTAATGCGGAAGCAATGCTGCAAATGATAGAAATGATCGCTCACCGTAAAGGATTTGGCAATGTTCTGGCTGACGGGGTAGCTCGCGCCTCACAGAAAATCGGTAAAGGTTCCGAACAGTTCGCGATGCATGTGAACGGACAGGAAATTCCCATGCATGAGCCTCGCTTAAAGATGGGACAGGGTGTCGGGTATGCTGTCTCCCATACCGGAGCTGACCATTGTCATAATATTTATGACACTGCGTACTCAATGAGAATAGGTTCAGGAATGAAGGCAATGGGAGTTTTCGATCCCGTGCCGGCAAATGACCTGGGTCCAGCAAAAATTCGTATTTTAGTCTACGGTTCTTTATGGCAGAATGTTCTGGACAGCCTTGTTTTTTGTAATTTTGTACCGCTCCCCTCTGACGACATCGTTGAATTGATGAGGGTGGCGACTGGCTGGAATACCAACCTTTTCGAACTAATGAAAGACGCTGAGCGTTATGTGACAATGGCACGTTTGTTCAACCTTCGCGAGGGCAAAGGAAAACGCTACGACGTTTTACCGAAACGCTTTTTTACTCCATTTACATCTGGGCCGCTCAAGGGTGTTGCTCCTACTGAAGCAAAGGTTAATGAGGCTGTTGAATTGTATTACGGAATGCTCGGTTGGGATAAAGACGGCGTGCCAACAGCAGCCAAGTTAGGTGAGCTGGGGATCCAGTAAAAAATTCAAGAATTGACTGGGGATAAGGAAAATATGGATATTAAAGTTAAAGTTGGGAATATACGGAGGAGCCGGGCGAATGCGATCGTCCTGGGGATTTTCGAGGGTATCAGGCGCCCCAGGGGAGACGTATCCACGATCAACAAGGCACTTGGAGGATCCGTCAGCCAGCTTATTCACGAAGGAGAAATAAAAGGTAAACTCGGTGAAGTTACAATTATCCATAGTCTTGGGAAAATAACCCCTGAAAGGGTAGTCCTGGTAGGACTCGGCAAGCGCAACGAAGTGTCCCTGGAGAAAATACGCATCGCCACTGCTGAACTATGTAGGACACTACAGAAAAAGGGCGTCAAACACCTGGCAATGTCTTTAATCGGTGCAGGATTTAATAAAATTAATCCTCAAACAGCCGCTGGGGCGATCTCCGAGGGGGCTATTCTCGGATTATATTCCTTCCGAAAACATTGTTCTAAAGAACCCGAACAAGATCAGATTGAAGAGATAACTATTGTCGAACGGAGTCGCAGTATTATTTCTGCAATAAAACAAGGTTTAGAGCAGGGCAGGATCATAGCCGAGGCGACAAATCTTGCGCGGGACATGGTCAACGAACCAAGCAATTATATGACTCCGACCAAAATGGCAGAGGAAGCCGCTCGGCTTGCTGAAAAGTATGGTTTGAACCTGACTGTTCTGGAGCGAGAAGATATGCAGAAATTGGGGATGGGTGCTTTGCTCGGCGTAGCCCAGGGCAGCCAGCAGCCGCCCAAATTTATTGTTCTCAAGTACAAGGGTAAGAGCTCGAAAGACTACGATATGGCTTTAATAGGTAAAGGCATTACTTTTGATTCGGGTGGCATATCGCTTAAACCGTCGGAAAACATGGGTGAAATGAAAGACGATATGTCGGGAGGCGCGTCGGTAATGGCAGCCATCAGCGCCATTTCACAGTTAAAACCTCCGGTTAATGTTATGGCGATTGTAGGAGCTACGGAGAACCTTCCCAGCGGCAGCGCGTTGAAACCTGCTGATGTGCTCGTAGCGATGAACGGCAAAACAATTGAAATAGAAAGCACCGATGCGGAGGGAAGGCTCACACTCGCCGACGCTCTCAGCTATGCTAATTCACAAGGTGTTAAACGTATGGTGGACATAGCTACTCTAACCGGCGGATGTGTCACGGCGCTTGGAGATGTTGCCACCGGCGCTTTCACAAATAATCAAGCACTGATTAACAAGGTAATTTCCGCAGGTACGGAGGCCGGCGACAAGATGTGGCAATTACCCATGTTTGAAGAGTACAAAGAACAGAATAAAAGTGACGTGGCTGATCTCAAGAATACCGGGGGTCGGAAAGCCAGTCCAATTACTGCCGCTCTTTTCGTAGGTGAATTTGCCGGTGAAACACCCTGGGTGCACCTTGATATTGCAGGGACGGCCTTCCTGGATAAGCCAAGAGGCTATTATTGCAAGGGTGCCACCGGTGTACCGACACGCAGCTTGGTCAAACTTGTCCTCGAGATGGCTGAAAGTAAAGGAGGGTAATACGATGAAGGTTAAATGGTTGGGACACGCATCATTTCTGATTACTTCCGAAAAAGGCACGCGCATCATTACAGATCCTTATACCTCAGGCGGACCTATTAAATACGGCGATATTAAAGAGACTGCCGACGTGGTTACTGTGAGTCATGAGCACTCCGACCATAACAATTCGGGCGCAGTCGGAGGAAAACCCCAGGTGTTTAAAGGCGGCGCTCCCATCACCGTCAAGGATGTCAAAATTAGCGCCATACCCTCTTACCATGATGAAAACAAAGGTAAAGACCGCGGACCTAATGCGATTATCTGCATGGAAATGGATGGAATCAGGCTTTGCCATCTTGGCGACCTGGGTCATCCCCTTTCTGCACAGGAAATCGGTCAGATTGGGAAAGTGGATGTTCTACTCGTACCGGTCGGTGGTTTTTTTACTATTAATGCAGCGGTTGCTTCGGAAGTTAGCGCCCGGCTTCGACCGAAAGCAATCGTCCCCATGCATTTTAAGAATGACAGGTGTGGTTATCCAATCGCCCCGGTCGATGATTTCTTAAAGGGTAAAGAAAATGTCACTAAGGTTGATGGGAGTGAAGTCGAATTCAAGGCTGATAAGCTCCCTGGTGCCATTCAGGTTATTGTACTCAAACCGTCGCTTTAGATTGTGCAGTTAAATAGAAAGAGGATAATTTCGTTTGAAAATTGACGCTTCTCATTTCGTTTTTGAGGCGCCGCCAGTAGTCTCCCGGGCTCGCCGTATACTGATAAAACCGTGTGCTAATTATGACGCTCCCTACCCGGCAACTACTAGCAGGGGAATGATTGCGACCATCATCAGCGGGATCCGAAAGGTTAGTGATGCGGACATAGTTATCCTCGAAGGTACACCAAATGGAGAATCAATTCTTCCTATATATCAGAAGCTTGCGTACGATTTTCCACGGGTCTTAATGCTCGACGTCAAAGATTGTGTTTGGGTGGAAGTAGATAATCCTCTCCCGAAGCCGCTGCTTGTCCCTACTTTCTGGATACCCAACGTCATATTATCGAGTGATTACCTCATCAGCGTTACCCCTTTGAAAGTTGTGAACGGGCAGGGTAACCTGAGTATTATGAACCTGTTGCCGCTTTTACCGGTAAAGAAGTATAGCGAAATCGGGGACGGATGGCAGGACCTTTACATGCTTGGCATCGATAAAGTTATTGCTGACCTCTATTTCACGCTGCCGTTCGACCTCGGTATCATTGAGGGGCAGCAGAAGTTAACTACCATGGATGGTTATAGAGGGACTACCGAAACTGTTGATAAGGTATTTATTGGCGACCCATTTCAGGTAGACCGCGAGGTCTCGGAGACGCTGGGTATTAAGACCGATTATCTCGACCTCATCCGCCTGGCAGAATCCGGACTGGATACCATGTAAAAAATCCGGAGAGTGGACCATGAATGAAGGTGAAATCGTAATGGAATTGGAACAACGCTGGGCAATCAATCTTAAATGGCTGCAGGAGAATAACCGCTCGTTAACTACCATGGTGAAAAACTCACTGTGCCAAAAATGCAGGAAAAAACTGAAGGTAGACCAGTCGGAAGCTAAGGCGACCGAACTCTTTAAGGCAGTTAAAACATGTTGTTCTAAATCTGTGGAATTTATTACGCCCGGTCTTCCTCTTCACGAGAGTATTTTCCGCGTTTTTCTCGCAAACGGAAATCAACCGCTCACTCTCGCAGAGTTGGGAGATCAATTGAATAAATGGCGGGGCGTAGATAGTTATAGAACCTCTGTGCCGGTCCTTACGCGTTTGTTGAGCAACGATCAACACTATGGATTGCGAAAGGTATCTAATTAACCGGTAACCGCGAATTGGTGGTATTTACCGGTATATTTGAGCCAACTCAGTTCAACTGAATCAACTCTCGCTCCGGGAGGCCCTTTCCGGACGGTTTCTAGTAACTGTTCAAGCGCCTCTTTGTCACCTTCAGCGTGAACTTCTACCGATCTATCCGGTAGGTTGCGAACATAACCTGCCAGACCAAGACTAACGGCGTGTCTTTGAGTGAAAGCCCTGAAATAGACACCCTGGACTCGCCCGGAGATTTTTACGTGCAGCGCAGCCAGTTCACTCATTCAACCAATCCGAAGATGATGCTTAGCCGGCAAAAAACGGGGGATTTGAGTCTAATGAATTCAAAAGGGGGAAGTTTATTCCTCTTCGGGGCGTTCCTTTCTCTTACGCTTGATGACCTCAACAACTGGGGGAGGCGCCTCCAAAATAGTGGATTGTATTATTTTCCTGGCATCTTTCTTCGGTTTCTTTGCTTCATGATGGCGAAAATCTCTTTTTCCCATATCTTCGTCTCCTGCAAATTCACCTTTACTGGTAATAGAAGTTTACCAGAGGACAGCGAAGCTGTAAAGATTTGAACGGGCTTAAGCGTTGCCCTGGACTAATATGAGCGATAAACACACATGAAAACGACTCTCTTTTACTTGCTCCCTTGTCATCTAGTGGTTATAATCGGGGTATGATTATCCGGCAGCTCCACCAATGGCAGGTCACTCCTTCTGCAGCGATATCAATCCAAAGGCAGCTAGCCTCACGAGTTTCGAAAGATGAGACGTTCATGGATGTTCATTTCGTCGCCGGGGTTGATGTTGCCATACCGAGACGAGGCGAGGGAACGGCATCGGTCGTCGTTTTGAGTTATCCCGACCTCGATCTCGTTGAGGAGAGCAATGTACAGGGTGTAGTGGATTTCCCTTATATACCCGGTCTTCTTTCGTTCCGCGAAAGCCCGCTGCTTATAAGGGCATTTGAAGGGTTGAACATTACTCCTGACCTTGTGTTCGTAGACGGGCAGGGAATCGCCCACCCGCGCCGATTCGGTATTGCCGCCCACCTTGGCTTATTTTTGGATATCCCCACGATCGGCTGCGCAAAATCACGTCTTTGCGGTACTTATGAAGAACCGGATTCCGAGGCGGGTTGTTCTAGTGATCTGGTGGATCTGGACGAAGTAATCGGACAGGTAGTGAGGACCAAGACAAACACCCGTCCTGTTTATGTCTCTATCGGACACAAGATTAGCCTCCGTCAAGCTGTCGTTTGGACATTAAGATGCTGCCGCGGCTTTCGTTTACCAGAACCAACGCGGTTGGCTCACCAGGCAGCCGGTGGATTTCTACCTGAAACGCTCCAGGTATCTGTTAAATAACGTCGTGTTACTCAATATTATTTGTGAGGATTAGATGCAGGAACTTAAGGAAAAGCTGGAAGGATTAAGAGCAAGAATCTCGGCGGTCATGGAGCGTCTTTGACATCGCCGGACGGGAGCAGGATATACCACAGCTTGAAAAACAATCGCTTGAGCCTGATTTCTGGAACGACCAGAATCGGGCGCGAAGCACTATGCGCCGTCTTTCCAGTCAGAAGCGGGTAGTTGAGCGGTGGCGTGACATGGAAAGAAAAAGTATCGATACCGCCGCTCTGATCGAACTCGCTCTTGAAGAGGGCGACGCTTCTTTACAGGAAGGAATACAGTCTGAGGTCAATGCCCTCGAAAAAGAATTAGAAAAACTGGAACTGGAGCTCGCTTTCAGTGGTGAGTATGATTCCCGGAATGCCATGTTGAGTATCCATGCTGGTGCGGGCGGTACGGAATCGATGGACTGGGCGGATATGCTCATGAGAATGTACCTGCGCTGGGCGGAGCGCCGCGGTTATGAGACCGAGGTGTTGGATATTACGAAAGGCGAAGAAGGTGGCGTGAAAAGCGCAACAATCAGTTTTACCGGAGATTACGCATTTGGGTATTTGAAGTCGGAGCACGGGGTTCACCGATTGGTCCGCCTTTCCCCCTTCGATTCCGACCACGCGCGGCACACGTCATTTGTGCTCGTGGAAGTGCTTCCCGAAGCGGAGGCTGACACCGATCTCGTGATCAATCCGGACGATTTGAAAATTGAAACCTTTCGTTCGAGTGGTCCTGGCGGTCAGCATATGCAGAAAACGAGCAGTGCTGTGCGGATTACGCACCTTCCAACTGGTCAGGTCGTCAGCAGCCAGAGTGAACGCAGCCAGCACCAGAACAAGGATATCGCTATGCGTATCCTCCTCAGCCGTCTTCTCGAGCTGGAACTGGAAAGGAAGGCAGAGGAGAAAGCGAAGCTTAAAGGTAAACGTATCGAAGCGGGGTGGGGGAATCAAATCCGCAGCTATATATTGCATCCGTACCGCATGGTTAAAGACCACCGCACTGATTATGAGACGGGCAATACCGAGGCAGTGCTTGCCGGTGAAATAGACGATTTTATCACCGCGTATTTGCGGTCGATTGCGGGGAGGCAGGATGATTAGAAAGTTATTAATTTCGATTTTTATATGCTGCATCGTTCTGGTTAACGCTTTGCCGGTCTCTGCCCAAGCGGGTATCACGGTTACCTCCAGCGAAACCCAAACAGGTTTCCCGCTAACTATCACCTTTAAAATCTCGGCACAGAGCAATGTCCCGGTTACTGAAATCCGGCTGCGTTACACGTTAAAGCAGCTCGGCTTCGCGGATGTAACCGCCGAGTCATTACTCTCTTTTACCCCGTCCGCATCTGTCAACGCGCAATGGGCATGGGATTTACGTTATATTGGCGGACTGCCGCCGGGAACGGCAGTAAGTTACTGGTGGATCTGCAAAGACGCTTCTGGTGCGGTTAAACAAACATCACCGCAGGTAGTTAATTTCGATGATACAAGATTTCAGTGGAAGACTATAAAAAAAGAATTGATCACACTCTATTGGTACGAAGGGAACGACACTTTTGCTCAGGAAATTATGACGGCGTCGCAAGATGCCATTGCACGTCTCGAAACGGAAACAGGCGCCGTTTTGAAAGAGCCTATCCGCCTTTACATTTATTCCGGACCCAATGACCTCCAGGGGTCTATGATTTTTCCCCAGGAATGGACCGGCGGCGTAACTTTCACAAGATATGGCTGTATCGCCATCGGTATTTCCACGCTGAACCTGGCATGGGGGAAACGTGCTATCACTCACGAAATCACTCACCTTGTTACCCACCAGATGACGCTTAATCCTTATAATGATATTCCCACCTGGTTGGATGAAGGCTTGGCGATGTATAACGAAGGACCGATGCAGCTGACATTCAGTTCAGCTCTCACAAATGCAATAAACAATCATTCTCTGTTATCGGTTCAAACGCTCGCGAGCCCGTTTTCTGCCCTGACCGATGTCTCCTATTTGTCTTATGCCGAAAGCTACTCTATCGTGGATTATCTTATTCGAACATATGGCAAAGACAAAATGTTCCAGTTGCTCGACACGTTCCGGCAGGGAAGCACCTATGACGGTGCCCTGCAGAAGGTTTATGGTCTGGATACGAAAGCTTTAAACGCAGCATGGCAAAAAACTTTAAACGTTCCTAAAACGACTACTGCTTATTTACTCGATTAGCAGGTTTATGTGTCTTCACCCAACTGGGTGAGAATAAGTATTTAATTACTAATAAGATAATATGGAGATGGATTGGACAATACTCAAAATAGTTCATTAAAGAAGAAAACAAGCTTTACGATTCATGACCTGCCCGTCGCAGAGCGTCCCAGGGAACGCCTGCAGCAGTACGGTGAGGCAGCCCTCTCTTCACAGGAACTGCTCGCTGTAATCCTCGGGAGAGGAATTGCCGGCGAATCGGTGACCGTGACTGCCCAGAGATTGTTGAAAGAATTCGGCGACCTCAAAGGGCTTGCGCAAGCAACCGTCGAGGAACTTTCACGTGTCAAGGGTATCGGACAGGCGAAGGCATGCCAGATTAAGGCGGCGTTCGAGCTGGCGAGCCGGCTTGAAGGTTACTCGTCGATCAATAACCGTGAAGCAATCAAAACCCCGACCGACGTGGTCAGTTTTGTGCGAAACCGTCTCAAGGACAAGAAAAAGGAGTATTTCCTGGCAGTCCTGCTTGATACTCGCGGCCAGGTCATTAAGACCTGTGAAATCTCTATTGGAAGCCTTGATAGCAGTATCGTCCACCCCCGCGAAGTTTATAAAGAAGCTATTGCAGCTAGCGCAGCCTCGGTTGTGTTTGTCCACAACCATCCATCCGGCGATCCTACTCCCTCCGAAATAGACATTGGATTGAACAAACGGTTAGTTGAAGCAGGTGATCTGCTGGGCATCGAAGTCCTCGACCACATTGTCATCGGCAATCCGGATTACGTCAGCTTGAAGAGCAAGGGACTGTTTTAACCTCTATTTCACGTCTGCATTTCTATTAACAAACTATTAAGTTATAGAAATGAATGTCCAGAATTTTCATCGGGTTATTCTTGCATTTGTTGCACTTTGGGGTAGAAAATATGAAAGAAAAAGGACTCATGATATCAATAAAACAAAGGGGGTGTTTAAGAAGTGCATGCTAGGATAATTGAATATTTTGACCACTTTCTAGGTGTATGTGAACCTAGAGTTGCAAAAAATCCAGCAAGATATTCCGAAAAGTGTAGCCCAATAATAGATAAAATATATAGGCTAAAAAGACATTACCCTGATAATTTAACTGACTGGTTTTCGATTGATTGGCTAGAAAGACTGCCAGTCGAAACTCCTACTATTCTACACGCTGTCAATTATATCCAAGTCTATCTACAACAGGAAAGGCGTTTAACTACTGAACCAAAGTTAATAAATTATTCTCCAGCTAAACCTGTTGAAAAGATAACAACAGCAAGGATAGTGGCTACATCAAAAGAGCAAATACAGAACCAGCTTATAAAGCTTGAGGTAACGTTAAAAGCAAATCTTGGTAATCAAAAACAGATCGTCATTAATAAAGTTAAGTCAACTCTTACTCCGGGTGGTGAGGCAGAGGGTTTTTTTACCAAGTTGTTTTTATCACCAATCCTCCAAAGTGTATTCCCAAATGATGTGACAATAGAGGGGGTGAATAGTGGAGGTAAAACGCAGTATAAACAATTGTTCTTCGGGACAAAACCAGCGCCAGATTTCGTTATTGAAAAGTTGAGAATAGTTGGTGAAGTTAAATATGAATCCCTTAGAACTAGACAATTGGCGACAGCGATCGGTCAAATTCTCTTATATATGGCGGCTAGTAAAAGCGAGTTGCAGCATTACGAATACGGATGTGTTATATACTTTGATACTTCATCATTGACAAACCATTTAAGTCAAGAAGAGACGGATTTCCAGAAGTACTTGATGGTAAACAATGATATATTCTTGATCCTAATCTAACTGAACAATCGAGATAAAATCAGAGGCGAAAGAAAGATGTAATTAGGATATCGTTATCTGGTATTATTTAA
>Ga0315281_10006786_pt1 | contig 16218 bp, 17 predicted proteins | sample YL17G07_0_MG_FD_204540 | JGI IMG/M metagenome (GOLD analysis project Ga0315281, IMG submission 204540) | Sediment microbial communities from Yellowstone Lake, YNP, Wyoming, USA - YL17G07_0 | ecosystem: Environmental > Aquatic > Freshwater > Lake > Sediment | place: USA: Wyoming | collected... | reverse complement strand
ATCTATAATTCATTATTCCGCGTTGCACATGTGCTTGAAATGCAGCTTCCCTTTCTTGCACCCAGGTGTATTTTTATTGGCATTGGCCACCTTGTTTCTTTTTTATTAAATAATGATGACCTGTCCCTATATGACAGATATTTATTTGTATATATGGTATGTTCTGCATGCTTTGCCATCCAGCTAAACTTATTGAAAATAATTTGTGAGCGATAATGGGGTTGTCCTTGGTTTGATCGATGTAGCTCCCTTGTTGATGGTTTAAGCAAAAAACTGAAACTTTTTATTGTCACTAAAGGGGGATATAAAATGAAATTTAAGTACTTGGTTGCGGCCTGCATTCTGTCGGCCGGTAGTATATTTGCAGGGGCCAGTTATGCTGGCAGTGGTGCTGTGGTACTGATCCACACCGGCGACATCCACGGCCACCTGCTGCCGCGGCCCAATTTGCGCAGCGATGCCATCGGCCATAGCATGGAAGGTGGCGTGGCGCGCATGTACACAGCCATCAAGGAAACGCGCAAGGAAGCCACGGTAAATGGGGTGGACCACTCGCTTCTGATCAATACCGGCGACACCGTGCAGGGTTCCGGCGAGGCACTGTTCAGCCGGGGTCAGGCCATGATCGATGTGCTTAACAATTTCGGATTTGTGGCCCACGTTCCCGGCAATTGGGATTTTGTCTACGGCCCCCCCCGTTTCGAGGAGACTTTCAAAGGTACCCCGGCTACCGCGACGACCACGGCTATTCCGCCGCAGGCGAACTGGAATGCATTGGCATCAAACCTGTATTACACCAACCAGTTTGACGATAGCGCCGTTTGCGCCGTGACCGGTCCGTATACCTCCACTGACCCTATTACAGGCCTAACAACCACCGTTCAGCGTCCTCGCAAACGCGTGTTGCCGACCTACATGTTCAAGCAAGTGGGCAATGTGAAAGTTGGCATCCTGGGCATGACTACGGTGCGCGCCATTGCTGCGGTCGGTCCCTCCGTGACCCTGAACTATATGTTCACTGACGGCAAAACCGAAGTGCCGTGCTTCGTCAACCAGATGCGCCTGGAAGGTGCCGATGTGGTGGTTATGATTTCCGAGATGGAAATGTCCCGCGACATCCAGATTGCCGAGACAGTCTCTCCCGCACCTGACGTAATCCTCAACTCCGATATGCACGAGCGCACCACTGCACCGATCGACGTTGCCCATGCCGATGGCAGCCACACCCTGATCGTCGAGGAAGGCCAGGATGGCACCGTAATCGGCAAACTCAGGCTCGTAGTCTTCAATGGAAAGATCTCTGCATGGAAGTTCAAACAGCAAGTCGTGACCGACGACTTCAAGGAAGACAAGGCTATCGCTGCCGCAGTCGCCAAGGCGCGCGCGCCCTTTGTGGGCGGCACCTTCGTACCCGGCCAGACCGTAACGGTGGGTGGCAACACCACCATGCTGATGCGTCCGGTAGACGAAGTGATCGCAACCACACTGGTGGGTCTGCATCGCTCCAACTTTGTTACTGAGGACATGCCCGGCGTGGTTGAGGGATCTTCGCACGACCTGATCGCCGATGCGATGGCTGCCATTGGTCAGGCCCAATCAGCCTCCGTTCGCGGCTTCCGCTATGGTACTCACGTTGCAGCTGGCGGTTCGATCACCATGGAAGATATTTACCATTACATCCCCATCGCAGCCAAACTGGGCCGCACCAACAAAGCCTGTGGCGCCGACCTGAAGTTCGCGATCGAGCAATCGATCGGTGGCACCTTCCATCCCGATCCCGCCCTGTGGACCGGTGGCTGGATGTTCGGCTACAGCGGCTTGAACTATGACGTGGACGGTTGCAGCGGCTTCATGGGAGCCACTCCGGTGAATCCGTCTCCGCTGACCTTTGCCGATCGCTACCGTCCCTGGAACACCGCACGCGGCACCAACATCAAGGTCAGCGGTGTTCCCGTCGATGAGCTTGACATTTATGACAACCGTCCAGCCAGCGCAACCTTCCAGCAGTGTCTGGCAGGTGACGGCCTCGATACTCCCCATGCTGGTTACACCGTGACCGGCTATTGGTACGCGGATGACAAGACCACCATCAACAACTGTAACCCCTGTCGTGGACGTACGGTTCAGGTGGTAATGAATGATGGCAGCATCGTTCAGGTCGCCGGCCCGGGCACCAATGTCGCGCCCAACAACCTGGATGTGATGGATGTGTCCGAGGCTGTGGTCAAGTACCTTCGTGTAAACCTGGGTGGCTTGGTGTCCTATGCCAATCTGCCGCTTCACCGCCTGACAGTGAAGCGTCTGCCCACCATCAACCCGCCTGGTTATAACTTCAAAATGATCCAGCCAGTAAAAGGAGCATCTGCCGCAACCTGCCCAGTGCTTTAAATTAGTTTAACAGGTTGAAAAAAAAGCCCGGCATATGCCGGGCTTTTTTTATGCTTGCGCATTGCCTTGACCGTTGTATGTAAACGCAACTTGAGAGATTTGGATGATCCTTTGCAGGAGCATCGTAGTTGGAACTTACTCAGTTGCGCCTGTCAAACTTATTTTGGCTGCATTATAATTGCCAGTTGCCGAGTTTCCATATGCGGCGGGGGAATCGAGCGTATTTGCGCCGATAGCTTGAATTTATTATTGTTGAGGAAGTTAAATGAAAAAATTGTTCGCTGTTGTAATCGTAACTTTATTTGCTGCCAATATGGCTTTTGCGGCTGATGCTTCTTGTGAAGCCAAGGCTGCGGAAAAAAAGCTGGCCGGGGCAGCCAAAAACAGCTTCATGACTAAATGTGAAAAAGAGGCCGCTGCAGCAGTTGCGCCTAGCTGTGCAGACAGGGCGGCAGAAAAAAAATTGGCTGGTGCTGCAAAAAATGCATTTATGACCAAGTGTGAAAAAGATGCTGCAGTTGCCAAAGCGCCTAGCTGTGAATCTCAGGCTGCTGAGAAAAAATTGGCAGGGGCGGCAAAGAACAGTTTTATGAAGAAATGCTCTGAAGGTGGTGCAAGTAAGTAAGCCTGCTTTGCACTCTTGAGCTTGCAGCTCGAGAATCAGGTTGACGTAGGGCTGGCAATTGCCAGCCTTTTTTATTTCTATTCATGCTGTTACATGTTTAACTGAGTTATTTGCTCCCCAGTGTATAATTCTGCCTTCCTGATGCTCGTTTCGTATACGGCATCTAATTGAAATTTAAGGTAATGATAAAAAAATTTATTAAGCGCGTCATTTCTTTGACGCGAGGCAAGCCCAGAAAATCCAGTAAGGCGAGTAGTTGTGAGACGATCCCTTTTAAAGTGCATGGGGTCAAGCGTGAAAGCATCAGTTTTGCAGCTCGCCGTGTTACAGACGGCTTGCAAGCCGCTGGATTTCAGGCGTATGTCGTGGGTGGTGCGGTACGCGATTTGTTACTCAAGCGCGAGCCCAAGGATTTTGATATAGCCACAGATGCCACACCCGAAGAGGTGCGCAGGGTATTTCGGCGCGCGCGCATTATTGGTCGCCGCTTCCGTTTGGTGCATGTGATGTTTGGCGATGAAACGGTTGAAGTGTCCACCTTCCGCCGTATGATAGATGCGGTGGATGCACAGACTGACGATCATGGCCGCCTGCTGCGCGACAATGAGTTCGGCGACCAGGAGCAGGATGCAGCCCGCCGCGACTTTACAGCCAATGCGCTGTTCTTCGATCCCAGCACGCAGGAAATTTTCGACTTCCACCATGGCTATGCCGATATCCGTGCCAATTTGCTGCGCATGATAGGCGACCCTGCCACACGTTATCGTGAGGACCCGGTGCGCATGCTGCGTGCCGTTCGTCTTTCTGCCAAGCTGGGCATGAAACTTGAAGCGGCTACCGCAGAACCTATCTTCAGCATGAAGGGCCTGTTGGGTAACGTGCCTGAGGCGCGCCTGCTGGATGAAATGCTGAAGCTGCTGATGTCGGGCCATGCGGTGGAGTGTGTAAAAAAGCTGCGCGCGATGCATCTGCACCACGGCTTGCTGCCGATGCTGGATGTGATTCTGGAACAACCCATGGGCGAGAAATTCGTGATGCTGGCACTGGCCAACACCGACCAGCGTCTGCGTGACGACAAGCCTGCCTCCCCTGCCTTTTTATTTGCTGCGCTGCTGTGGCATGAAGTGCTGAGCCTGTGGAATGCGCAGCTGGAGGCGGGCAAGCCGGCGATTCCCGCCTTGCATCTGGCGATGGATACGGTGCTGCACAAGCAGCGTGCGCAAATGGCCATTCCGCATCGCCACGATGCGATCATGAAAGAAATCTGGCTGCTGCAGCCCCGGCTTGAGCAGCGCTCCGGCCATCGCCCGTTGCGTTTGCTGGCTTTGCCGCGATTCCGTGCAGCTTACGACTTTATGCTGTTGCGCAGCCAGAGCGGAGAAGTGCCGGTTGAGTTGGCAGACTGGTGGACAGAGTTTCAGGACGCTTCCGACGAACGCCGCGAAGAAATGCTGTTGCCTGAACAAGGCCCCAGGAAAAAACGCCGCCGCAGCAAAAAAGCGGTATCAGTCGCGCCAGCTTAGTCACGCTTGTTTATGAAGCATACGGCTTATATCGGCTTGGGTAGCAACCTGGCAAATCCGTCTTCTCAAGTGTCGCTCGCAATGAAGGCAATTGACAGTTTGCCGGATACACACGTAGTGGCACGCTCAAGTCTGTTTCGCAGTGCCCCAGTCGGTTATGTAGATCAGCCTGATTTTATCAATGCGGTAGTGAAGGTTGAAACTTCTTTAACGCCATTGGCATTGTTACAAGCCCTGCTCGCGCTGGAACTGCAAAATGGCCGTACACGCGAGTTTCAGAATGCGCCGCGCACGCTGGATCTGGATGTGCTGTTGTATGACGATTTGCAGCATCATGAACACGGCTTGACTGTGCCTCATCCGCAAATGCATAAGCGTGCTTTTGTGCTGCAACCCCTGCTGGAGATTGCACCCGACTGTGCGATCCCGGGAGTGGGCCAAGCCTCTGCAGCGATGGAGCATTGCAAGAACCAGCAGTTGGAGAAATTGCAGAATGACGCTTGAGAAATACCAATATATCGTAGTCGAAGGCCCGATAGGCGTGGGTAAAACCAGTCTTGCGCAGCGTTTGGCTGAACATATCGGTGCGGATGTGTTGCTGGAAAAGCCGCAGGACAATCCATTTCTTGAGCGTTTTTATCTGGATCCGCAGCGCCATGCGATGTCGACCCAGTTATTCTTTTTATTTCAACGCATCAATGAAGTGCGCGATCAGGCGCAGATGGATCTGTTCAGGACTCGCACCGTTTCTGATTACTTGTTTGATAAAGATGCTTTGTTTGCGCGCTTGAATTTGAGCGAAGACGAATTCAAGTTATATCAAAATATATATCAGAGCCTGGCACCTAAAGCACCGATTCCGGATCTGGTGATCTATCTGCAGGCTTCCACCGATACTTTGATCGAGCGCGTGCGGAGGCGAGGCCGGGATTATGAGCGCTTGATGACCAATGATTACCTCTATCGATTAGGTAATAGTTATGGCGAGTTTTTCCACCAGTATGAGGATGCGCCGTTGATGATGGTGAATAGTGAAAACCTGAATTTCGTGGATAATGACGCTGATTTCCAGTTATTGCTGGAGCGGATAGAGAGTATGCGCGGACCGCGCGAATTTTTCAGTTTGGGGGTGTAACAATGTCAATCACACTAAACACATTACAGACCATGCACAACAAGGGCGAGAAAATCGCCGTGCTCACTTGTTACGATGCGACCTTTGCCCAAGTGCTGGAAACTGCGGGAGTTGAAGTGTTGCTGATAGGCGATTCGCTCGGCATGGTATTGCAAGGACACTCTTCTACCTTGCCTGTCACCCTGGATGATATTGCTTATCACACAGCCTGTGTCGCGCGCGGTGCCAAACAGGCATTTATTGTTGCGGATATGCCGTTCGGCACCTCGCAGGTCAGCCCGGAAAAAACCTTTGAGCATGCCGCTCGCCTGATGGCGTCTGGCGCGCATATGGTCAAGCTTGAGGGCGGAGAAATCATGGCCGATACCATCAAGTTTCTTACGCAGCGCGGCATTCCGGTGTTTGCACATATTGGTTTAACACCGCAGTCGGTCAATCAGCTTGGTGGATATCGCGTGCAAGGCAAAGATGATAAAGCGGCACAGCAGATGTTGAAAGATGCGCGTGCAGTGGAAGAAGCCGGTGCCGGCATGTTGCTGCTGGAAGCCATCCCGGCGCTGCTGGGAGCAGAGATTACTGCCAATTCCGGCATCCCCACCATCGGCATCGGTGCGGGTGCGGATTGCTCCGGTCAGGTGCTGGTGCTGCATGACATGCTGGATATTTATCCGGGTAAAAAAGCGCGCTTTGTTAAAAATTATCTGCAGGGTGCAAACTCTATCTCTGATGCTATTACACGTTATGTAACTGAAGTGAAATCCGGTGCATTCCCAACGAAAGAGCATGGCTTCTGATGGAAGTCATTACCTCAGTATCGGCATTGCGCGAACGTCTGGACAAAGAGGCTAGCGTTGCTTTCGTGCCGACGATGGGCAATCTGCACGAAGGCCATCTCGATCTGGTGCGCATTGCACACCAGCATGCCAAGTGCGTAGTGGTCAGCATTTTTGTAAACCCCCTGCAGTTTGGCGCGAACGAAGATTTCGGCAAATATCCGCGTACTCTGCAGTCCGATTGCGACAAGCTTGATGCTTGCGGTGTGGCCGTTGTATTTGCGCCGACCGAAGCGGATTTGTATCCAAAGCCGCAACAAGTAACGGTAGAGCCGCCGTCTATTGCACAGGAACTATGCGGCGCATTTCGCCCCGGCCATTTTCGCGGCGTGGCTACGGTTGTACTAAAGCTTTTCAACATCGTGCAGCCGCAGGTGTCCGTGTTCGGCAAGAAGGATTACCAGCAGTTGCACGTCATACGGCAGATGGTTGAGCAACTGAATGTGCCTATCACTATAGTAGGTGCCGAGACTATGCGTGCGCCGGATGGTCTGGCATTAAGTTCACGCAACCAGTATTTGAACCCTGCAGAGCGAACTGAAGCGACTTTTTTGTATCTAATGTTGAATGAAATTAAGCAAGCGTTGAAAAATAAGGTACATCATTACGTTCAACTGGAGGAAACGGCTACAAAAGAGCTTGTTTCCCATGGTTGGCAGGTGGATTATGTCGCGATACGCAGCCAGGCTACCTTGCTTGCACCAGCGCCGGGGGAACGTGAACTGGTGGTACTGGCAGCAGCCAGGCTGGGTAAAACCAGACTGATAGATAATCTGGAAGTTTGCCTTTAAGTTTAAGCGCTTTATAATAGACGCCGGGATTTACGGAGATTGACCATGTTGCGAACCATGTTACAAGCCAAATTGCACCGGGTGCGCGTGACGCAGTCTGAATTGCACTATGAAGGCTCGTGCGCAATTGACGACGATTTGCTCGATGCTGCCGGTATTATGGAGTATCAGGCGATCGATATTTATAACGTCACCAACGGTGAGCGCTTCTCCACCTATGCCATCCGCGCACAGCGTGGCTCCGGCACTATCTCGGTCAATGGTGCAGCTGCGCACAAGGCCAATCCCGGCGATATTCTGATTATCGCCGCCTTTGCAAGTTATTCTGAAATTGAGCTGCATAAATATCATCCCCATTTGGTATACGTGGACGAATTCAACCGCATCATCGATCAGCGCAACAAAATTCCAGTTCAGGCTGCATAGCAATTTTAATTATCTCTTCGCCACACGTATGTTGTGGCTGTCCTGTATAAATATATTCCATTGGTAGATTTGCAATATAATCATTCGAATATAAGAATGATCTCAAGTCGGTGACCAAAACAACTATGGATATTTTTTCTACCCAACAGAGTTCAACAAAGCCGTTAATATTTCGTTTTTCAGCCATAGTTGCATCGGCGCTAATATTTATTTTTCTGGGTTTGTACTATTGCTCATTTGATATGCAAGTATATTCAGAATTTGTTGTCGGTGGAGCAATGTTGTTTGCTTTGAGTACAGCCGCAATATATTTTTGGGTTATCAAACCGCTTGTGTATGCACGGGACGATGCGCTTCAAGCCCGGAATAATGCGTATGTTCAAATTGGCCTGTTGGCTCATATTGATCCATTAACGCAGTTGCAAACCCGGCGTCAATTAATAGGGCAGCTGGAAAGGATTGTATCAAGTTGCATTCGGCACAAAATCTATGGTGCACTATTTTTGATCGACTTGAATGAATTTAAATCGATCAATGTGTTGCACGGGATTGAAGCCGGTGATGCAGTGCTGGTTGAAGTGGCCAAACGCCTTGATTCATCCATACGTCTCGAAGAGGTGCTTGGACGATTGGTTGGTGATAAGTTTGTTGTATTGATAGCTCATCTTGATAGGGATAAACAAAATTCGATTGATAAGGCGCTGCTTGTTGCTGACAAGTTAATCAATGCAGTCAGTGCTCCATTTGATTACAACGGTAACGTTTTGAAAATTGCCGCAAGTGTTGGAATATCCCTTATTGAATTTGAACGATTGGATTCGGATGCAATCATACACAAGGCCAATGTTGCGTTGAATAGTGTCAAAAAGTCTGGCGGTAAACGTTCTATTTTTTCAGAATGAAACGAACCCCTAATTATTTTGCTAGCCGCCACTGCCTATGACCCAGTGGAAACATTCATCAGTATTCCATCAGTAGGAGATCGCAAATAAAAAAAGCCCGCATCGCGGGCTGGATTCCAGCTTGTTCAGGCTGTTTATCGATTGAGTTATGCGGCAAAAAGCCTTTGTCCTAAATATCAGACAAGGGCTTTTTTACATGGCACGAAATAATTTCGTTTGTAGCGTTTGTTGCGACTGAAAAAAATGAGTCGCGTAGCATGCCAGTGAAATACAGCTTAAGGTCGGCATTTATACATTTCAAAAGTGCGTTTGCCGAATTCCTTCGACTCGCCCTTCACGAGGGTATCTGCACCGGAATCTATCGCATTATTGCGTGCTAATTGATATAAATTAGCCTCCACATCTTCGGCATCACGTTCGGTTAAGCCGATTCTGGCAAGCACGCTAACATTCAGTTTCCCCTTGGACTGGCAGGCCGCAACCTGCTTTGCATCAGCCAGGGAAACCCGGTCAGCCCCTTCGCGCACCCCGATCAGGGTGCTGGCGCAACCACTCAAGCCGACAATCAAGGATACGATTACAGTGATAACGAATATGCTTTTTGAAAGTTGCATGATAACTCCTCGTTAGTTGGTTTAAATTTTCTTCGCCAGTTCTCCGGCTTTTCCCGTGTAAGTCTCGGGACTTAATTCTGACAAGCGTTTCTTTTCATCAGCCGGAATATCCAGCGTCTGGATAAATGCACGCAGGCTATCTTTGTTGATGCCGCCTTTACCACGGGTCAGGTCTTTCAGTTTGTCGTAGGCGTTCTCGATGTTGTAACGGCGCATTACGGTCTGGATCGGTTCTGCCAACACTTCCCAGCTGTTGTTCAGGTCTTCCGCTAAACGCGTGGGGTTTGCTTCCAGCTTGTTCAGTCCCTTGAGGCATGATTCATATGCCAGCAGTGTGTAACCCAGCGCCACGCCCATATTGCGCAGCACGGTAGAGTCGGTGAGATCGCGCTGCCAGCGCGATATCGGCAATTTTTCCGAGAGGTGTCGCAGTAATGCGTTGGCGAGGCCAAGGTTGCCTTCGGAATTTTCAAAGTCGATCGGGTTCACCTTGTGCGGCATCGTGGAAGACCCCACTTCACCGGCCACTACTTTCTGCTTGAAATAACCCATCGAGATATAACCCCATACATCGCGATTGAAGTCGATGAGTATGGTGTTGGCGCGGGCAAACGCGTCAAACAGCTCGGCCATGTAGTCGTGCGGTTCGATCTGGATGGTGTAGGGGTTGAACGCAATGCCGCGCGCTTCGACAAATTTCTGCGCGAGCTTTTCCCAGTCCACTTCAGGATAAGCGGAAAGGTGAGCGTTGTAGTTTCCTACCGCACCGTTAATCTTGCCCAGCAGCGTAACAGCGGCGATGCGCTCGCGCGCATGTTCCAGCCTGTGCACCACGTTGGCCATTTCCTTGCCCAGCGTGCTGGGCGTGGCGGTCTGGCCGTGGGTGCGGCACAGCATCGGCATCTCGGCAAATTGGTGCGCATGGCTGCGCATGCGGCTGATTACCGCGTCCAGCGCGGGCAGCATCACCTCATTGCGGCCGCTTTTCAGCATCAGCGCGTGGGACAGGTTGTTGATGTCTTCCGAGGTGCAGGTGAAGTGGATGAATTCGAGTTTGTCCGCTGTCTCTTTGTTGTCACCCAGTTTTTCGCGCAGCCAGTATTCAATCGCTTTCACGTCGTGATTGGTGCGGCGCTCAATAAGCTTGATCTGTTCCGCATCTGCTTCGCTGAACTGTGCGGCAAGCTGATCCAGCTTGGCGACAGTCGCCGCAGAAAATGGCGGCAGCTCCTTGATGCCGGTTTCCCGGCTCAAGGCCTTGAGCCATTCAATTTCAATCAGCACGCGATAGCGTATCAGGCCAAATTCGCTGAAATGGTTGCGCAAGGCGTCCACTTTGCCGTGGTAGCGGCCATCGAGAGGGGAAAGGGCGGTGAGGGTGGAAAGTGTCATGGTGAAATCGGGAATAAATTGGGTAACAGGCGCTATTTTACCTGTGTGGGATAGGCAACGCTAAAAAATTCAAACGCACCTGTATAAACAGGCAGTTATTTAGTTGACTTGCGAGCTTAAACTTCCTATGCTTCAACCGAGATTCGTAGGGTCGGGTGATCGGATCGGCAAGTAATATCAATCTACTACATTAGGAGAATGAACATGGTTAAAACTATCCTTCAAGGTTCCTTGCTTCAATGGTTTGCAACGATTCTGATGTTATCCGTATTATCCGGCCCTGGGCTTGCTGCGGAAGCTGAAAAGAAAACCGTGCGTATGGTTGTTACACAGGCCTATGTGTCCAAGGCGGGATTGCCTGTTTATCAAGAGATGGCGCACTATTTTTCCAAAAAAACGGGGTTTGATGTAAAAGTTGTCACTGGCCTGGAGTATGACGAGGCCGATACGTTGCTTGCTTCCGGCAAGGTGGATGTGGGGTATATTTGCGGTTTGCCATATGTGCAGAATTTAACAAAAAATATTTATGAAATGATAGCCATGCCGGTGCTTGGCCTTGAAGCCGGTACCTACGATGATGCGCCCGGTTATGCAGACAAGCCCGGCAAATATTATTCCTACACCATTGTGCGCAAGGATTCACCTTACAAAACCTGGGCGGATCTCAAGGGCAAGACCTACGCGTTCAACAGTTTGACGAGCAATTCGGGCTACAATATGCCGCGCAATAAGCTGATAGAGCTCGGCGCGACTAGTTGGGAAGGATATTTCTCCAAGGTAGTGAAATCGGGCGGACATCAGGAGTCGATCAGGCTTGTTGCACAGGGCATCATCGATTCAAGTTCGGTCGAATCACTGGTGCTGGATTACGACCGTAAAATTCTCGAACCCAATGCCCTGAATGTGCGCATCATCGAGGCCTTCCCGGAAAAGGGCGCTGGCGCACCGCCTATTGTGGTCAGCAGCAAGATGGATCCGGTGGTTAAAGCAAAGCTGCGCGATACAGTTTTGCATATGCATGAAGACCCGGAAGGCCAGGCGGTACTGAAGAATGCGATGCTGAAACGCTTTATCGCGCCCGACGACCATAACTATGATGATATCCGCGCCATGATCGCCAACGCGAATAGGGTCAAGTTCAAGGATTGGGGCGGCATGCCTGCGGCGCGTTAAGGTATGCAATGCTGAATACCTGCGGCAAGGTCGCTTTTCTATTTGTTTGCCAGAATAGGGGTTTATTGAAGTGAAGCGCATCTTGCAGTTTTTCAGGAATATACGCTTTTACCGCATGAGTTTGCGCGTCAAAATGATGGGCGCTTTCATCGGCATCGTCCTGGTTCCGACGATAGCGCTGGTTATGCTCAGCAACACCATGTTGGCCGACAGTATCCGCAACTCCTATACGCATAAGGGTCAGGATACCGTGGAACGCACGGTCAACTATACCTTCGTTGAACTTTCAGAACAGTTGGGAAACTATATCGCCTTTCTGGCGGTTGATGCCACGTTTACTCGCGCGGCCTATTATTTGAATGAAATCGATAGCGATGCCGATATGCGTGTACTAGGCAAGGAGTCGCAGCGGCGACTTGTACTGTCATTTTTGGAAGTGACAGGTCGCAATGGCAAGGTTACCTACAGTACTTTGCCCGGTCGAAAAAAGATCAATATGTTACGCAGCAAGATCATACAAGCGGTTCGCAGGGGGGGCACCCCGATCATCGATGTGAGTTATGATTCTGATTTGAAGGAGATGGTGTTGCATACTGCCGCAATGATTCACTGGCAGGATGGCGAGGTCGGCTATCTGCACGGCGGCTACATACTCAACGATGCCTTTTTGAGATCTATCGTCGGCGAACAAACCATACTGGCGGCCTATTTCCATGATGCGGACATACTGCGCTCCACCCACAAATTGCCTTTGGCTCAAGCGGCGCTTGATGCGGCTGATCGTCATCTGCTGCTTTTTTGCAAACCAAACATTACTGGTACGAAGCCCTGTAAAGAATACGGCTATCATACTTGGGATTTTGTTGCAGATGATAAGCCTTATCTCATGGTGGCCGGACTGCTGAGTGTCGGCAGCAAAAAAGCCATGGGACTACTTATCGCGGCAGAGGACGCCAGCGTGATGTATGCAGACAAGGAACGCTCGCGACAGGCGATTTTTGGATTTGGTGCCATATTCGCTTTGCTGGGAGCCGTGCTTGGCTATTTTGTAAGCGGTGCCATCGTTCGCCCTGTCGATAGGTTAACGACAGAACTGGCACGCATGGCAGATACCGACCAACTGACCGGCATGCTTAACCGTCGTTCGATCGAACGTATATTCAGCATAGAAGCCAGCCGATCTTTACGCGGGAAGATATCTTTCGCGGTGATGATTCTCGATATTGATTATTTTAAAAAGGTTAACGACAATCATGGTCATCCGGTGGGGGACGAGGTGTTAAAACACGTGGCTTCCATTTGCCGGGACACTCTGCGTGAAACGGATTATTGCTTCCGTTTTGGCGGTGAGGAGTTCTTGTTATTTCTGCCGCTGGAGTATTCAAAGCCAGTAAATGATATCGAGAAATTTGGACGTGCGAGCGCCCTCAACGCGGCTGGGCGCCTGCGTCAGATGATCAAGGAAAAATCAGTGACGGTATCCGGAATACATCTTGATCTCACCGTGAGTATCGGTGTGGCCATCTACCCTGAACACGGCAAAAATTATGAACCTTTGTTGAAATGTGCAGACCGTGCACTGTATCAGGCCAAGCACGATGGCCGGGATCGTGTCGTAATGTACGATGACAACCTCGCCTCTTTGGACGGTGCCATTGTGAAATAGACAAGATTGGAGAACGTAGTGAAACATGCTGCGAGTCGCGTCGAATGCGCTACGAAAATTGTCTTTGCAGTGCAACTATTCTCTTGAGTGTCAGAGAATAATTCCTCCCCCCAGACACACCGCGCCATCATAGGCCACCACCGATTGCCCCGGCGTAACCGCCCACTGTGGTGTGGCAAAACTGAAGCGCGTGTTGTCGTCATCCAATAATTCGATTCTGCAAGGCGCATCCTCCTGACGATAGCGCGTCTTGGCGGCGTAGTCGCGGCTGAAATCGGGGGCGCTGCCGCTGATCCAGTGCATTTCCATCGCTTCCAGTTCCGGCTTGAGCAGCAGCGGATGGTCGTGTCCCTGCACCACGATGAGTTTGTTGTTGCCCATGTCCTTGCTCGCGACAAACCAGGGCAGGCCGGACGAATCCTTGCCACCGCCTATGCCCAGGCCCTGGCGTTGGCCTATGGTGTAGAACGACAGCCCGACATGCTTGCCCACTACCTTGCCTTCCGGCGTGACCATGTCGCCGGGCTGAGTAGGCAGATATTGGCTTAGAAACTCGCGGAAGGGGCGCTCGCCGATAAAGCAGATGCCGGTGCTGTCTTTCTTCGCGTAGTTGGAGAGCTTGTGTTCCTCGGCAATTTTGCGCACCTGTGATTTCAGCATATTGCCCAGCGGGAACATGGCTTTTGAGAGCTGCGCCTGATTTAGCTTGTGTAAAAAATAGCTTTGGTCTTTGCTGGCATCGTCGGCTTTGAGCAATTGAAAAAGACCGTTCACTTCACGCACCTGGGCGTAATGGCCGGTGGCGATTTTCTCCGCGCCCAGGCTGACAGCGTGATCGAGAAAGGCCTTGAACTTGATTTCGGAGTTACACAGGATGTCGGGGTTGGGGGTGCGGCCGGCCTGGTATTCGCGCAGGAAATAGCTGAATACGCGCTCCTTGTACTCTTTGGAAAAATTCACAGCTTCCAGCGGAATGCCGATGGTATCGGCTACCGAGGCGGCATCAATGAGGTCCTGGCGGGTGGAGCAGTATTCGTCGGTATCGTGATCTTCCCAGTTTTTCATGAACAGGCCGATTACGTCATAGCCTTGCTGTTTCAGCAGCAGCGCGGTGACAGCTGAATCTACCCCGCCCGACATGCCGACCACGACCCGAGATTTAAGAGTGCCTTTCACCTTTGTTCTCTCTCCCGCTTGCGGGACCAGCCCAGAGGGCGCAGGACGTACCGAAGGTGCGGTCCCGAGCGTAGAGAGGGATGGGACTGTGTCACACAGAGAGTTAGAGAGAGGGGCGTGGCTGCTCACGTTAATCATAATGTGTCACCAGCTCCAGCGGATAACGTTTGCCTGCCAGATAATCTTCCACACATTGCAATATGAGCGGGCTGCGGTGGTGAGAAAAGCTTGCACGGATTTCTTCCGGCGTCATCCAGAACGCACGCACAATGCCTTTATCGAGTGCCTGTCCTGCATGGTGTGCGAGGATGCGGCCGCTGTAGGCAAAGCGCAGGTAGGTGGTGTCAGAAGAATCTGAATGCCAGCGATATACGCCGACCAGATGCTGCGGCTCGAAATCGTAGGCGGACTCTTCGCGTGCTTCGCGCACCACCGCTTGCAGCAGGGATTCACCTGCTTCCAGGTGGCCTGCGGGTTGGTTGAACTTCAAACCCTCTGAGGTGTGCTCTTCCACCAGCAGGAATTTTCCATCCTGTTCAATCACGGCGGCGACGGTGACATGGGGTTTCCAGATCGTTGAAGACATACGGATAGTTAATTTCGTACCAGCGGTAAGCCGTCGCTTATCCAGCGCGTAATTCCATCTTTTACATTATAAATTTTAGTATATCCAAGTTGCTCGACCAGTGCGTGTGATAGAGCATCTGTGCGGTGGCCGGTGCGGCAGATCAGAATAACAGGGTCGTTTTTGCCTACGGCTTTGGTAAATTTTTCAACAAAATCGGGTAATACTCGGCCTTTATCATCGACGAAAGTTAATTTGTGGCTGCCTTCGACTACACCGGTTTGAGTCCATTCTTCGGGGCGGCGAATGTCGTAAACAGGCACGCCCTGAGCTTGCAGGGTGGTTAGTTGCTGGTTGTTGATATTGGTATATGGAGTTGCTGCAAATGCATTAATCGGTAATAAAAACAGGAAAAGGGCAAAATGACGTAAATTCATGGTATTCGTTCCAGCAGTTACAAGGTATGTAATTTTAACATTAAGCCGGGTATGCGCCCGTGTGTAGCTGCCATACTTGTGGATTGGGGATTTTCAGACAAATAAAAAAGGCAGGGTTACCCCTGCCTTTGTTTGAAACGAGTGCCTAATTACTTGGCAGCTGCGTCACCCTTCATTTTTTTGGACTTCTTTGCTTTTGCAGCTTTTGCTGGCTTCTTGGCTTTTTTAGCTTTGCCTGCTTTTGCAGGAGCAGCAGCAGGAGCTTCAGCACCAGCTGCTGGAGCAGCAGCCATATGTTTAGCAGCCATAGCGTTGAAGCTCAGTGTAGATGCGAAAGCAATAGCGATCAATGTAGAAATCAGTTTCATGTAAGACTCCAATTTAATAGTAGGTTGATAAACGTTTATGACACTACTTCATGTGTCGAAGACATTAACGCGGGCACAGCGTATAGCGTTGACAAGGAACAGCACTTTAATCTTTGATGGTAGATTTAAATATAATTATAAATAACAAATAACAATATAAATCATTTAGATATGGGTTTTGTGATCAAAGTGGAATACTGTACT
>Ga0315281_10006785_pt1 | contig 16220 bp, 14 predicted proteins | sample YL17G07_0_MG_FD_204540 | JGI IMG/M metagenome (GOLD analysis project Ga0315281, IMG submission 204540) | Sediment microbial communities from Yellowstone Lake, YNP, Wyoming, USA - YL17G07_0 | ecosystem: Environmental > Aquatic > Freshwater > Lake > Sediment | place: USA: Wyoming | collected... | reverse complement strand
TGTTGCACACCGGCTTGCATTTGCCGCAGCGCAGACAATGTTTGATCGCATCGTTGAGCTGGCCGAGTTCGCTGGCTTCCAGAATCAGCGCTTCCTGCTCCACCAAGCGCAGCGACGGCGTGTATGCGTGCTCAAGTTCGGCGCCGCTCAACAACTTGCCGCGATTGAAATGGCCGTGCGGGTCAATCTCGCTTTTGTACTGTGCAAATGCTGCTACGTCAGTGGCTTCCATGTAATGCAATTTGGTGATGCCGATGCCGTGCTCGCCGGAGATCACGCCGCCCAGACTCGTCGCTAAGGTCATCACGCGGTCGACGATGCGGTGCGCTTCGTTGAGCATCGCGTAGTCGTTGGAGTTCACTGGAATGTTAGTGTGCACATTGCCGTCGCCCGCGTGCATGTGGGTGGCGACGAACAAGCGGCTGGAACGAATGCCGGCGTGAATCTCGTCGAGGCGTTTGCACACGCCTTCCAGCTCACGGCCGTTGAAAATGATCTTGAGTGGACGTTCCACGTCGTGACGATATGAAATGCGCAAATCGCGGCGTTGCGCGAGATCGAACAAGCGATCGCTCGGTTGCGCTTTGGCGCGTGCGCTGTCGTCCAGCACCTGCGCGAACCGCTGCGCGTCGCCATCAAAATTTTCCAGCAACATGCGCCAGCGCGTTTGCACGGTGAGCAGGTGTTCACGCGCCGCGAGTTTCTTCGATGAAATGATCGCGTCGTTCTCTGCGCTGGAAAAATAATCCGGCGTGCTGCGCAACTCGGGCAGTTCGCCGTCGAGATATTTTAAAACTGCATCGATCATCACCAGCTTGTTCTTGACCGATTGTTCGATGTTGATGCGCTCGATGCCGTTGCTGTAATCCGCCAGCTTGGGCAGTGGGATCACCACGTCTTCGTTGATCTTGAATGCGTTGGTGTGCGCGGCAATGGCGGCGGTGCGGTGGCGGTCGAGCCAAAAGCGGTGGCGCGCTTCGGGGCTGACGGCGATGAAGCCTTCGCCGTCGCGCGCGTTGGCCAGGCGCACGATGTGCGAGGCAGCGCGCGCCACGGCGTCTTCATCGTCGCCGGCGAGATCGGCAACCAACACCATTTTGGGTAATTCACGACGTGGCGCCTTGGTGCTGTATTTCACGGCGCGCACGTAGCGTTCGTCCAGATGTTCCAGGCCGGCGAGCACCACGCCGGGTGCGGCGTCGATGTAGTCTTTCAGTTCGACGATGGCCGGCACCGCTTTGTGCAAATTCGCGCCGAAGAATTCCAGGCACACGGTGCGGATGCACTTGGGCATGCGGTGCACGATGAACACCGCCGACGTGATAATGCCGTCGCAGCCTTCTTTCTGCACGCCCGGCAAGCGGCCGAGAAACTTGTTGGTGACATCTTTTCCCAAGCCGGGCTTGCGCAATTGTTCGCGCGGAATGCGCAGCGTTGAAATGTCGCCCTGCGGCGCCTTGCCGTCGGCGCTGTAGCCGGTGAGGCGAAACTCAGCGAATTCCACTTCGTGAATTTTGCCGAGGTTGTGATTCACGCGTTCGATTTCCAGCCACGCGCCGTCGGGCATCACCATGCGCCACGACGCGAGGTTGTCGAGCGTCGTGCCCCACAGCACGGCTTTCTTGCCACCCGCGTTCATCGCCACGTTACCGCCGATGGTGGACGCATCTTGCGAGGTGGGATCGACCGCAAATACGTAACCGTGCTGCTCGGCGAGCTCCGACACGCGCTTGGTGACCACGCCCGCTTCGGCACGTACCGTCGGCACTTCATGCGCGACGCCCGGCAAGCGGCGCATTTCGACGCCGGTGAGTGCTTCGAGTTTTTCGGTGTTGATGATCGCGGTGTCGGCGTGCAACGGCACCGCACTGCCGGTGTAACCGGTGCCGCCGCCGCGTGGAATCAGCGTCAGGCCAAGCTCAATGCAGGCACGCACAATCGGTGCGATTTCGTCTTCACTGTCGGGGGTCAACACCACGAACGGCAACTCCACGCGCCAGTCGCTGGCGTCGGTCACGTGCGACACGCGCGCATAACCGTCGAAGCAAATATTGTCGCGACGTGTAACCTTGATCAGGCGGCGCAGCGCTTTTTTGCGCAGCGCACGCTGCTCCGGCAGCCAGCTTTCAAACTTGCGCACCGCCGTGCGTGCCGCCGCTTCCAATTGCAAAGCTAATTCATTACCGCCGGAGCGCGCGACGATTTGATCCAACCGATGATGCAGCGCATGCGCGAGCGACTCCCAGCGTTTGGGATTCTCCATCAAATCGTCTTGAATAAACGGATTGCGCGTGATCACCCACATGTCGCCCAGCACCTCGAACAACATGCGCGCCGACTGGCCGGTGCGGCGCGAACCGCGCAGCTCGTTGAGCGTGTGCCACAGCGGCTCGCCCAAAAAACGAATCACGATTTCGCGGTCGGAAAATGAGGTGTAGTTGTAGGGGATTTCGCGGATGCGCATGGGGTGACCGGGTGTCGCTAAAGTGTTGGCAGTACCTACCGATGAAGTAGTGCAGTTTACCATTGAGTCCACGTCGTTTGCGCCGGCTGTATAACCAGAGAAACTCCAAGACATCACGCCATGAATTCCCCCATGAGTGACCACGATTCGCAGACGCCGCTGGTGGATGCCGAAACCCTGCAAGGGCTGGAGCCGATTGCGTCGTTGTCGGCGCCACGCATCCGCGAATTGGCCGCGAAAACTCCGGTTGAGGGTATCGGGCCCGGCGTGCGCTTGTTCGCCGAAGGCGAGCGCGACCACAAACTGGTTTATCTGTTGAGCGGCGAAATCGAACTGCGTTCGCACACCAACACACAGGTGCAGCGCATTACCGCAGGCATGCCCGAAACCTGGCGACCCATCGACAACAAACAACCACGCCAGTGGACTGCGATGACGGTCAGCGATGCGGAAGTCATTCGCATCGACATGGAACAGTTCGACCACATGTTGACATGGGACCAAATGGCCACTGCGGAAGCCTCGCCCAAGACCAAAACCGTAGTCAAAGGCGAGGGCGATTGGCGCACCAAATTGCGCTCCACACTCGCGTTCAACAACATCCCGGCCGCGAACATCGAAAAAGTATTCGAACGTATGGAAGCGCTGGAAGTGACCGTCGGCGACGTCGTGATCCGCCAGGGCGACCCCGGCGATTTTTTTTATTTGATCGACAAAGGCAGCGCCAAAGTCACGCGCCAGATGATGGGCAAGGGCAAACCGGTGGAGCTGGCCGAAATCGGTGCCGGAGTCGCGTTCGGCGAAGAAGCGCTGATCTCAGACAAGCCCCGCAACGCCAACGTGGTGATGATTTCCGAAGGGCGCCTGATGCGCCTGGCGAAAAAAGATTTTCTCGCCCTGCTCAAAGAGCCGCTGCTTGACCATATTGATTTGAACAGGGCCTTGGAAAAACTCAACGACGATGCCGTGTTTCTGGATGTGCGCGTACCCTCGGAGTTCAAAGAGTCACGCCTGCCCAACGCCGTGAACATTCCGCTCCATGAACTGCGCCAGCGCATCGGCGAGCTAAATGCCAACACCTATTACGTGTGTTACTGCAGCACCGGCCGGCGCAGCTCCGCCGCCGCCTTTCTGTTGAGCAACCAAGGCCTCAAATCCAGCGTGTTGAAAAACGGTTTGCAGGATGTGCCGAGTTCGTTGCTGATTAAGTAGGCGGTCGGCGGGTTGCTTCTTGTTGTGATCTACAGTTTTCCAAATACCGCTAGAGTTGATAGCATTCAAGGACTGCGCGACACGAACCCCTTGATCGTAATTGAGAGTGAGCTGCGCATGGAAAAGATCGTTCATTTGCATATTGAGAAACTTCCTGAGGGCATGTATTTAGCCACGTCCGACGAGGTGCCTGGACTTATCGCGCAAGGACGAACGATTCAAGAAACAGTCGAAATCGCGCATGACGTGGCGACAAAATTGCTGGAAGCGCGCGAAGGCGCACCTCCACTGAGATGAGCACTTTGCCAATCACACGCACATTTCGCGCAACAGTTTTGGCGCGCGCACAGCGCGATGCACGTTTTCGCTCCGCAATGCTGGCCGAGGCCATCAACGAATTGTTGAGCGGCGATCTCGACGCAGGCCGGGCGATGTTGCGGGATTACGTTAACGCCACCGTGACGTTCGACGTGCTTGCGAAAAAAACCGGTAAACCAAGCAAGAGTTTGCAACGCATGCTGGGCCCAAGCGGCAACCCAACCGCAGGGAGCCTGTTCGCGATAATTAAAGTGTTACAGGACGCCGGACATATTCATCTGCAAGTGAAGGCGGTGAAAGAGGCGGCTTAATCGCAACGCATTGACAATGCAATCAAGTAACTGACCCAGGTCCCTGCTTACAGCTGGCGGAGACGGCGGGCAGCAGCTTGGGAACCTACGGGCAGTACTGTGGTGCTTTCTTTTTAATCGTTTCTAACACCTCGTGTGCTATCTGCCGCATACATTGGAGTTCGGGCCCGATAAATGGTGTAGATTTTTCACCATCAAAGAAATTCCAACCCAAAGAATTTTCCCGTGAAAGTGCCATGTAGGCTTCTTCGAGTTCCGAGTCTACGTGTGCGCCGCCGTCTGTATCGGCAACGTTTAATACAAGTTCCCGACGATTAAAAAAGCGGTGCTGTTTGTCCTTAATTACTGGGTTGTTCCACCAATTCTCGAAACTTAACCACCTCAGAGAATTTGTGTCACCACCACTCAAACACTTTGCCAGAAAGTTACCGCCGTCTGAACGAAGTCGAAAAACACACAAACGCCACTCAGACAATTCATTGCGACGATCTATGTCTCCCGCAGAATCAAGAAAACGCTTGTCGAGTAGACCAAGTTGGCGGAGTAGTGCCTGTGACTGCCCATGATGATAAAGCAGCACGCGCAAAGTAAGTGCTATGTGTTTGCCGATATGAGTGAAGCCGTTGTCGAACGCATCGCATGCGTGTTTTAGAAGTGCAAGTTGGTTCCTCAGTTCCTGTTCAAGGTCACCTTTCGATCTCGCCTTTCGCTTCTGTTTGGTCATAGCCATGTGTTGCTGATTGTGAGGGTCGGCCGGAATTCCGGTTAGTGGCTTCGTTCAAGATTCAACGCGAGTAATCGCCGTAATATTTCTTCGTCCGGCATCTCCGGGGTGTAGTCTGACCAGCCGTAGGCGGCGGCGACGGCTGCATCCAGTTCGCGATGGAGATTCACCAGCCAGTGCGGTTTTTGGTTGTAAAGATTGGTGAGCGTGCGCTTCTTCAGTTCCGTGGCGTGCTCGGGCTTTGCAATTATTCTGTCGGGATAACCTGCAACAACTTCCGGTACGCGTTCCACCCACTCGGGCGGGTTGAGCCAGTTTTCGCGCAGCTCGTTGAGCTTCTTCGCGGCGGTGGCGATGCGTTCGACCACGGGAGTCATGGGGAACTCGGAGTTGCTGGGCGTGAGGCCATCGGGGAACGGAAAGGTTTCGAAGGTGGTGGTTGGCGTGTAGCGGGGGTCATTGCCGACACCATGCATACTACCCATCGCCAGCGCCCATGCTTCATGAAAACGAGAGTGCAGAATACCAAACGTTGTATCGTCGGTCCGCGCGGTAACGATCAATTTCTTGTCTGGCAATACCGCTCCGTGCATCCACGCGAATATCCGGTGCTTGGCAGTTTCCGGGGTAGAGATAAAACGAGTTCCTCCCAATGCAAGCAGCGCGGCGCGCATGGCAACACGTGGCTCTCCATGCCGCCACCAATATTTGCGATAAGCCTCTCGATTATTCTTCTCTCGCTCTGGCTTGACGTGCTCCACCACATAAGCGAACGGCGCTTCATACAACGCAGCGTCGGCCTCGCTCAAGCGAGTGCCGAAGTCGATAATCCAGCCGTCACTATAATGCTTGGTCAGATCAAGACCGTTGTAACTCGGCTTGAGCACATCGCTGTTGGGTTTGCCGTTGGGGTTGGGCAACTTCAACCATTGCCTTGCCACTTCGCCCGGAATATCGAATGGGCCAATCTTCTGCGAGCCCTGAAAGCAAAGCCCTTTGTTTGCTTTAAGCGATTTAGCGCGGGTCAGATTGAGTTCACCGCTTGCCGTAAGGTCGGAGTGAATAGTGGTAACTGCGTGGCCATCGAGCATTGCTTCGTGACACCCGTCGCCGTTCGCGGAGAGAGAAGAGTTAGCGCCGAAACACACCAGTGACACCCGCACCGCTGCGCCGTCGTTCACCCAAGGTTCGTCGCTCCAAGCATTGAAGATTGTGCTTGCTGCGACGATGCGCTCCAGCACCTTGCGGTTCGCGCCGTTACGAATTGCTTGGGTAGTTACCAGCCCGGCGCGCTGTGCTTTGCCATGCTCGATCTGGGCGCGCGCTTTTTCAAACCAGTAGGTCACCAAATCCGCACCGCCCGGCACGCGCCCACCGTAGCACTTGCGCAAGGCAGCGGTGTAGTCGTCGCCCAGTTCGCGCAACAGCTTGGAGCCGCCGAGAAACGGTGGGTTGCCGATGATGGCATCCACGACCGGCCATTCCGGCTCGCTGATTCCCTGCGCGGTGGCAGGTGAAAAATCCAGTACCGCATCGTGACAAGCAATTTGATCCAGCTTTTTCAGGATCGGTTTTTTGCTCGGGTTGAAACCATGCCGGAGCGTCCACTGAATATCGCCGATCCACACGGTGACGCGCGCCAACTCCGCTGCGTACGGGTTGAGTTCGATGCCCAGCACGCATTCCGGACCGACGCTGGGAAAGCCGACGTGCAGGCCCATTTCCTCGGCCTCCAACATCACGCGATGCTCCAGGTCTTTCAGGTGTTGCAGCGCGAGGTAGAGAAAATTGCCGCTGCCGCAGGCCGGATCAAGCACGCGGTAGTTCTTGAGACGTTCGAGAAAATGCTGGTAGAGATTTTCCGCTTCAACGAGAGGTTTGGGTTTGTTCTTGGTGCTTTTCGCCGAGCCTTTGAGCGCCTCGTACTTTTCCAAAAATTTCGCAATCTTGGGTTTGATGCTGGCCCATTCCGCCAGCAACGGATCGATGACGACCGGTTGCACGATGCGCATGATGGACACCGGGTCGGTGTAGTGCGCGCCGAGTTGACTGCGCTTGTCCGGGTCCAGCCCACGTTCGAACAGGGTGCCAAATATCGACGGTTCGATGGCGCTCCAGTCCATGCGCGCCACACCCAGTAATTTTTTGATTTCGTCTTGCGTCAGCGGTAGTGCAGCGTCGCCGTCGAACAAACCGCCGTTAAACCATTCAACCGCCTCGAAGCCGACGCGTCCGCCGTTTTGCATCGCGCGAAAGATGTCCTGCGCCATGCCGACAAAATCCTGCGGCCGTTGCACGGCGGTTTCCAATAACTTGGTAAACAGTTTGTTCGGCAACAGGTCTGAGTCTTCGGCGAACATGCAGAACAAAAGTTTGTTGAGGAAGTGCGCGACCTGCTGCGGATCGTGGCCGCGCCCGCGCAGCACCTCGGCAAGTTCCGCGAATTCGCGTGCCGCCTTTTCGGTAATGGCGAGCGTGGTCACGCCGGGCTTGAGGCGCTCCGGTTCGGTGAACACCTGTTTCAGCAACCGCAAGGTGTCAGGTTGTTGCAGGTCATCGAGCGGGATGACGTGTATTTCCTGGATGGTATTGGTGAAGTTGGTGTGAACGACGATGGTGTCCATGTCGGACACGATCAGCAGCGGCGGATTTTCTAGTGCGATGGCGTAGCGTTGCAGTTGCGCGAACGCGGCGATCAGGTCTTTCGCGCTTCCAGACATCCGCCCAACCGTCACCGCCGCCGGTTTTCTTTGCGCCGCGCTCGAAGGTGTACCACGTGCCGTCGGGGTCTACATCGGTGGGCGTGGGTTGCCCAAGTAACGCACATAGATCGTTGAAATGCGATTGCGACCCCGAACGTTCTTTGAGGGTGGAGTCGCGCCATTTTTTTATGAATTGATCTGGGGTCATCGCCTGCTTTTCCGGTAGCCCCACGGCGGGGTCGGGTGTTGATCCTGCCATAAGCCCAGGCGTAGAACGCGCACCCCGTGTTCCGTCAGGCGGTATAGCATGCGCGCATTTTTTAAGTAATCTTTGTTGCTGCTAGTTTTGACTTATTTGATTTATGTCGTCCCATGCGTCTATTGGGTATCCGGTTTGCCTTAGCCTTGTAACTGCTAATTTGTACTTCTTCTTGTAGTAGACGGCTGAGCCGTTATGGCCACCGAGATCTTTATGTTTGTTAAGCAAATCCCTCATCAAATTCAACTGGCCACCCGTGCTGGAAAATGCAGCATATAGCTGCAATATTTCGCGTTCTGTTTGTCCAGATAGTTTTCTTGCCTTGATGGTTTCCCTCATGACATCGGCGTCACCATACGCTGGTATCACACCGGCAATGATGCGTGGAGTTTCAAATATATTAGTCAATATATGGTACGCATCTACAGCGTATTGCTCGTTGATATCCGGAAAGTTAAGGCCAATTTTGGTTTCTTTTAGCGTGTTGTCAATGCTGGTTTCAAGTCGCTCAACGGACCTCATTAGGTCTAAAGCGATTGTCTGGAGCTGTACTTTCTCGAAGGTCTGTTGTTGCAGTTGCAGTTGCTGCTCCTGAAGCTTCGACTGCCTTTCTGCTTCTTTTCTCGATCGCTCCATTTCATTAAGTTGAGCAACGAAGTCCTGTCTCTGAAGTTTTATATCTCTCTGTTGGAGCAGGATGGTGAAAATAAGTCCGGCAAATGCAAGCCCGGTAAATAGTGACGTAACGGCGCCATACGAATCGCCAAATTGACCGCGTTCGGCAAGTGTTAAGATGCGATCCGTAAGTATGTCCGGGAGCCAGTACCAAATGGCGCCCACGACGGTGAGCACGAACACAAATATAAGCGTCGATATCGCACGACTGTCTAGAAGACTCTTTTCGTTATTCACAAGGGCTCTGAATAAAATACCAAATCGAATACCATTGGGTATCGGTATGTGTTTTTGCTTTTCCGGTATGGCCGAATTACGCCGCTTGCGTGTAACGCCGCACGTCGAATTCTACTCCGGCTTGCGCGGCGGCTTCTGCCTGCTGCAATACGGTTTCGGTTACGGTCTCGGTGTGATAGGTCTCGCCGCAGTTTTGGCAAATCTCAGCCGGTGTGTCGCGGATGACGATGGTCGTATGTCCGCGCTCCAATGTGATTGTGGTAACGCCCGGTTTCGTTTCGCCATGTTTGCAGATGGTGCATTTCATGATTTCTTCCTCAATGTAAAGGTTGGCTCCCACTGCGCCGGATCGGGTTCGTATGCGGTGATGATGATTCGCTCTCCGTCAGTGGCGTTATCCGCTACCACCACATGTAACGGTCGCGCACCTGCGTAACCCAACAATAACCGGCTCGGATAGGGCGCGTCGTCGGGGTAATCCTCAACGATCTTTGCATCGGTGAGTGCGGTGTTCACGTCGCCTACGGAAATGCGTCGCTCGAACATGCGCCGGATTGCGTGCTGACGGAATACCAACTTCATGTGGCTACCTCGTTCGGAGTTAAATTCATCCAAGTGAAAATCTACCATGACACCTGCTGCGCTGCGGAGTGGTATCGGTGGGAACGAGGGTAGAGCGTATCAAGCGACGTGCTGATATTTGCGGTTTAGCAAGCAGACGATAGATGGAACACAGGGACATACTGTTCCCCGTCTGTCGTTCAATCACTTGATCCCCACCCATTTCACCCCGCACACTGTGCAGCATTCAAAACGCACGGAGTCGCACATGCCCTGGATCAAAGCGTGGCACATCATCTTTATGGTGACGTGGTTTGCCGGTTTGTTTTATTTGCCGCGTTTGTTTGTGTATCACGCCGCCTGCGATGACGCGCCCGGCAAGGAGCGTTTCAAGGTGATGGAACGCAAGCTGTTCATCATCATGACCATGGGCGCGGTGGGTACGGCGATATTCGGCGTGTGGCTGCTGGTGGGATATGCGTGGGAGGCGTTTCGTGCGACCGGTTGGCTGCACACCAAATTGTTGCTGGTGGCGGTGTTGATTGCCTATCACGCGTATTGCTGGAAGCTGGTGCGGGATTTCAAGCAGGATCGCAACCAGCATGGCCATGTGTTCTACCGCTGGGTGAATGAATTTCCCGTGCTGCTGTTGCTGGGCATTGTTATTCTGGTAGTCGTAAAGCCATTTTGATTTCAAAGATAGAGAGCCCCATGACTGAAGTTCTACCCACGGTTCCTGTTGTATTGGTGTTTGCCGGGCACGACCCGAGCGGTGGCGCCGGCATTCAGGCGGATATTGAAGCGATCGTGAGCATGGGTTGTCACGCGACCACGGTAATTACCGCGCTTACCGTGCAAGATACCGCCGACGTGAAACGTTTTGTGGCAGTCGATTCCATGCTGGTGATGGAACAGGCGCGCGCGATTCTGGAAGACATGCCGGTGGCGGCGATAAAAATTGGCATGGTCGGCAGCGTTGAAAACGTGGAAGTGATCCACACTATATTGTTGGACTACCCACAGATTCCGGTGGTGCTTGACCCGGTGATTGCAAGCGGCAGCGGCGCGACCGAGCTTGCTGACGAGGAAATCGTCGATGCAATGATGGAGTTGTTGTTCCCGCTCACCACGTTGCTCACGCCCAACAGTTTGGAATTGCGCACTTTCGCGCCAGATGGTGACAATTTAGATGCGTGCGCGCACGAGCTGCTGGAATCCGGCTGCGAATATTTGCTGGTGACCGGCACCCATGAAAATACGCCCGATGTGGTGAACGTTCTTTACAATAATTTTCGGCGTATGGATGAGTTTCACTGGGAGCGGCTGGAAGGCAGTTACCACGGCTCGGGTTGTACGTTGGCGTCGGCCATCGCTGGTTTGTTCGCGCAAGGGATGGAGCCGCACACGGCCGTGCGCGAAGCGCAGGAATACGCGCACGAAGCTTTAAAACAGGGTTATCGCATCGGTATGGGGCAGCGCTTGCCCAACCGTTTATTCTGGGCACAAGGCAGCGAGTCTGATGATGAAGTATTCAAAACCGACGAATAAGCTGCTGCCGGCGCACGGCCTGTACGCGATCACCGACGCGCAACTTACGCCCGAGGAGCAGCTGTCCGACGTGGTGTCCAAGGCCATCGAAGGCGGTGCGGTCATGATCCAGTACCGCAACAAAAGCGCCGACGAAGCGCAGCGCGGTCGCGAAGCGCATCTGCTGCACGACCTGTGTCATGTGCGTCGTGTTCCGCTCATCATCAACGACCACGTCGACCTCGCGCATCGCGTCGGCGCGCAAGGCGTGCATCTGGGCGACGCGGATATGCACGTGCATGAAGCGCGCGCGCTCCTGGGCGGCAGCGCCATCATCGGCGTGTCGTGTTACAACGATTTTCAACGGGCGTTGCGCGCACAACAGTCGGGTGCGGATTACGTGGCGTTCGGCGCTTTTCATCCGACCGAAACCAAAAGCGGCACGGTGCGCGCGACCATCGAGCTGCTGCACGAAGCCAAGAAGCATTTGCGCATCCCGATAGTTGCCATCGGCGGTATCACGCCGGAAAATGGACGGCCCATCGTGCAAGCGGGCGCGGATCTGATCGCTGCATGCCACGGTGTGTTCGGCCAGCCCGATGTGCAGAGCGCGGCGCAAAAATACGCGCACTTGTTTACGGCGGTCGGGAAGACGTTTGTTATTTAGCAAATTCAGTATTATTCAAGGAAGCAGCCATGACCCAATCCCACGATCTGTTTGTTCAAGCCCAGCGCCACATTCCCGGTGGCGTGAATTCGCCGGTGCGCGCGTTTCGCGGCGTCGGCGGCGACCCGATATTTTTTGCACGCGGCGAAGGCGCCTATCTTTACGATGAAGACGGCCAGCGTTACGTCGACTACGTCGGTTCGTGGGGGCCGATGATCGCGGGCCACGCGCATCCCGAAGTGTTGCACGCGGTGCGCGAAGCGATCGCGCGCGGTCTGGGCTTTGGCGCGCCGACCAAAATCGAAACGCAAATGGCGGACCGCGTGTGCGAGTTGGTGCCGTCGATGGAGATGGTGCGCATGGTGAGCTCCGGTACCGAAGCGACCATGAGCGCGATTCGCCTGGCGCGCGGCTACACCGGGCGCGACAAGATTTTAAAGTTCGAAGGCTGCTACCACGGCCATTCCGATTCGTTATTAGTCAAGGCCGGTTCCGGGGCGTTGACCTTGGGTGTGCCGAGTTCGCTGGGTGTGCCGGTTGCGCTGGCTGAACATACGCTCACAGTCGCATACAACAGCATCGAGCAAGTGCGCGAAGTGTTCGCGCATGTCGGCCACCAGATCGCCTGCATCATCGTCGAGCCGGTCGCGGGCAACATGAATTGCATTCCGCCCGCGCCGGGATTTCTGCAGGGCCTGCGCGCGGTGTGCGACGAATACGGCAGCGTGCTGATTTTCGATGAAGTCATGACCGGGTTCCGGGTCGCGTTGGGTGGCGCGCAGGCTTTATACAACGTGAAGCCCGACCTCACCACGTTGGGCAAGGTCATCGGCGGCGGTTTGCCGGTCGGCGCCTTCGGCGGCAAGCGCGCCATCATGGAAAAAATCGCGCCGCTGGGCCCGGTGTATCAGGCCGGCACGCTGTCGGGCAATCCGGTGTCGATGGCGGCGGGATTGGCGATGCTGAACATCATTTCCAAACCCGGCTTCTTCGAAAAACTCACGACCCGCACACAACAACTCACTGACGGCTTAGTCGCGAAGGCGAAACAAGCCAAAATCCCGCTGACCACCAACACGGTCGGCGGCATGTTCGGCATATTTTTTTCCACCGAATCGCAGGTGACCAACTACACGCAAGCGACGCAGTGCAACGTCGATCGCTTCAAGCTGTTCTATCACGGCATGCTGGAGCACGGCGTTTATCTCGCGCCGTCGGCGTTTGAAGCCGGGTTTGTGTCGAGCGCGCACGGCGATGCCGAGATCGCCGCGACTTTGGCGGCGGCGGAACAAGTATTCGCCAAGCTGTAACGAGTCGGGCGCTAACACGTTATGCAAACTCTGTTTTCGAGGCAATTCATGCGCGGCAAGAAATTCAAAATCGCGGTGGTGGGCATATTGGCTGCGTTCGGTACGGCGGCGATGGTTTACAGCGGAACCGCCTCGAAACGTGAAAGTGCAAAGAGTGAAAATGTCGAGACCGCCAAAGCCAAACCGGCGCTAACGGTTACTACGACCGCGCCGCGTACGGTGGCATGGCCGCGCAGTTTGACGACCAACGGCAATATCGTTGCGTGGCAGGAAGTGGTGATCGGCGCGGAGATCGGCGGATTACGTTTGATCGAGGTGTTAGTCAACGTCGGCGACAAGGTCAAGCGTGGCCAGTTACTCGCGCGTATTTCCAGCGATACCGTCGATGCCGATCTTGCGCAAGGCCGCGCGGCGGTTGCCGAAGAAGAAGCCATGTTGGCGGAAGCCGTCGCCAACGGAGATCGCGCTCGTCAGCTCCAGTCCACCGGTCTGATCAGCGCGCAGCAAATTACCCAGTCGCTTACTGCTGAACAAACCGCGAAGGCGCGTCTCGCGGCCGCCCACGCACGCGTACAGTCCAACGAATTGCGTCTGTCGCAAACGCGGGTGCTTGCGCCGGATTTTGGTGTAATTTCAGCACGCACGGCGACCGTGGGTTCGCTCGCGCAGCCTGGTCAGGAGCTGTTCCGATTGATCCGTCAGAACCGCTTGGAATGGCGCGCCGAAGTTACGGCCACCGAACTGCCGCGCATTCAGACCGGCCAGGTGGTGATGGTCGAGCTGGCGGATGGCGTCACAACACAAGGCCGAGTGCGTATCGGCGCACCCACGGTGGATCCGCAAACCCGCATCGGTCTGGTGTATGTCGATTTGCCCGCCGACAGCCCCGCGCGCGCCGGTACGTTTGCGCGCGGCGTGTTCGAGCTGGGTCAAGCACCGGCACTGACGTTGCCGCAATCGGCGGTGTTGCTGCGCGAGGGCTTCAGTTACGTGTTCAAGGTTGACAATAATAATCAGGTTGCGCAAACCAAGGTAACGACCGGGCGGCGTGTTGAGGATCAAGTTGAGATTACGTCCGGACTGGAACCGAATACGCGCGTGGTCGCGACCGGCGTAGGTTTCTTGACCGACGGTGACACTGTACGTGTGGTCGATGCGCAGACGGTGTCGGTTGCTCCGCCGCCCAAATAGCGCGGCTTCATTTCGGTATCGAGGGCCAGTCGGTTCTTGGGAATGTTTTTTTGACGACAGGGAGAAGGAATGATGACCAGCCCATTCGGCGACGCAGGCGACGCCCGGTTCATGGTGCGCAATCCGCTAGACGATAACGACAGCATGCGCTTACGTCGGCAGCTCGCCACGCGCCCCGAATTTTCCGACCTCAGTCGCATGAGCGATGCGCACCTGCGCAGACAGGTGGAGCAGCTGCAGTCGCAAGGAAGGCTTTTTGCCGAACACGCGCAGGTGCACGTTCGGGCGCGCCCCAGCGTGCAAACCGAGCACGAGCCGCTGGCAGCGGCGGCAGTTGCCGTCGCGCACACTCCGGCACCGAAGGAAAAACGCTACCCCTTGTTTGTAGTGTTGAGCTATGACCCCACGCCGACCGTGTGCACACACAAGGTTTTGGCGGTGCGCTGTAAATGGGAGCACGACGTGACCGGTTCCGAAACACGCCGCTCCGGCGTTATAAAACCCGGTGACGCCGCGCGCAGCGACGTGCGTTGCCGCGAGATGCTGGCAGGCGACCACCGGCTGGAATTCAAAAACGATAAAAAATTCCAGGAAGACGCGTTGCATCTGCGCGCGATAAAAGCAAAACGGAACTGACCCGCATGGGCGAGAAGGTCGTCAAGATCAAGTGGTGGGAGTTGTTCAAACCCATCGAAGGGTTCCAGTGTGGCGAGGGCTTAACCAACAAACTGGCCATCGAACGCGAAGTGATTCCCTTTGTGTTCGCGCCCGGCATCATGGCGACCCCGTTGAAGAACAAAAACGGCGACAAGGTGTGGGACCCGGACGATGCATGGTTCATGGTGAAAAACTTTGGATTGATTACCGTCACTGCAAAAAAACGCAAGGCGTTGCTGATCGGTGCGTCGTTCGACAAAACCTACCTGTCCGTCATCAACAATGACGCCGAGCACAACCAGAAATTCGCCGACAAAGACGACACCGGCCGCGCCGAACGTGGTTGGGGTAGCGCGAGCTGGAACAGTTACGGGCCGTTTCTGGAAGCACTGCAAAAACGCGACTACGCGGGCAACGTGAATGATCTCTGGGACGAACCGGTACGCCACTGCTTTGAGTTTCCCGTGCACGTGTGCGGTTATAACTGGACGGCGTCGAACCGCGACAGCGGGGAGGCGTTGGCCAAAACCATCGACGCGGTCATCAAGAAGTACCAAGACATGGGGCGCCTCTGCAATCACGTCATTCTCATCACGCACTCGATGGGCGGCCTGGATGCGCGCTCGGCCATCAAGCTCCATCGCGCGGAATCCAAAGTGCTCGGTGTTGTCCACGGCGTGCAGCCGGCGCTGGGTTCACCGGCCGCCTACTGGCGTATGAAAGGCGGCTTTGACCGGCCCGGCGACACACCGGGCAGCGAGGGCGGGTTCATGAGTTACCTGCGCAACCCGGTCAAGACATTTAAGCGCAAGCCCTTGGGTACGGTGGGCGCCTGGGTGCTGGGCACCGACGGCGAAGAAGTGACGTCGCTGCTTGGTAACATGCCGGGCGGATTGGAGTTGCTACCGAATCACCTGTACACCGACAACACCGGCAAGAAAAGCTGGCTCAGTTTCCCTGCGGCGGATGGCCTGAGCGTGGTCGAATTGCCCAGCAGTGATCCCTACCAAGAAATTTATTTGGCCAAGGATGTGTTTTATCGGTTGGTGAATCCAGCGTGGTTGGATCCGGGGGCGCCTACGCGGGCAACTAAGCCATGGGAAAAAAGTCCTTGGAGTCAATACGTCAGCTATTTGGGAGATGCAAAAGCATTTCATGCCGATCTCCAAACCAAATCCCATCCACAAACCTACCAGTTCTACTCCGAGGGATTGAATACCGCCGACCACATCGTGTTCCAACGTCACACCTACGACTGGAAAAACAAGGCCAAGCATCTGCTTGACATTATCAAGGCCGATTTCCCCGGTCGCGCGGCCAGCAGTGCCGTCACCGCACCCCTCATGGGATTCAATCCACTTACGTTCGTCGTCAAAGGCGTGGTGGTCGCGGCCATCAAAGACAC
>Ga0315281_10006784_pt1 | contig 16220 bp, 16 predicted proteins | sample YL17G07_0_MG_FD_204540 | JGI IMG/M metagenome (GOLD analysis project Ga0315281, IMG submission 204540) | Sediment microbial communities from Yellowstone Lake, YNP, Wyoming, USA - YL17G07_0 | ecosystem: Environmental > Aquatic > Freshwater > Lake > Sediment | place: USA: Wyoming | collected... | reverse complement strand
ATATGACCCCGACGAACGACCCCGCGACCGGTGCCACAGCGGTCCGCTCCTGGGGACGGGTGCTGCTCGGCGTGGCCATCGCGATCGCGCTGCCGGTCGCCTATCGGATCCTTGCCGCGCTCGTGGAGAGCGGCTTCGCCCCGTACGACCAGGTCCACGCATTGTTGAACCTGCTCTTTGCCATCGCGTTTGTCGAGCTTGCCCTCGGGCCGATGGGCATCATCATCGCGGGCACGGCGGCCGGAGTTCGCGGCGCCGGGGCCTGGATTCTGCTGTTGGTCGTCGCGTTGCCAGTCCTGTTCTTTGCCTGGGCCGTGGCCGTGCTCACCCTGACCGGGTCGCTGGGGGAACCGTTCTGAGCGACCGCCGACCTGTTCGATTACCTGAGGAGGCATTCATTGACCACTCGTGACCCAAACAAGGCGACTATGCGGACCGCGATGCGATGGCTCGCCGCAAGCCTGTGGGGAGTCACCGGTGTGGTGGTCCTCCTCGTTTCCCTCCCCGTCCCAGTGAGCTCAGTACCCGTCAGCGTGGTGCTCATCTTTGCGGGCTGCGTCACGTTGGCGGTGCTGATCGGCCGCGGTGGTCAGCTCGGACTGGTGGCGGCCAGTCTGGGCACGGTCCTGTCCGTGCTCGCGACCTTGCTCGTCCTGTTCCAGGCCGCGGTCAGCAACACCCTGGTGGCCGTGGTCATCGGCGCCATCTTCATCACGCTGAACGGACTGGCAGTCTGGGAACTGGCGCCGAGGTCGCCGACCCGAATGACCACGCCGTGAACCGCATGACTGAGCTGAGCGCAAGAGGGGCCGATGGAGTGCCCGCCACCTCGTGGCCTGACCATGTGCTACCCCACGTGGTAGCGGGCCCCGCAGTCTGGCCGCAGTCCGACGCGGATAGGCTGCGCCCATGAGTACAGAGAGTCGGCCCATCCGTCCCCTCCTCCCCTCAGGCTGGCGAGGCGTGCTCCTCGGCGCGGTCGTGGCGCTGGGCCTGCCGCTCATCTTCTGGGTGACGGCGCTCCTGGTCACCGCCGACATTGCACCCTACGAACCGGTGCACGCGCTGTTCGACGCCTTCTCGTTCCTGGCGCTGCTCGAGATCGCCCTTGGACCGCTGGGAATCGTGATGATCGGTGCCGGCGCCCGCGTCCACGGCCTGGGCGCGTGGATCGCGGTCATGGCTGGGGGGCTGCCCGTGGTCTTCTTCGCCTGGATCGCATCGGTGCTGATGCTGAGCGGCGCTCTCGGGAACCCGTTCTAGCGGGGCGGAACCTCGATTTCCGCGCGCCCGAGCGGGCGGTTGGCCGGCGCGGCACGGGGCGCAATCACGCCGGCCCGATGGAGCTCCTCGTCGTACAGCTCCTCGATCCGCCGCACCATGGCGTCCAGGCTGAAGCGCCGCTCGACCGTGGCGCGCCCCGCTTCGCCCAGGCGAGCGCGCAGCTCCGGGGAGCAGGCGAGCCGGATACAGGCATCGGCCAGGGCGCGCGGATCCGCTGGGGGGACGAGCAGGCCGTCCACGCCATCGGTGATCACCTCGGGGATGCCGCCCACCGCGGAGGCGACCACGGGGCGACGACGGGCCATGGCCTCCAGGATGGAGATCCCCTGCGCCTCGCGCAGGGAGGGGAGCACGGCCACGTCCAGCTCGTCGGTGATGGCGGCCACGTCCTCTCGGCGCCCGGTGAAGACGATCCTCTCGCCCGCGCGGCCCGGCAGCGCGGCGGCCCGAGCGCACAGTTCCGCGTGCAGCGAGCCCTCGCCCACGATCACCAGCCAGGTCTGCGGGGCGCCGCGCAGGATGGCCGGCATGGCCTCGACCAGGTAGCGGTGCCCTTTCTCGGCCTCGAGCCGCGCCACCACCCCCAGCAGTGGCGCCCCCGACGGGATGCCGAACTCGCGACGCAGCGCACGGGAGGCGAGCGGCAGGTCGAAGCGGGCCAGGTCCACCCCGTTCGGCACCACGCTGAACGGGACGCCGCCGCGCCCCTCCGCGCGGACCTTGGCCGCAATCGAGCGCGACGGCACGATCAGCCGGTCCATGACCGGGGTCAGCGCGGCGAGGGTGGCCATGTCCTCCGCTGAGCGGACGCGCGACGAGTGGACGGTGGCGGTGACCACGGGTGTGCCGGCCGCCAGCGCCGCCCGCGCACCGATCACCTCGGCGCGGTACATGTGGGCGTGCAGCAGGTCGATCTCCTCGCGCCGCAGGTAGGCCGCCAGCTCGCGGACGGCGACCTCGTCATCGGTCTGGTCGATGACGTCAACCTCCATCCCCAGCCGATGCAGCCGCTGGACGGCCGACCCGCGCGACAGCGAGACGGCGCGCACGTCGTAGGCGGTGCGGTCAAGGCGCAGCAGCAGGCCGGAGTAGCTCTCCTGCGCCCCGCCGTTGCCGCCGGTGGCCAGCAGCTGGAGCACCCGTGGACGCGGGTGGCTCTTCGACCGATGCATGCGCCGATGGCGCCGATACGGCGCGGAGGCGATGGCGCCCTCGAGGTCGGGTGACGGGGGGCGCGGGATCACGCTTGCGATGCTACGGGCGGGCGCTCTGTTCGTCAAAGCGGGTGTGACCGACCCCGTTTTCTGTAGGCTGGCGAGCATGTGGACCAGCGGCGGGCAGTCGTACCTCACCCGGCCTGCGCCAAGTTGGCTTCGTTGGCCGGTTCTGCTGGCGTGCGCCGGAGTCGCCATCTACCTCCTGAAGTCAGCCGCGGCCGACTTCAGCCTCCACGACGTGGACGCCTACTGGAACGCGGCCCTGCGCATCCGTCACGGCGAACCGATCTACCTCGCAACCACCGACATCCAGCATTTCGACGTGTACCGATATGCACCATGGTTCGCGTACGCCTGGGTGCCGCTCACCTATCTCCCCCGCGAAGCGGTTGACGCGGTCTGGTTCGGGTTGCTACTCGGGGCGTCGCTGGCAGTGAGCGCCGGTGCGGCACGGCGCGGCGTCTTCGGCATCGGCCTGGCGCTGTTGCTTGGGCCGCTGCTCGTCTGGACGGCGGTGCTGGGCAACGTCCATCCGCTGGTGGTCGCGTCGCTGTTCTTTGGGGTCGAGCGACGTTCCGGGCCGATCTGGATTGCGCTGGCCGCTTCCCTGAAAGCAGCTCCGATCGTGTTGATCCTTGTCTACCTGGGACGACGGGAGTGGGTACGTGCCGGTATGACTCTTATTGTGTTTGCCCTTCTGGTCGCACCGATGCTCTGGCTCCCCGGCTACACCGCCGACCCCGGGCTCACCCTGTCGCTGTATGGCTGGGTGCCCGTGCTGTATTTCGCGGTGGCTCTGATCGCGATGATTGGCGCGTTCGCGCTGGCCAAGACGCGCTGGGCCTGGCTCGCCGGGGCCCTCGCCATCGTGGCCACTCTCCCGCGCCTTTGGATCTACGACCTGAGCTTCCTGCTCCTCGGAACTCGATCGACGACCGGCGGCGGTCTGGTGAGCGGCTCGCGAGACGAGACGTCTCCTCGCCCGGGGTGACCATTGGAGGGATTGCCGGCTTGCGGGGCGGGGCTACCCTATCGGCCATGAAGTCGTTCTTTGGATTCCTGCTCATCCTGCTGCTCATCGGCGGCGGGCTGAAGCTGGCCGGTCAGCGACTGCCGGTGCTCGACTACCAGTTTGGCGGGCTCTTCTTTGGGCCGAAGGTCGAAGTCATCCAGCCGGACCTCCATCTTCCGTAGTGGTGAGTCCGCCGACCGCCAGTTCACCGCTCTCGCACGGATGACGGCCCGTCAGTCCGCAGGTCCGCCCGCGAATTGGGTCCGCCGTGGGAGGTCGCTGGCCGGAGCAGCCGATTGGCTGGTTCCCGCTGGGTGGCTTTACTTCATCCTGATCGGCGGCACCGCGCCAGGCGAAGCGGAGCCTCTCCTCCGGCTCGCGAACGCAGTCCTCGCGATCGTGGTGATTCTGGCCTGGGTCCGAATTGCGCGCGGTCCAGCGGACACCCTTGACCGTCTGGTGGTCCTTGGCCTCCTCCTCTTTCTCGTGGCCGCGGTGACGGCCCGATCGCCGCGCCCGGCCTTTGACGCCGCCCTTGGGGCCGCGGCCTACGCGGGTGTGTTCGCCCTTTCGAGGAGCGCGCTTCGGCCGGGGCTGATTCGGAACCGCATGGCACTCTGGTTGGGTACGGCTGGCGTGGTGCTGGCCATGACCTATGCCGTTCTCTGGATCCTGGTCTGGTCTCACCTCTGGCTCGCTGGCCAGCCGATGCGAACACTCCTGACCATGGCCTTGCCAGCGGGACCCTACGGATCCAAGCACAACGTTGCCCTGCTCTCCGCCCTGCTCGTCCCGTTTCTTTGGATGACGCCCGCAAGCCGCGTGACGCGCCCGATGCGTGTGATCGGCGCCACGGTGCTGGTCGTACTCCTCGCGATGTCAGCATCGCGAGGCCTGTGGCTCGCTCTCGTGGCCGCCAGCGTCGTAGCGGCGGTAACGCAAGGGGTCGCTCACCGATCTCGCAGGGGCCCGGGACTGCCATCCGGCCGGTGGGGGCTATTGGTGGGGATGGGGGTCGGCGTCGTGATCGTCGTCGCTATCCTCTTCCCGGAGTTGCCACGTGCCGTCGCAGAGCGCGTCAGCAACGTATTCACGGTGGGAGCTCGCCTGCGGTTGTGGGAGGCGTCGCTGGCCGAGTGGCGATCAGCCCCCCTTACCGGCGTCGGGCCGGGAGGTTGGCCAATCTGGCTTCCGGAGACGGGGTACTTCGACTTCACGACGTTTTCACCGAGCCACCCGGACAGCATGCCGCTTCAGTTGCTGGCGGAGACCGGCCTGCTCGGTTGTACAGCCGTCCTCCTCATGCTCATCGGGCTCACCCGTTCATTGCGGCGCCCGCCCCCGCTGCCTGCCATCTGGGCCGTGGTCTTTCTCGCATCGGCGTGCTGGACCGCCAACCCGACAGACCTGCCGTACGCCGCCGCGCTTGGGACCGCGTGGCTGGCAATGGCCCTTCCGCGATCGACGCTGGCCCCAACCCACGCCACACCTCGCCGGCGCGAAACGTGGATTCGAGCCACGCATGCGCTTGCATTTGGAATCATCGCCCTGTTCATCGGCATGACATCGTTCGCCGGCCTTCTCCACGAACAGGCCCGCGGTCTGGCTGAGGCCGGCGATCTGGCCGCGGCGGAACGGGCGATGCAGATGGTCGTGCGACTTGACCCCGGCCTGGCGCTCTACCACCGCGAGCTCGCCTCTCTGCGGGTCGCGGAAGACGACCTGGGCGGCGCCGAAGCTGAGCTGAGAGCGGCAGCGCGGCTGAATCCTGCCGATGACATCACGATGACCGGCCTCGCCGTCGTCCTTTCGCTGGAAGATCGGGGCACCGAGGCCGCCGCGGCGGCCACTCGCGCCGTCAGCCTGCGCCGCGCCGCGCCGCTTGATCACCTTGTGCTCTCGGCGGTTGCAGACCGCGCCGGTGATCTCGCCACCGCTTCGTCCGCGTTGGCAGACTCTCTTGCGACCGCGCCCTGGCTCGCCGGCGATCCGGGGTGGGCGATGCTCCGCGGCCAGGCGGATCTGGGCGTGATTCTTCAGCTGGCCGCGACGCGTTCGATCTCCATGTCGTTTTCGCTCGGCACGGGCAACGCGGTGTGGCTCGCCGCCATGAGCGGCCGAGCGGACCTGCTACCCGATGCCCTTGCGGGCGTGCTGCAGCACCGCCAGACCTTCGTCGCCCTCAGCGAGGTCTTCGTGTGCGATCTTCCACGGGCACGAACGGCAATTCGCGCGGCCTCCCAAGACGATGCGGGGGCATGGCAATACGGGCTGGTGCTGGCCATGATCGATGCGGCGGGCTCTCCGACATCGGGGAGCGTCGCGCCGGCGGAACCGCCTGCGTCCGCGTTCGACGCACGGGCCGACGACCAGTGGGTCTACGACCGCGTCCCGATTCGGTTGCCCGGCATTGGCCCGCGCCTGCCGAGCGACTCCGCGGGCCTGGCTGGCTGGCGCACCAACCCGCAGGCCACGGCGCAGGTCGGCGCTCCATCGACGTACCTGGCCCGGTGCCGTGGCTAGTCGGCCGATCTCAGAGGCGGAGCGCCGGCATCGGCTGGGGTGGGCCAAGATCATCTCCCTCGCTCTCGCCTGCGGGTTCGGTGTCGCGCTGATCCTGGCCAACGCCCCAAGCTGGGACCTCGAGGACATGGACGCGTACTGGAACGCAGGCCTCCGACTGCGATCAGGCTTCCCGCTGTACCCGGCGGTGCCTGATCCGGGCGCGGCGGACGTCTTTCGTTATGCGCCGTGGTTTGCCTGGATCTGGGTCCCGCTCACCTACGTTCCAAAGTGGGCCGTCCAGTTCGGCTGGACCGCTCTGCTCCTTGGTTCAATTGCGGTCGCCCTGGTGCCGCTCGCCCGCACCAAGTCAGTGGCCGCCGTTTGTCTCGTCGCCGTGCTCGGCGGCCTGCTCGTGCGCACCGCGTCGACCGGCAATGTCCACGCCCTCATGATCGCCGGGCTGGCATTCGGGGCCAATCGGCGCAGCGGTCCGATCTGGATCGGACTGGCCGGGTCGCTGAAATTCGTGCCTCTCGGCTATGTGCTGGTCTACCTGGGTCGAGGCGACTGGCGGCGGGCCGGCATGGCTGTCGCGATCGCAGGAGTCCTGCTCGCGCCGGCGCTCCTCTACGACCTGAGCGGCTACCCGACCGAGGCGGGCGACTCGTTGTCGCTCCTGTCGCTTGCGGGTCGGCTGCCCTGGATGGCATTGGCGGTCGTGTGCACAGTGGCTGCGGTGCGCTTCGCCCGCACCCGCTATGCGTGGCTGGCCGCGTCTCTGGCCGTGTTATCCGGCATCCCGCGGCTGGCCCTGTATGACTTCACGTACCTCCTGGTCGGAATCGCTCCCGCGCGTCCCGGCTCGCACGCTGCTGCGGACGCACGAGAAATGCCTCCGGGCGGCGGTCAGTTGACCAGGACATAGATCGGCCAGCCGGTACTGGTCCCCAGCAACCGATACCGCTGCCGCACGAACTCGCGCAATGGGTCGAGAAGATCGAGATCCCTGCCGTCATCGACCTTGAGGGGCCTCGGAATGAGCAGGGCCAGGTCACCAGGTTCGCCGGGCTGGGGCGATCCCGCATCGATGATCAACCGCGGCGGATCGGCGCTGAACTCCCGAACCAGCGCATCGACCATCGCGGGGGTGCTGTAGCCGGGCGTCATCAACGGAAGGAGGTAGATGTACCTGGAAGCCGGACGCCGGTCCGCCAGCAGGTACAGGTAGGGGTTGTTCGCCCAGACGAAGATGGTGTCGCTGGGCTTGCTGGAATTGCGGACCAGCCGGGCGACCGCCTGCGTCCGCTCTGTGAGCCTCGCCTGACCTGCGATCAACTCCAACGGCCTCAGGACGCCAATGGCGACGGTGATGATCGCCAGACAGGCTCCTAAGCCGATGACCACTGACCTCGGCGCCGGTCCCTGCGACGCGAGCCGCCACAGATCCCTCGACCCCACCGCGCCAAGGACTCCGAGAGCGGGAATGAGCGAGGCACCGTAATGAGGGTAGAAGCGGCCCTGCACCACGATCAGCGCGATTCCGGCCGCGATCCAGACCGCGGACCCGGTAACGAGATCCTTCTCCCCCGGGGAGTGCCGGCGCCATGCGATGAAACTCTCGAATGCGGGGCCAACGAGCCCGATCAGCGTGAGCACCGCGGTGGCGATGGACGCCACGAGAAAGACGTTGCCCGAACGGAACAGGGCCGCGCGGTAGGGGCCGGAGTAGCGAAGGATCTGGTCGACGAAGTCCGGGGCGCTCCCGCCGATCACAAGAACCGCCGACACCCCGGCGAGCGGCAGGAGAAAGGCTCCGATACCAATCAGGATGCTTCGGCCCCGACGGGAAATGCCACCACGAAGGATCACGAAGGCCACGGCGACGGCGGCCGACAGCAGTTGGAGTGATATCAACACGGAGCATGCCGTGAGGAAACCCAGCGCAGCCAGCGCAACTGGACCGCTGGGCCGGCGGAACGCGATCGCCAGGGCCCAGGCAGCGGGAAGCACCGCGAACAATTCGCTCATGCCTCCGCCGCCTGACACGGCGTAGATCGACAATCCTGCGGTCGTTCCAACCGCCGCGAACCACGACGCGCGACCCAGCCCGGCCCGCGCCGCAATGTCGTATGCCGCCAGACCAGTCAGGGCCGCGGCAGCCACCGACAAGGCCCAGATCGCGTCCCAGGGACTTACCCCCGACAGCAGCCACGGTGCGATCGCATTGATCGCGAAGATGCCGGGCATCTTGTGGTCCCAGAAGCCCAGGTAGGGAACGACGCCGCCGGCCATGAGCTTGCCGTCGAGCAGGAAGGCGGCAGGGTCCAGCGCGGGACCAGCCAGGAGTCCCGGCAGCATGAACACTGCGGCCGTGACGACGGTTACGCCGGTGACCGCTGCATAACGCCTCAAAGCCGGGCCACCAGCCGCTCGGCGAGGTCGATCGAGTAGTTCTGCCCCCGGTCATGGGGATAGACCTGGAACATGCTCGCCACCCACAGGCCGGGGAGCGGCGTCTCGAACGGCGGGATGTGCTCGCGGTAGTCGACGGTCACGATTGGCTGGGCAAAAGGCGCGGCGAACGACCAGGCATCGGTCACCCAGTCGGGTGAGAACGCGGGATTGATGCGGGCCAGGTGGGGCGTGAACTGCTCGACCACCTCGGAGGTGGGCGTGCGCAGGAGGGGGTCCTCCATCGGCCGGTAGTTACCGAGGTAGACGAGGTGGCGGCCACCGTAATCGGCGGCATCCATGTAGTTGGTGTGCTCGACCAGGGCCATGAACGGGTAGCCCGGGTCGTTGACGTTGGTCCAGTAGCTCGGCGTCAGCGGCCGATCGAGCGCCAGCACCAGGCAGTGCGCGCCATAGGCGGTCCCCCACTCGTGGCGGGCGCGGTAGTCGTCCGGCAGCTCCGGAGCGAGGCGACAGGTGAGACGCACCGCGAGCGTGGACACGACGCGATCCACGATCACTGATTGCCCGTCCGTGGTCGACACCCGCATCCCGCCCGCCGGTTCGGAGCGGACCTCGCGCACCTCCGTTGCCAGCCGCATCTCGCCGCCCAGCTTGGTGATCCGCGCAGCCAGCCGGTCATACAGGTGCTGGAAGCCGCCCCGCAGGTAGCCGAGCTGCGCGGTTCGATCATGCACGCGGGCCCAGAACCACGGCAGCGCGATCTCCTCCGCCAGGTCGCCGAACTTGCCGCGCAGCAGCGGACCCCAGACCACGTCGAACGCGCGACTTCCCATGCGACGACGGATCCAGGCCGCGGCGGTATGCCCCTCCAGCCGCTCGCCCGATGGGGTCGCCCGCAGGTATGCGAGCCAGGCGCCCATCCGCAGTCGATCGACGACCGGGAGCGGCGAGAAGCGCAGCAGCGAGGCGGGCGAGTCCAACTGGTGCACCGCACCGTCGCGCAGGGTCACGGTCAGTGGGCGTCGCCACACGAGCTCATCGCCGAGACCAAGTTCGCCGATGAGGCCGATGGCGTGGCGATCCGACGCGAAGAGGTGGTGATAGAAGCGGTCCAGCCAGATCCCCGGCTCAATCTCGAACCCCGAGGCCAGGCCGCCGGGAAGCGGCTCACGCTCGAGCACGACAACCTGGTCCCCCCGTTGCGCCAGGCGATAGGCGACGGTCAGGCCCAACGCTCCAGCGCCGAGGATTGCGGTGCGGCTCATCTGCCCCGCAGACTACCCGACACGGGGCCGGCGCAGCACGCGCCGGGGTCCACCCTTTCGCGTACTATCGTCGCCTGATGCGACTCCTCCTCGCCTACATCGACCCCGGCGCCGGGAGCCTGGTGATCCAGGCCATCATCGCCGCGGTGGTGTCGATCCCGTTCTTCTTCCGCAACGTGATCCGCAACACGGTGGGGCGGTTCCGTCGCGGAGTGCGGCCCTCCGGCGAGAAGGCCCCAGCGCCCGACCCCGAGTGACGGACCGCCCGGCCGCGGACCGCGAGCCAGGCTCCTACCGCGATCCCAGCGGCTTCGTCTTCCGCCGCGACGGTGTCCTCTACCGCCAGGTTAACGCGCGCTTCAGCGACGACTGGAACACATTCCTCCTGTCGGGGTTGCACGACGAACTCATCCAGCGCGGCATGCTGGTGGCCGATGCGCCGGCGCCTCTCGACCTTGCCCCCGAGCCCGATGCCGTGGCCGTCATCCGGCCCGAGCAAATCGGCTTCATCTCGTATCCCTATGAGTGGTCGTTCTCCCAGTTGAAGGACGCTGCGCTGCTCACGCTGGATGTACAAGCGGTTGCTGCCGAGCACGGCATGACCCTGCGCGACGCGAGCGCCTTCAACGTCCAGTTCCTGGGCGGCAAGCCGATCCTGATCGACACGCTCTCGTTCGAGCGACAGCGGACAGACGAGCCGTGGAAACCGTACCGCCAGTTCTGCGAGCACTTCCTGGCCCCGCTGGCCCTCATGGCGCGGCGCGACGGACGGCTCGGACTGCTGTTGCGCACCTTCCTGGACGGCGTGCCGCTCGACCTCGCCAGCGAGCTGCTGCCGCGCCGCACCCGCTGGTCGCCGGGCATGGCCGCTCATCTTCACCTGCACGCCCGGGCCCAGCGCCGCCACGCCGATGCCCCCGAGGCGCCGGCACGGAAGGTGACCATGAGCGAGGCGCGGCGGCGCGCCCTGCTCGACCACCTTCGGCGCGCGGTGAGCGGCCTCCACCTCCCCGCGCACGGCACGCAGTGGGCCGACTACGCCGGACAGACCAGCTACTCCGCGGCGGGAACCGCCTCGAAGGAGGCGATCGTGCGCGGGATGCTCGAAGCGATCGGCGGGAAGCGGGCTTGGGACGTGGGCGCCAACACCGGCCGCTACAGCGCGATCGTCGCCGAGGCCGGCTACGAAGTGTTGGCCATCGACGGGGACTGGGCAGCGGTGGAGCGCCATTACCTCGCCCTGCGCGCCGCCGGCGACACGCGGATCATGCCCCTCCTCGCGGACCTGGCCGCTCCTTCGCCGGGGATCGGCTGGGGCAACGCCGAGCGGCAATCCCTGCTCGACCGCGCCGATGCGGACGTGGTGGTGGCGCTGGCGCTGGTCCATCACCTGGCGATCGGGCGCAACGTGCCGCTGCCCATGCTGAGCAGCCTCCTGGCGCGGCTCGCCCCGAACCTGGTGATCGAGTGGGTGCCCAAGGACGACCCGATGGTCCAGCGGCTGCTGGCCGCCCGGGAGGACATCTTCCCCGATTACTTCTTGGGGGGATTCCGCGCCGCGTTCGAACGACACTTCCAGATTGTCAGTGAACAATCGATCGAGGATTCCGGCCGGGTCATGTTTCAGATGCGCCGCCTCCCGTCGAGCGCCACCTCCCGATGAGGGTTCCAGCGGTCGTCACCACCTTGTCCCGCGGATTGGTGCTTGCCCTTTGCACCCTATTCGCCGCTGAGCTGGTGTATGCCACCCGGCACTGGGACTTCCGCGACATGGGGGCCTACCTCGCGGCCGCCCATCGGCTCCAGGTGGGCCTCCCGCTCTACATCAGAGGCGTGGAGCAGTCCGGTCTGTACTTGTACGCGCCGTGGTTCGCGTTCCTCTGGATTCCGCTCACGCACGTCCCGCGGCCGATGGTTGAGATCGGCTGGACGGTCCTGCTCATGGGCGCCATTGGCCTCGCCGTGGTCCAGTTCCGACGCTCGCTGACCGAACTCTGCTTTGCGCTGCTGTGTGGCGCGCTGTTGTGGGGCTCGGCAAGCTGGGGCAACGTGCAGCCGCTGCTGGTGCTTGCGCTCATGGTTCTCATCCCCACGCGCGCCGGACCCTGGGCTCTTGGGGTAACCGCCTCCCTCAAGGTGCTGCCGATCCTCTTCGTGGCGATCTACGTATGGCGTCGCCAGTGGCGCTCGGCTGCCATAGCCGTCGGTGTCGCGGCGCTACTGTGGGCCCCCATCCTTCTCTTCGACCTCAGCGGATACCCGACGTCTCGTGGCCTCAAGCTCTACGACATAACCTGGCTGATGGCACTCCCCGCGGCCATCGCGGCGGGCAGGTCTGCAGGCAGCAGGATGGTCTCTACCCCGTAGCGTCCGCGGCATCTTCCGGCTGCGGGCCTGCGGCTGGGTCAATAGGTCTCCACGCGCACCGGCGAGATGGCGAAGTCGCGAGTGTTTCGAGTAAGGACGGCCGCGTCCGCCGCCTGCGCAGCCGCCGCGATGAGCGCGTCCGCCAGGTTCAGCGTGCGGCCGTTCGCCTGTGCCTCCCGACGCCAGCGGCCCGCCGCGGCGGCCGCCTCCGGCCCGGGCTGGATGAATTCGAGCGGCTCCAGAAATCGCCTCGCGCTGTCCATCTCGGCGGGCTGCAGGCCCGCGAACAACTCGCAGACGACGACCTCATTCACGAGCAGCGGACCGCCCGCCGCGTACAGCTCCTCCATTCTGGTGACGGCCTCCGACCGGCCGTGCCAGTAATCGATGACGAAACTCGTATCCAGCAAGTGGCCGCCAGTCACGGCGACCACGGATCGCGATCGCCGGCACGCAGATCGCTCACCCACTCCACCACCCGCTCGGGCGTGGACCAGTGCTCGTAGCCGGGCCTGTTCTTCAGCATGCCGGCCGTGGAGCGAAGTGCCTCTCGCTGCAGTTCCCGCCGCATGGCCTGCTCGAGCACCTCTGCCACGAAGCGGCTGCGACCGCGCCGGCCGGCGAGCCGGTCCACGCGCTTGACCAGGTCGCGCGGCAACAGGAGGTTGGTGCGCATTGTCATGCGCACAGTCTTGCGCACAGCCAGGGGAGCCGTCAAGCGCGTCCCCTGTGGTGGACCGGTCCGAATAGGCGCGGGTCGGTCGTTCAGCGGCCCAGTGGCGTGGCCACGGCATCTGGACAGATTCCGATGACAGCCGCATTACGTAGCCCGAAGAGGCCATTTCGGTGCCTCCTGCGGCTGTCACCCTGCAGAGCGTCCGGATGAAGACCATCGATGCCTATTCGTGCGGCCCCGGTCGGAATCTGTCCGATTCAGGCCCGTCGTGCGGGCACAGGTCAGCGGGCGCTCCCCTGATGGGGGCGCGAGACTTAGGTTCGGCCCGGTCTACGGGCAGGCGGAGGCGGCCAGCAGCAGGACCTGGGTGGCGTCCCGGTAGACCTCGCACCATCCGGCATCGGTGGCCGGACCGCGGGTGAGGGTCGCATCGGGCGGCAGGATGATGGCCTGAACGCCGTAACGTGCGACCAGGTCCTGCCAGCCCGGGTCGGCAGCACGGATGGCCGAGTAGTCCTCCAGGATCTGCTGTGAGTACATGTCGTTGCGCCCATCCACGAAGACGTGCCCGCCCCTGTCGTACACGCGGGAGATGACGTAGCCGCCCCAGCCGTATTCGGTCAGGACATTGGCATCCGGCTGCAACTGGACCAACATGTCGACTGCGGCCACCGGGAATTTCTTGGGCAGCGTGGTCCGCGCCGCGGCATTGAGGTCACGCGGCACCAGGACTGCGAATGAGCCGATGACAACGGCGGCCACGACGACCATCTCGACGACCCGCCTTCCGGTCGGCTGTGCCGGGGCGCGGCGTGGGCGTCGCGCATCTCGCTCCTCGAGGCGCGACTCCAGGCCCAGGATCAACGTCGGCACGCTGAAGACCACCGCCACCGGGATGTTGCGGAGCGCGACCAGGCCCATGGTGATACCGATCCATGACAGCGCGACCAGCCATCCGGGCGTCCTCCGCCCACCGTTCAGTCCTACCGCGACGATGAGCGCGAGAAATGCCCAGTGCGCGGCGTTGTGGAAGTCCGGCGATTGCCACTCCTGGATGTGGGCCAGCCCCCAGTCCCCGGCATCCACGTAGCGCAGCGGATACAGGATCCCGATCGGGCCGGCCGGAGTGAACATCGATGCACCGATGACGCCCGCCGTGACGCCCAGCACCCAGCCGCGCGACGCGGACATCGGCGTGCGACCGGCCAGCGTGAAGAGCATGTAGAGCCCCACCACGCCGATCCCGACCACGTACAGCCCGTGCAGGTTGGCCCACAAGACGAAATACGGGATCAGCCACAAGAGCCGTCGCGGATGTTCGGGCCGCGCTGCCAGCAGCAGCCAGATGAGCCCGGCCAGGAAGAGCCAGCTGATCGCCTGCGGGCGCAGGGTGACATACGGGATGAGGGCAAATGCCCCAAGCACAAGCGGCAGAATGACGGCGTTCGCGCGCGCCCCGCGGCGCGCCATGGCCGCTGCGATTACCGTGAAGATCGCGCCGGGGAACAGGGCGAAGATGGCGAGTGCCCCAACGGCGCCGAGACCGCTCACCAGCAGGTAGATCAGCAACTCGCTCAGCCACTCGTGCGGGGTCCAGGGCTGCCCGGACCACGTGAAGCTGAACGGGTCGACGCTCGGCACTCGCCCGGAGTGTGCGATCAGGTTGCCCGTCGCCAGGTGCCAGAAGTAGTCCGAGTCGCGCACACCCTTGGACAGCGTCAGGGCGAACATCACGCCGGCCAGCGCCACGATCGCAATGACGAGCGGCGAGGGCAGCCGGCGCGGAGCGGTGGCAGGCATCGGCTGCGAGTCTAGACGCTGCCGGGCACCGTAGACTCGCGACATGCTCTCGCGCGGGGTGCCTGCTGCTGCTGCGGCCGTGGCCGCATTCTTCTTCGGCGCGGTGCTGCCGGGAGCCACCTGGCCGCTCACCGACGGCGATGCCTGGTGGCACATCCGCGCCGGCGAGGAGATCCTGCGCACCGGTGCGGTGTCTCACGTCGATGCCTGGAGCATCGTCGGCGCCGGTCGGTCGTGGACCAGCCAGGATTGGCTCTCCAACGTCCTGATGGCGGCCGGGCATTCGCTTGGACCATGGGGCGACACGGCGCTCTCCCTGCTCTTCGGCGCGTTCACGGTCACGGCCTTCTGGATCGCCTGGCGCGCCGTTGCGCTGCGCATCCCGCAGGCTGGCTGGGCGAGCCGCATCGGTTGGCTGGCGATTGGCCTGCTGATGGCGGGGCCGGTGCTCGGGGCGCGGGTCCAGGTCCTCGACCTGCTGCTGGCCAGTGCCGTGCTGTGGATCTGCTGGCGCTACCTGGTGGATCCGCGGCGCCGATGGCTGGCGGGCCTGCCGCTGGTGGCGGTGCTCTGGGCGAATCTCCACGCCGGCTGGGTGCTGCTCTTCCTGATCGGGGGCGCGGTGCTTGCCGGGGAGGCGGTTGACCGGCTTCTGCGCCGCGCTCCACCCGGTGCGGCCAGCCTCTCCTGGCCCCACCTCGGGGAACTGGCCGTGGCGCTCCTGGTGGCGGTGGCCGCGCTCGTCGTCAACCCCAACGGCGTGGCGCTGTATGGGTACCCCTTCGCGACGCTCGGGATCTCGGCCCTGGGCCGCTACATCCTCGAGTGGTCGAGCGCCAGCCTCGCCACGCTTCCCGGCCAACTGCTCGCCGCATTCACGGTGCTGGTCGTGCTCCCGACCCTGCTCCTTGGCTGGCGTCGGACGCGAGCCGCCGATGCCCTCATCCTGGTCGGGCTGACGCTCATGGCCTTCCAGGCGATCCGCTTCCTGCTCATCGTGGGACCGATCGGGGCGGCCATCGCGGCCGTCACCCTGTCGCCGATCATCTCGGCCAGGCGGCTTGGGCGAGCGGCCGCGCCAACCCTCGAGCGGCTTTCCAGGCGGGCGAGCGGAGCCCGTGGCGCCGTCCACGCGGCGCTCGCCGTGGCGGTGATCGTCATCGGCGTCGGCATCGCGGTCGCGCGGGTCAGCCCCTCCGCCCAGGCTTCGGCCATCGCCAGGGGACTGCCGGTCGCCGCGGTCGCCTGGCTGGATGAGCACGAGCCCGGAACACGAATGTTCAACCGATACGAGTGGGGCGGCTATATCGGTCAGCACCGGCCCCGGCAGGCGATCTTCATGGACGGGCGGGCCGATGTCTACGGAGATCAACTGCTCCAGATGTACGGCGCCATCATCGGTCTCGACGGCGATCCGCAGATCCGGTTGGACCGCTACCGAATCGACTACGCGATCTATGCGGTCGACACCCCGCTGGCGAGCTGGTTCGACGCCTCGGCTTCGTGGCGGCGGGTCTACGCCGACGATCTGGCCGCGATCTGGGTTCGCCGCTGATGCGCCCGGCCTTTCCGCGGCTGCTTGACCTGCTGCTCCTGGCCGGACTGGCGCTGATCGCGCGCATCGGCGCTGCCATCCCGGTCGACTACGTTCCGTACACGGACCCCGCCTACTACCAGCT
>Ga0315281_10006782_pt1 | contig 16225 bp, 18 predicted proteins | sample YL17G07_0_MG_FD_204540 | JGI IMG/M metagenome (GOLD analysis project Ga0315281, IMG submission 204540) | Sediment microbial communities from Yellowstone Lake, YNP, Wyoming, USA - YL17G07_0 | ecosystem: Environmental > Aquatic > Freshwater > Lake > Sediment | place: USA: Wyoming | collected... | reverse complement strand
TGTGAATCAGGGCCTGCCGCATCGGCGGGCGGAGACCGTACAGCATGAAGCTCAGCACCCTCACCATTGCACTATTGGCAGCGTTGCTCACAGCCTGCCAGGCGTTATCCGTGCGTTCGGAGGCGGCAGCGGATGCTGCTGCCAGCGAGAAACAGTCGCTGCCGTCCATGCCGCTTGCGCCAGATGTGCTGTACCAGCTGTTGCTCGGCGAGATTGCCGGCCACCGCGGACAGTTGGATGTGTCGGTCACGGCGCTGAGCCGCGCCGCCCAGCGGACCCGTGATCCGCGCCTGGCCGAGCGCGCCACGCTCGCGGCGCTGTATGCGCGCCAACCGGTGGATGCGCTTCCCAACGCCTTGTTGTGGGTGGAGCTGAAGCCGCAGAGCAGCGAAGCACACGAGGCGCTGGCCGCTGCGCTCATGGAAACCGGCAAACCAGCCGAGGCACAGCAGCACTTCGAGAAAATCATTGCACTCGGCGGTGATGCCGGGCTGGCGCAGTCTTACTTGCGCATTGCCGCGACCCTTGGCCGCCAGTCCAACCGCACGGACGCGCTTGAGGTGATGCGTGTCCTGGCACAACGACACCCGGACAAAGCAGTGACACATTACGCGCTCGCGCACCTGGCGGTGCGAGTCTCCGATCTGGATACTGCCACGACCGCCATCGACCGTGCGTTGACGCTAAGCCCAGCGTGGGAAGATGCGGCGCTGTTCAAAGTGCGTGTACTGGTGTCGCAGAAGGAAATGCCCAAAGTATTGCAGTTCTATGAGCGCTATCTGGATAGTTATCCACGCGCCGGCAATATGCGTCTCGGATATGCGCGCCATCTCGTGGATCTCAAGCAGTGGGACAAGGCGCGCGAACAGTTCAAGCGCGTGGTGTCAGACACACCGCGTGATGCTGAGGTGATGTTCACTATCGCGCTGCTTGCCTTGCAAAGCAACGAGCTGGACGAGGCCGAACAGTACCTGAAGCGCACGCTTGATGTGCAACCGGAAAACGATCAGGCACGCCTTTACCTTGGGCAGGTGGCCGAACAGCGCAAGCGGTTCGACGATGCCATCCAGTGGTACAGCACCATCGAATCTGCCGAGATGCACTTCGAGGCGCAGGCACGACTGGGCGTGGTCCTTGCCCGACAAGGCAACGTCGACCAGGCGCGCGCCCACCTGCACAACCTGCTGCCCAAGACCGAAGCCCAGAAAGTGCAGCTGGCACTCGCCGAGGAGCAGATGCTGCGTGACGCGAAGCAAAACACCGAGGCGTTCGACGTGCTGAGCCGCGCGCTTGATGAGTTCCCGGACAATGTCGACCTGTTGTACGCGCGCGCCTTGGTGGCTGAAAAGCTCAACCGCATTGAGGTCGCCGAAACAGACCTGCGCCGTATCCTGAAGAAGGACCCGAAAAACCCGAACGCCCTGAATGCACTCGGTTACACACTTGCCGATCGCACCTCACGTTATACCGAGGCGCTGGCGCTGATTGAGCAGGCGCTGACAATCAAGCCCGATGATCCGTTTATCCTGGATAGCCTGGGCTGGGCACATTATCGCCTTGGCAATCACACCGAGGCGGTGCGCCATCTGCGCGCAGCATTCGACAAGCGTGCGGATGCGGAGATTGCTGCCCATCTTGGCGAAGTGCTGTGGGTGAGCGGTGACCGCAGTGGTGCCGAGTCGGTATGGAAAAACGCACTGCGGCAGACGCCAGACAACGAGACGTTGCTCGGTGTGATCTCAAAATTTAGGGGAAAGTAATCCAAGGCAGAGAAAAGTATAAAGATGCAGAAGAAGGGGCAATTCTTTGCCCTTTTTTCTTTTGGCGTTTCGGCAGTATTCCATAACCTCCGGACTCTCCTTTTTCTCCATGCCTTTCGCATCATCCACGACATGAAGCTTCGACGCATATTTCTCTTTTCTCTTTTCTCCTTTCTCTGCGCGTCTTGCGCTGCGCCATTGCCGCGTCCGCCCGCCGAGCATCTTCAGCAGCTTTGGCAGGCGCGTGAATCGGCGTTGCTGCCGATCCAGCATTGGGAGTTGCGTGGGCGTCTGGCGGTGCGCGCCGATGAGCGCGGTGGCCAGGCGTCGCTCACCTGGAAACGCGATGCCGCGCTGCATAATATTCGCCTCAACGGACCGCTTGGGCGTGGCGTGGTTCGAGTCACTCAGGACGAAGCAGGTGCGCAGTTGCAGGATGCAGAACAGCGCGTGCTCCGTGCCGCCAGCGCGGAGGAGTTGCTGTATCGCTACACGGGCTGGCAGTTGCCGCTTACCAACCTGAACTACTGGGTACGCGGTGTGCCGGTGCCGGACCTGCCTGCGATCCGCGAGCTGGATGATGCCGGTCGCCTCAAGTTGTTGCGCCAGCAGGGTTGGGAAATCCAGTATCAGGAATATGTGCGGTTCGAGGGATATGATCTGCCCAGCCGCCTTACCCTGATGCACGTCCCGGAGCAGGCGACCGCGGAACAGCCCGCCATAGAGGTGCGCATCGTGATCGAACGCTGGGCGCAGGTACAATAAAGTGAATGAAGCCTCATTCACTACGGCATCCTGGCCGGCTCCGGCCAAGCTCAATCTCTTTTTGCATGTCACCGGCCGGCGGCCGGATGGCTACCACACGTTGCAGACTCTGTTTCAGTTTCTGGATGTTGGTGACGACCTGCACTTTGACCTGACTGATGACGGCCGCATCGCGCGCGCCAACTTGTTGCCCGGCGTTCCGGAAGAGAACGATCTCTGCATGCGTGCCGCGCGCCTGCTGCAAGCGGCGAGTGGCGCCACGCAGGGCGCCATCATCCATCTCGACAAACGCTTGCCGCTCGGCGGTGGCCTGGGTGGCGGAAGTTCGGATGCCGCCACCACGTTATTGGCGCTCAACGAACTCTGGGGCTGCGGCCTCGCGCCTGAGGCGCTCGCCACGCTTGGGCTGAGGCTAGGCGCGGATGTGCCGGTGTTCGTGCGGGGGCATGCTGCCTGGGCCGAGGGGGTAGGGGAGAAGTTGACCCTGGTTGAGCCGCCGGAGCGCTGGGTGGTGGTGCTGATACCGGCAGTGAGCGTCTCCACCGCTCAGGTGTTCGCGGCCTACGATAATGAGCTTGATTTGACACCCTATAGCCCTGCCATCACAATACGCGATTTTCACGCGGGCCGGGGGCGGAATGACCTGGAACCGGTGGTCCGTCGGCTCTACCCGGAAGTGGATAACGCACTGAAGTGGCTGGGGAATTTCGGCGATGCCCGAATGACCGGATCCGGCGCCTGCGTATTTCTGCCGGTGACGGACGAGGAAAGTGGTCGGGAGATTGTGGCGCAGTGCCCGATGGTGTTGGCAGGCTGGTTTGTAACGCACAGCCGGAATGTCCATCCGCTGCAGGCGCGCCGGCAGCGTTGAGCAGACCCCTAAGTGGGTAGCCATGAGAGGCGAGAATTATTGGGGCGTCGCCAAGCGGTAAGGCACCGGATTTTGATTCCGGCATTCCCAGGTTCGAATCCTGGCGCCCCAGCCATAATGAAACGCCCGCGCAGCGGGCGGTTAGCTACAGAACAAGCGGTTTCAAAAAGGCGGAAAGGCATGTCGCTCGACAACATGATGGTTTTCACCGGGAACGCCAATCCGGCGCTCGCGGAGAAGGTTGCGCACCATCTCGGCATGCCGCTCGGCAAGGCGCACGTCGGCCGTTTCAGCGATGGCGAGACCCTGGTCGAGATCATGGACAACGTGCGCGGACGCGACGTGTTCATCATCCAGCCGACCTGCGCGCCATCGAACGACAACTTGATGGAACTGGTGGTGATGATCGATGCGATCAAGCGCTCTTCGGCGCGGCGCATCACCGCGGTGATTCCTTATTATGGTTATGCGCGTCAGGACCGGCGGCCGCGCACGGCGCGCGTGGCGATCACCGCCAAGGTGGTGGCGGACATGATCACCGTGGCCGGCGCAAACCGCGTGCTGACCATGGACCTGCATGCCGACCAGATTCAGGGATTCTTCAATATCCCGACCGACAACATTTACGGCGGCCCGGTGCTGCTGGGCGACATCTGGCGCATCGAGTATCCGGATCTGCTGGTGGTGTCACCGGACGTGGGCGGCGTGGTACGCGCCCGCGCCCTGGCCAAGCATCTGGAGGCGGATCTGGCGATCATCGACAAACGCCGGCCGCGCCCGAACGAGGCCAAGGTGATGCACATCATTGGCGAAGTGAAGGGCCGCACCTGCGTGCTGATGGATGACCTGGTGGACACCGCCGGTACGCTGTGCGAAGCGGCCGCGGCGCTCAAGAACAACGGCGCGAAAAAGGTGGTCGCTTATTGCACGCACCCGGTGCTGTCAGGCGCGGCCGTCGAACGTATTGAGAAGTCGCAGCTTGACGAATTGGTAGTGACGGACACCATCCCGTTGCGACCCGAGGCCAAGGCCTGCAAGCGCATCCGCCTGCTGTCGGTGGCGGAGCTGCTGGCCGAAACCATGCGGCGCGTCGCCACGGAAGATTCGGTCAGCTCGTTATTTATGGATTAACCTGCTGCTGAGCTTTTTCAGCAGCAGGTTTTACCAGCTCTCCCTCTGGGAGAGGGATGGGGAGAGGGCTCGACCGGGTTGTCTGGTCGTAGTTCATGGATTAACCGGTTAACGCCGCGTGGCCCCTTGGGCGGCGCGGCTGTTAGACGTTCTGCCCTGGTCGCGGGGCGAACGAAATTTTGATCAACACTTTTGGAGAACTGAACATGGCAAAATTTGAACTCAGCGCCGAAATGCGCGACGTGAAAGGCAAGGGTGCGAGCCGCCGCCTGCGTCGTGCCGGCAAGGTACCGGCCGTGATGTATGGTGCCGGCAAAGAGGCAGTCAACCTGTCGCTCGACCACAACACGCTCTACCACCAGGTCAAGAACGAGGCGTTCTATTCCTCGATTCTGACCGTGAAGTTCGGCAACAATCAGGAGCAGGCGGTGTTGCGCGACATGCAGATGCATCCGTTCAAGCCGCGCATCGCGCACCTCGACTTGCAGCGCATCAGCGCCACCGAGAAGTTGCACATGCGCGTGCCGCTGCACTTCCTGAACCAGGAGTCGGCGCCGGGCGTGAAGCAGCAGGGCGGTATCGTCAACCACCTCATGTCCGAAGTGGACATCACCTGCCTGCCGAAGGATCTGCCGGAGTTCCTGGCCGTGGACCTGGGCAACATGAACCTCAACGATTCAGTGCATCTGTCCGGGATCAAGTTGCCGGAAGGTGTGACCATCACCAGCTTCGCGCACGGTGGGGACGACCTCGCGGTGGTGGCCATCACGGCGGTACGCGAAGAAGTCGAAGCGGCGCCGGTCGTGGAAGCGGCACCGGCCGAAGGTGCGGCAGCGGCAGCGGGCGAAGCGGCGAAGGGCGAGGCCGGCAAGGCCGATGCCGCGAAGAAGGAAGGCGGCAAGGCCGAGCCAGCGAAAAAGGAAGGCGGCAAGAAGTAACACGCTTTCGTTTTTCCGGAGGCACCGCGCGTGTCTGCAAGCCCGGGCATTTCGCTCATCGCCGGTCTTGGCAATCCTGGCTCCGAGTATGCGGACACCCGGCACAATGCCGGGTTCCGTTTTCTTGAGCAGCTGCTGGAAGGCCGTGGCCAGGCGCTCAAGGGTGAGGGTCGTTTCAACGGGCGGGCGGCGAAGCTCACCATCGGCGGGCGCGATGTCTGGTTGCTGGCCCCCGACACTTTCATGAATCACAGCGGTGAAGCAGTCGGGAAGCTGGCGCGTTTTTACAAGATCCCGGCAAACGAGATTCTCGTGGTGCATGACGAGCTCGATCTGCCGCCCGGGGTGGCGCGCCTCAAGTTTGGCGGTGGCGCGGGCGGGCACAATGGCATTACCGATGTCATCGAAAAGCTCGGCACGCCGGACTTCCATCGCCTGCGTCTTGGCATCGGCAGGCCGGCGACCAGTGCCCAAGTCGTGAATTTCGTGCTCAAGAAAGCGCCGGCCGCCGAGCAGGCGCTGCTGGACGAGGCGATCCGCGCGTCGATCGCGTGTATCGAAGACATAGTTCACGGGCGAGTGCAGGAGGCCATGAATGCCCTGCACTCTCATCAGACTTGAATTCCCTCTCCCTCCGGGAGAGAGGGCCAGGGTGGGGGTGGTAAGGTTTGTTCCCCTCTCCCCATCCCTCTCCCGCTTACGCGGGAGAGGGGGAATCAGACAAAGGCGACAGTAATATGGGTTTCAAATGCGGTATCGTCGGCTTGCCGAACGTGGGCAAGTCCACGCTCTTCAATGCGCTCACCCAGGCCGGTATCTCGGCCGAGAACTACCCGTTCTGCACCATCGATCCGAATGTCGGCATCGTCGAGGTGCCGGACCCGCGCATGGATGCGCTCGCAACAATCGTGAAGCCGGAGCGCATCGTGCCCACAGCGATTGAATTCGTGGACATCGCCGGGCTGGTGGCCGGCGCGGCGCAGGGCGAGGGTTTGGGCAACAAGTTTCTGTCGCACATCCGCGAGGTGGATGCGATCGCACACGTGGTGCGCTGCTTCGAGGACGAGAACATCATCCACGTCGTGGGCAAGGTGCGCCCGGCCGAGGATATCGAGGTGATCAACACCGAGCTCGCGCTTGCCGACCTCGACACCGCCGAGAAAGGTTTGCAACGCGCCGAGAAGGGCGCCAAGGGCGGGAACAAGGACGACATCAAGCTGCGTGCGGTACTAGTGCGCGTGCTGGAACAGTTGAACACCGGCAAGCCGGTGCGCGCCATGGGATTGAGCGAGGAGGACCACGCACTGCTCAAGCCGCTGTGCCTGCTGACCGACAAGCCGCTTATGTACATCGCGAATGTTGCGGAGAATGGTTTCACCAACAACCCGCTGCTCAAGCAGGTCGAAGACATCGCCAAGGCCGAGAACACCGTGGCGGTGCCGATCAGCGCCGCGATTGAGTCCGAGCTGTCCGGCATGAGCGCCGAGGACAAACAGGAATTTCTCAAGGAGATGGGCCTGGACGAACCGGGCCTGAACCGCGTGATCCGCGCCGGTTACAAGCTGCTCGGCTTGCAGACCTACTTCACCGCCGGGGTGAAGGAAGTGCGCGCCTGGACGGTGCGTGTCGGCGCGACCGCGCCGCAGGCCGCGGGCGTGATCCACACCGATTTTGAGCGCGGCTTCATCCGCGCCGAGGTCACGGCCTACGAGGATTTCATCAAATTCAAGGGCGAGGCCGGCGCCAAGGAGGCCGGCAAGCTGCGGCTTGAAGGCAAGGAGTATGTGGTGCAGGACGGGGACGTCATGCACTTCCGTTTTAACGTGTAGCGATTCAGGGCGCGATAGCCGGACACGACTCGATTCTGCTTGAGTCCGACCCCGACTATCCGGTATCTTTTGCGCCCCTTGCAGTCCAGTTTCTGGCTATGTAGCTCAGCTGGTTAGAGCGCGGCACTCATAATGCTGAGGTCGGTGGTTCGAGTCCACCCATAGCCACCATTTCTTTTTACCTGATTTCAACGGAGGGCCAGCATGATGAGACAGGCGCGTACCTATCTGTTTTCGGCGGTAACCAGTCTCCTGCTTTCCTATTCCATGTCCGCGTCGTCCGGCGAAGATCGTGGGAAATTGCTGTACGAAAACCATTGTATCGGCTGTCACGCCAGCACCGTGCATATCCGTGATCAGCGCAAGTCGAAAAATCCGGCCGAACTGCGCTCCTGGATTCTGCGCTGGTCGGGGGAATTGAAGCTCAACTGGAGCGAAGACGAACTGACCGATGTTTATCAGCATCTGAACAACCGCTACTACAAATTTCCGCTCGCGACGCCCGCCAAGTAGAGGCGGAACAGTCCGCCTTCCGCGATCCAGACATTTCACATGAACACCGTTCCGTCCGGCTTGAAAGGCAAGTTGCTCAGTATCATCGAGATTGGCGCCTATCCGAATTTCACGCCGCTTTACGAGCAGGCTGGCTACGCGGTGACCATCGAGCGTTCCATGCGCAAGGCGCTGCCACAGGTGCGCAAACTCAAGCCAGCGGTGATCGTGGCCGAGTTCAATTTTCAATCGGATTTTCGCGATCGCACCAGCAGTCTCGAATCACTGCTGGCCGTGGTGCAGACTCTGCCGGAGACGAAGGTCATCGTGTTCCACGATGTTGAGCAGGCGCATCAGTATGAGCGGTTGCGCACGCGTTTCCCGATCCACGCGGCATTTACTTATCCCATCGATCCGGCCCGGCTTTCGACGGCACTTGCCAGCGGTTGACCCCGGCCGGGGTCACGGCGCGCTATCAGCATGCGGACTGTATCAGGCAACCTCGCGGCTCGGGCTATAGCCTCTCGGTTCCACGGCACCGGCCTGCTTGAGTAGTTCGATAATCGCGCGAAATCCCTTCTCGCGCGCCAGCACCAGCGCCGATTCGCCGCCGGCTGTGGCAGCGTTCACATCCGCACCGTGTGCGAGCAATGCCTGGACGATGATCGTGTTGCCGCCATCCGCGGCAATCATGAGTGCGGTGATGCCGTTCGCCTCGCGCAAGTTCACGAATGCCGCATGCTCCAGCAATACCTGCACGGCCTCGGCCTGTCCGTAAAGGCTGGCAAGAATCAATGCCGTATCGCCCTGCGGCGTGCGGGCGTTGACGCTCGCGCCGGAGCCGATCAGGCGGCGCACGATTTCGGCATGGCCTTTGACGGCGGCCATCATCAACGACGTCACGCCAACCTTGTTGCGCGCCCACGAATGGGCGCCACGATCCAGCAGAAGTTCAACCACGGCCGCGTGACCGTTGCGCGCGGCATGCATGAGTGGCGTCATGCCGGTCTTGTCCGCGGCGTTCACGTCGGCGCCGCGTTTGAGCAGGGTGCGTACCAGCGCATCATCACCGTCGCGTGCCGCCTGCATGAGCGCGGTGCGGCCGCTGCTATCACGCGCCTGCGCATTCGGGATATCGGTGAAGGCGCTGAGAGCGGTGGACACTTGCAGCGGTGGCGTCGCACAGCCCGCTAGCGCGGACAGAAGCAGAATCAGGCAGACCGATACGGATCGTGACATAGACCACCCCCGAGATGACGGATGTCCTTGTTGTTAAGGACATCGGCACATTTGCCGGCTTCCTTGAGGCCCGGAAAGGCCGTCGGTCGCCGGCACTCAGGAGAGATTCTGCAAATCCCGTTCCAGACCATGCGTAGGGGCAAAGCATGCGTCTGGCGGGGATTAGCGGTGCGGGGTTGTCTTCGGGTAGTGGCTGCGGACGTATTCGTCCACGATCTGTTGAAATTCTTCGGCGATGCGCTCGCCGCGCAGCGTCACCGTCTTCTGGCCATCGACGAATACCGGTGCTACCGGTGTTTCGCCGGTACCCGGCAAACTGATGCCGATATTGGCGTGTTTGCTCTCGCCTGGGCCATTGACGACGCATCCCATGACCGCAAGCGTCATATTCTCGACACCCGGGTGCGCACGCCGCCATTCCGGCATCCGTGCGCGCACATAGCCCTGAATGCTGGATGCGAGTTCCTGAAAGGCGGTCGAGGTGGTGCGGCCGCAACCCGGGCAGGCCGTGACCATCGGTGCGAAGGCGCGCAGACCCATGGTCTGGAGAATTTCCTGAGCCACGACGACTTCCCTGGTGCGGTCACCACCCGGCTCGGGCGTGAGCGAGATGCGGATGGTGTCGCCAATGCCTTCCTGCAACAGCACCGCGAGCGCCGCAGTCGAGGCGACAATGCCCTTCGAACCCATGCCGGCTTCGGTCAGCCCGAGATGCAGGGCATAGTCGCAGCGCGTTGCGATATCGCGGTACACGCGAATCAGATCCTGCACGCCGGACATTTTGCACGACAAGACAATGCGGTCGTGTGCCAGGCCCAGCTGCTCGGCCTGCTGCGCGCTGTCGAGCGCCGAGCGGATCAGGGCTTCGAACATGACCGCCTTGGCTTCCAGCGGTTCGGTGCGCCGGGCGTTCTCGTCCATGAGGTGCGCCAGCAGCGCCTGGTCGAGGCTGCCCCAGTTCACGCCGATGCGCACCGGCTTGTTATGCTTGCAGGCAAGCTCAATCAGGGTCGCGAACTGCGTGTCGCGTTTCTCGCCCTGTCCGACATTGCCGGGGTTGATGCGGTATTTGTCCAGCGCCGTGGCGCAGTCCGGGTATTGGGTCAGCAACTTGTGGCCGTTGAAGTGAAAGTCGCCGACCAGCGGCACGCGCACGCCCATGCGTTCGAGGCGTTCGCGCACCTCCGGCACGGCACGTGCCGCCTCCGCGCTGTTCACGGTGATGCGCACCAGTTCCGAACCGGCGCGCGCCAGGTCCGCCACCTGCGCGGCGGTGGCTACGGCATCGGCCGTGTCGGTGTTGGTCATGGACTGCACCACCACCGGCGCGCCGCCGCCGATGACAACGGTGCCGACCTGCACGCGCGTGCTCGGGCGGCGCGGAGTCGGAGTCGGCTTAGGCATGCGGTTGGGGCTCTGGGTCATGGCTTCGATGGTGGCCGAGCCGGCGGGGTCGCCGTTGCCCGGGGCGGAAATGATACCTGATTTCGGGCCGGGATGCGGCCGGCACAGCCGATGGTGATGCGACTATACTGGTTGTTGTCCGCGCCATGTGCCACGGACAACCAGAAAGCTACTATAAATAGAATACAAAAGGCATTCAGACATGTCGGATCAGCTTCTCCAGCTCAAAGTCGGTGACGTCATCCAGGTGCAGCTGTCCACCGAACAGGGCGATGCGCGCTCCATGGCGCGGGTCATTGGTTATCTGCCGGGCGTCAGCCTCCTGATTGGCACGCCACGCACCAATGGCAACACACTGCGCGTGCGCGAAGGCCAGTTGCTGACCTTGCGTCTGCTTACCGGCAATACCGTCTATGGGTTCGCAAGCAGTGTATTGCGGGTATGCAATTTGCCGTTCCCTTACCTGCATGTCGCCTATCCCAAGGAGTTCGCCAGCGCCGTGGTCCGCAAGGCTCAACGTGCCAGCACCAACATCATCGCCAGTGTCGACAATCCCGAGCGGGCCAGCGACACGAAGGAACCGCTCCCGGTGGTGATCAGCGACCTCAGTGTGGCCGGTGCCAGCCTGCTGGCGTCGCAGCCGGTCGGCGCAGTGGGTGATGCCATCCTGATCCGCACCAAGCTGGTGGTCGGCGGGATCGAGCGCTACCTGTCGCTGGCGGCCATGGTGCGCGGCGTCCGCCCGCAAGAGGAATCCGGCAACGACAGCACGCGCTACCGTAACGGCGTCGAGTTCCAGATGCTCGAACCCGACGACCAGCTGGTGTTGCACGGCTACGTGTATGAGCAGATCGCGCTCGGCAAGGCGATCTGACGCGCACTACTTGATAATGATTTGTTTGCTGTCCTGTAACGCCTTCTGGCGCGCATCCATGATGCGCTGGATCTGCGCCTCCAGCTTCAGCGCCTCGTCGTCGGTGATGGTAAATACCTCGTTCGTGCCGGCCGGCGTGCGCGTCAACACCTGTTTGAGTTTGCGCCCGTTCGGGCAGTCGTACGGCTGGATGCGGGTGATGTGATCGACATTGACGCTGCCCAGTCCGGTGGCGCCAGCGCAGTCGCTGGTTCGAAAAGTGGCCTTGAGCGCGCCGGGGAAGTCGGCGGCAAAGGCCACGGGCAGGGCGATAGCGAGCAAGAAGGCAGTGCGGACGGTGTGGATCAGCATGTCAGTCCTCCTGGCGGGAGCATCCGCCGACGAATAAATAAAGGATTCACAGTATAGAGCCCCCGGGCGTGTTGCGCGATTGTGCCGGGCCGTCATTGCCACTACCATAAATCCCCATCGAACAGGGGATATTGCACATGGGCCGGTCCGGCCAGTTCAAGACATTCAGGGATGCGCCGCATGGGCGCGCGGCGGGTGCACGCGCATGAGCCAGGTTTATCATGGCGCTCTGCCGGTCGGCACGCGCATCGAATCCTACGAAATCTCCAGCATCCTCGGCGTCGGTGGCTTCGGCATCACCTATAAGGGTTACGACCACAGCCTGCATTGCGATGTCGCCATCAAGGAGTACCTGCCAAGCGGTCTGGCGCTGCGCACCACCGACGGCGCAACCGTGATCCCCAAGTCCGACCAGGACCAGAAATACTACGAGTACGGGCTGAAACGCTTTCTGGAAGAGGCGCGCATTCTCGCCAAGTTCAAGGAACGCTCGATTGTGCGCGTGAGCCGGTTTCTGGAGAGCAATGGCACTGCTTATCTTGTCATGGACTACGAGGACGGCGAGTCGCTGGCCGAGCACCTGCAGAAGTGCGGCGTGCTGAGCGAGGCCGAGATCCTCGATATCATGCTGCCGGTTCTCGAAGGCCTGGGCGCGGTGCACGCCAAGGACTTTCTGCATCGCGACATCAAGCCGGGCAACATCTACCTGCGCAAGAACGGCCCGCCGGTGCTGCTCGATTTCGGCGCCGCGCGCCAGGCCCTGGGCGAACAAACGCGCGCGCTCACCGGCATGGTCACGCCCGGTTACGCGCCGTTCGAGCAGTACAACTCGCGCAGCAAGCAGGGGCCGTGGACCGATCTGTACTCGATCGGCGCCACCATGTACCACTGCATTGCCGGCAAGGCACCGGCCGAATCGCCGGATCGCATTGCTGCGCTGCAAGAGCAGGAGGCCGATCCGATGCCGCCGGCAGCCGTAGCCGGGCAGGGCCGTTATCGCCCGGAGTTTCTCGCGGTGGTGGACGCGATGCTCGCGCCGCTGCCGAAAGACCGCCCGCAGCATATCGAACAGGTGTTGGAGCGCTTGCGCGCATTTGGCAAGACGGTGCCGCCCGCGCCGACGCGCACCGCCACCTTTCCCAGGACCCAAGTTGCAAGTGCGCCGGCAGCAGCGAGTTCACCGCCGAGTCAACCGGTGCAGTCCACGCGCGACGAGATCGAGACGTTCAAGGCGATGCGCCGGCGCGCCGAAGCGGGCGAAGCCGAAGGGCAATTCCGCCTCGGCGTCATGTACGCCTATGGCCGCGGCACGGCGCGCGACGAAGCCGAGGCCGCCAACTGGTTACGCAAAGCAGCGGGGCAGAATCACATCGCTGCACAGATGCGCCTTGGCCTGATGCTGGCGCGCGGCGCGGGCGTGGCGAAGAACGAAGCAGAAGCGGCCGAGTGGCTGCGCAAGGCGGCGGAGCGCAATGACTCGGTCGCGCAGTTCAATCTCGGTTTGATGCACGCGCACGGCCTCGGAGTCGTGAAAGACCGCAACGAGGCGCTGCGCTGGTACCGCAAGGCCGCCGCTCAGGGACACCCCGGCGCGCGCGTGAATTTGAGCGTGCTGGAACGCGGTGGCATGGGACTTCGCTGGTTGTGGTGGATCGGCGCCATCCTGTTTGCGCTGATTGTCGCGGTAATTTTCCTGCGTCGTTAACAACAATTAGATTCTTGCCACATGCATCTGCCCTGGTACATCCCCGCCATCGCCGCCGCCGTTGTCTGGGGCCTGCACTATCCGCTCATCGAACATGCGCTGCGGCGCGTGTCGCTTCCTACCGTGGTGTTACTCACCGCGCTGCCCATGGCGCTCGTGGCACTGGCCTTTCCGGCACGGCTCGCGGCCGACTGGCGCGTGATGGCGGCGCTGCCGGCCAGCGAGCGACTGCTGATCGGCGCCATCGCACTCACCAGTCTGGCCGGAACGGTGCTGCTGTACGCCGCCGTGCGTAGCCGTAATGCCACGCTCGCCAGCCTGATCGAAATCTCCTACCCGGCATTCGTCGCCGTGTTCGCCTGGCTGCTGTTCCGCGAATGGCAGCTCAACAGCGGCGTGCTGCTGGGCGCGCTACTCGTGTTTGCCGGGTCCACGCTCATTATCGTTAACAGCCGCTGAGGAAATTCGCATGCTGCTTGCCCTGTTGTTCAGTTCTTTTCTGGTGGTGGCCTGCGTGTTAATCCATTATGAGGTGCTGCGCTTCACCTCGATCCTGCTTGGCCGTCTCACCATAGCACCGCGCCCGCGCATCCTGATTGTGATGATGGCGGTGTTTTTCGCGCACACCCTGGAAGTCTGGATGTATGCGTTTGCTTATTATCTGCTTACCGATCATCTCGGTATCGGCAGTTTTGGCGGCACGCTCGAGAACCACTTCAACGACTACTTGTATTTCTCCACCGCAACCTATTCCTCGCTGGGCTACGGCGATGTCTATCCGCTCGGCGGCCTGCGTATCATGGCCGGCATCGAGACGGTGACCGGCTTGGTGATGATCGGCTGGTCGGCATCCTTCACCTACCTGGCAATGGAAAAGTTCTGGGGGCTGCACGGTCCGCGTCGCCGTTAACGCAGCGATCCGGCGCGACGCAAGGGATGTATTCGTCGCGTGCAGCGAGCAGGACTTGGTCTTGATTGCCAATACCGACCACGAGCCAGGGAGTGGCCTATGGAAATACGTACATCGGGATCGTCGGGGCGGCACCTTGTTGGTTGTTTTCGCGCCGCAAGATAGCGAGACGCTCGCGGTGGCTGGAGACGACCTGTTCGTAGGAGCGTGCCAGGGCCTTTTCGTAGGCACAGTCGCCATTGCCGCCAATCTCGATCAAACGCGACTCAAACCAGGTTATTTCATCCAGCAATTGGCCTTCGCTCAGGGTGCGCGTGCCGGTTGCGTGCGTGGTTTGATGTTTATCAAACATATTTCTGTTCCTTGCCTGTAAGGTTTTGCCCAGGAGTCGGCAAAATAGGCCTTTCATATGACAGGGCCATTACAACCGGATCGCCGTTTGCCGGGTTAGGGGCGGGCGTGGCAGGATGAAGTGACCCAGCCGGAGAGCCCCGGGACACGGAATTTCCGGACCCCGGGCCTCTCCGGCGCGCCGAACAAGAAGCAGGGCGGCTACCAGCGGGTCTTCAGTCCGAAAGGGAGGAATCATGAGCCAGAATCGTACCGGACTCAGCGATATTCGACGCATCACGGCACCGGTTTTTCCCCGGCAGGAAGCAGGATCGGGCACGCAGCGCGCGGCCACGGCCCTTGAGCGCGGTCTGTTGCGCTGGCTGCTGCGGGCAGTGGGCAATCCGCCGGTGCGGTTCGTGCTCTGGAACGGCGAGGAGATCGGCATTTCGCAGGAACCCACCGTGGCGCACGTGCATGTCCGCGATCCGGGCGCGCTGCGTCGTCTCGCGCTGCACCCGGAATTATATTTTGGTGAGGACTACACCTCCGGGCGCATCGAGGTCGAAGGTTACTTCGTCGAGTTCCTCGAGACCATGTGTCGCACGATTGCGCGTGCGCCGAAGGCCGGTTTGTTCCGGCGCGGTTTGCATGCCTGGCTCAACCGGCCGCGTCACAACACGCTGGATGGCTCGCGCGAGAACATCCATCACCACTACGACCTCGGCAACGACTTCTACAGGCTGTGGCTGGACAACGAGATGGTATACACCTGCGCCTACTTTTCTTCGCCCACGCTGAGTCTGGAGGAAGCGCAGGTGGCGAAAATGGATCATGTGTGTCGCAAGCTCGAACTCAAGCCTGGTCAGACCGTGGTCGAGGCCGGTTGCGGCTGGGGTGCGCTGGCGCGCCACATGGCCAAGCATTATGGCGTCACCGTCAAGGCCTACAACATCTCAAAACAGCAGCTTGCCTATGCGCGCGAGCGCGCCCGGCAGGAAGGGCTCATCGGACGCGTCGAATACATCGAGGATGACTACCGCAACATCCGCGGCCAGTATGACGCGTTCGTGTCGGTTGGCATGCTCGAGCACGTGGGCGTGGCCAACTATCCGGCGCTCGGCGCCGTGGCCAGAAACGCGCTGCGCGAGAACGGTCGCGGGTTGATTCATTCCATCGGCCGCAACCAGCCCGGCACCATGAGCGCCTGGATCGAGCGGCGCATTTTCCCCGGCGCCCACCCGCCGTGCCTGAGCGAGATGATGCAGATTTTCGAGCCGCACAACTTCTCGGTGCTGGATGTCGAGAACCTGCGCCTGCACTATGCCCGGACCCTGGCGCATTGGCTGGAGCGCTTCGAGGCCAGCGCCGACAAGATCGAGGCCATGACCGACTCCGCCTTTGTGCGTGCCTGGCGTCTGTATCTGGCCGGCTCCATGGCATCGTTCACGGCCGGTGACCTGCAGCTTTATCAGGTGGTGTTTTCAAACGGCACTTGCAACGACGTGCCGTGGACGCGCTGGCGCCTGTACAACGACATGCGCAGCAACAAGGCGAACGCCAGGGATCACGTGCCTTCCTGACGGCCGGCAGCATGCAGCACATCCCGTAGCATTCCGCGGGTAA
>Ga0315281_10006781_pt1 | contig 16226 bp, 14 predicted proteins | sample YL17G07_0_MG_FD_204540 | JGI IMG/M metagenome (GOLD analysis project Ga0315281, IMG submission 204540) | Sediment microbial communities from Yellowstone Lake, YNP, Wyoming, USA - YL17G07_0 | ecosystem: Environmental > Aquatic > Freshwater > Lake > Sediment | place: USA: Wyoming | collected... | reverse complement strand
TTGGTGGTGGGTGCATGGCATATACGTTAACATACGGCATGACCACAAATTGTAACAATCCCAGATTGCGATTCTGGAGGTAGGACAAGCATCTTCGCTTGTTACAACATAATCCCTTATTCCGTAATGGAAAGAGTGAAAAGCATGAGAAAAATACCCAGGACGATGAGCACGCAGCACCCGGACAACGTAACCATGCCGTTCTTTACGGAGGGAACCTCTTTTAATGGTGAGGATGAAATAAAGGAGGCGTTCTACGTATTTTCACATCTGCGGTGTGACGAACAAATGTGGGACTGCGAGGGAAAAGAGGTCGATGAGTTTGTCATCAAGAAATTGTTGACCAGATATGATAATTATTTCAAAGACCATAGAATTGGCAAAGAGGTGTTTATTACCTTGCGGGTGCCTAACCCAGCCGTGGAAAAGAGTGAGGCGAAGATTCTTTTGGAAACGTTGGAGAGCGCGCCACGCTCGTACGACACTGCGAGCCTGTTCTATGAAAATAATAACGACGCCGACCCTATACCGCCCATCTTTGAGGTCATCCTTCCTATGACTACCAGTGCTACATCGCTGAATCGTGTCTACTATTACTACCGGGATTTTGTGGTGGGAAAACAGCACAAAAAATGTTTTGAGAATGACATTACGATCAAGGAATGGATCGGTGAATTTCAACCCGAAACGCTGGAGGTTATCCCGTTATTCGAGGATATCCCTTATATGCTATCTGCGGACACCATGGTGCAGAGCTACCTAAGCGACAAGCAGCTTCCCCACCAGCGCGTGTTTATCGGACGTTCAGACCCGGCGTTGAACTACGGGTTGCTGCCGGCCGTATTAGTGGTTAAAATCGCTTTACAGCGGTTGCATCTCTTGCAGGAAAAAATCAAGATACCCATCTATCCCATTCTTGGGTTGGGCGGAAATCCCTTTCGTGGCAACTTAACGCCGCTTAGCGTAGATGAATGCCTCAGTGAGTATCCGAGTGTTCAGACGTTTACGATTCAATCGGCATTTAAGTATGACTATGATGAGGACATTGTCAGGAAGGCTATTGAGAAAATCAATAACCATCCGAGAAGGCAACCTACGGTCATAGACGAGGAAATAGCCCTGGATATCGTAGAAAGGCTCGCATCTGCGTACCGGGAACAGATAAAGGATCTGTCGCCGTTGATTAACGGAATAGCCCGTTTTGTACCTCGCCGGAGGATGCGTAAGCTGCACATAGGGCTTTTTGGATACTCCAGGAACGTGGAAGGGATTACCTTGCCGAGAGTGATCTCTTTTTGTGCGTCTCTCTATTCAATTGGATTACCGCCGGAACTCTTAGGACTGCATTGTCTGACCGAAAAAGACGTTGCTTTTCTCAAAACCGCTTGTCATTCATTCTTTGACGACGTATCGCTGGCGGCCTCGTATTACAACAGAGACGTCACAAAACTGATATCCCCAAAGATTGCGGACAATGTTGCCAGGGTGTTAGATATGGTGAAACACACGGAGAACATCCTCCATAGCGAGTATACTGCACAAATTATCCGGGACAATCTTTCTAAAAAAGAGGATACGATTACGGAAAACATCATTGTGGCGGGGAAGGTCAGGAGGTTTTTGGGATAATCTGTTTATAAACGACACGTTTCCTGGCACAGTCGGTTAGGTGGATTTGCTTTGCATAATCCGAGGACTGTGTGGATAAAGTAAAAGTAATAATGAAGGCACTTGCCGGAGTCTGGTATCAAATAAGTACGATGAGTCTTCTTATTGTGCCAGGGTTTATAGGAGGCACAAGGTTCAAGCGCTGAAAAGATGTGGACGCGGCCAGGATGGTTTCTGCTTTACATAACAATCGAAGCCATTTTTTGTATTAAAAATGCGCTAAAAGCCTCTATCAAAGGCCGTCCGGGGCGTACCGATTGTTTTATTTGTTGACTTTTGCTTATACGAGACTAGAATATGATACCTAATATTATTTTATTTTTTGTCATCTAATCGGCAAGTTTATGATTAAAAAAATCCTCATTGTAGACGATTCAGTTGTTGCCCGAATGGGCTTGAAAAAAGCAATCCCTCAAAACGCATCGTATGAATTCTATGAGGCATGTGATGGCGCGTCTGGTCTTGAACAATTCAAAATGATTACCCCTGACGTTACATTTCTAGATTTAACCATGCCTGTTATGACTGGATTTCAGGCGCTGGATGAAATAAAGAAAATTGACAAAAATGCGGTTGTTATTGTTGTAACGGCCGACATCCAGAAAAAGACCGTTGACAGGGTGCTGGAAGCGGGTGCTCTTTTGGTGATTAGTAAACCGCCGTCACTGAAAGAAATCAGCGACGCTCTGGAAAAAGCGCGGAAGTTTAAAGAAGGTATGATGAAAAGATGAATCCAGGATACCGTGATATTCTCACTGAATTAGAGAAAGACGCTTTTAAAGAGATAATCAACATCGCCTTCGGCAAGGCGGCTGCAAGCCTTGCCGATATTATCGGATTGTATGTTATCTTGAGTGTTCCGAAAGTTGAAGTTCTACAGCCGGATGAAATACAACATTTTATCGAAAGAGAGCTTAACGAGACAAAAGGGCTAAACATTATTGAGCAGTATTACATGGGGAAAATCAGGGGGGCAGCCTTTCTTGTCCTTTCATACGAAAACAGCAAACAGCTTCTTTCGCTGCTCGAAAAAGATGAGAGCAAGGATTCTTTTAATTTTTTCTCCATTGCCATGCTGGAGCAAGAAACAGTCACCGAGATAGGGAACATCATTATTGGCGCATGTGTAAGTAAAATGGCTGAGCTTCTGAAGGATTTCGTCACTTATACGCCGCCACGTTTTATCGGTGGAAAATTTTCCGGTCGTGATCTGCCCCCAAAGCTTTTTGATAAGGAAACATACGCCATCGTCCTCAAAACAATATTTCAGTTTGAAAATAAAAACATCAGCGGCTTTCTGTTCCTGGTAAACAGCGTTGAATCGCTAGACTGGTTGAAAAAAGCTATACACGATTATATGCAACACTATGGATACGAATAATATATACACCACCCAGATTTGTGACATGATGAACATCGGGATTGTCGTTCTTGACAGGGAATTCAAGATACACTATTGGAATCGCTGGATGGAGCTGCACAGCGGTATTATGCGCGAAAACATCCTTAATTTACAACTATTCGATTTTTTCCCGAATTTAAACAATCCGAAATTTATGCGAAACTGTAAGTCCCTATTTACCTTTGGAAACTACTACTTTCTTTCACAGAAGCTGCATCACTTCATATTCCCCTTTAAACCGGTAAGCGCCTCTGACTTCCAGTTTGAGAACATGCAGCAAAGCGGTTCTATATTTCCCATACGGAATGAGAAGAATGAAATCGATTATATCTGCATTGCCGTCCATGACGTAACGGAATTAGTTGCTTATGAACAAAAACTCCTCGAAATGACCAAGCGTGACGTGTTGACGGGCATCTATAACCGCCGATATTTAGAGGAACGCATGAAAGATGAATTTGAAAAGCACACGAGATATAATCGCACGTTAAGTTTGATTGTTTTTGACATAGACCATTTCAAGGGTATTAACGATACGTGCGGGCATCAATACGGTGATTATATCCTGAAGTCCATCGTCTCCATAGTTAAACCTTGCCTGAGAACGGTAGACGTATTTGCCCGCTACGGAGGCGAGGAGTTTTGCTGCCTTCTGCCGGAGACCGACATAGAAGCTGCGGCGCGGGTTGCGGAAAGGCTCAAAGACGCAGTTGCCGTTCAGGAGTATTTTTTCCAAAATACCTTGATAAGGGTTACCATCAGTTTGGGGGTTGCAAAAGCAAACGAAAACCTCAGAACGATTGACGCATTATTCAAAAAAGCTGACGATGCACTCTACGAAGCAAAGAAGAACGGAAGAAACAGGGTTGTCACCGCAAAAATCTGACACAAACTCTCCCCAAAAAAGGTTTGTTTCCCTTACCCCGATAAAGATCGAAAGTTATTTGCAAACCATGAACAAATATACAACGTTAGTGTTTATCGTAATGCATTTTTTTATTACCATAGCAGCATCTGCTCAAACCCCGGCTGGTGTTGACGGTGGATTATCGCTGACCGATACAAAATGTTCCAAATGCCACACTTTGAAGCGCGTTTTTGTCACGCAAAAGACCAGTGAGGAATGGCGCACAACCGTGCAGAAGATGCGGGATAAAAATCCAACGTGGATTAAACCGGAGGACGTCGAGCAAATTACCAAGGAAATCAAGATCCTTTGGCCTGATCGTATCCAGGCCATAACAGCAGAAAAGAAGGCGTTTGAGGACACACGGTTCCTCTTTGTAGACCGTTGCGCATTCTGCCATAGCTTAAACCGGGTACTCATCAAGAGTAAAACGGGTGAAGAGTGGGCTGAAACGGTGGAGCGTATGCGTTCGCAAGCGCCGGATTACATATCAGATGAAGACGCCGTGCGGATCACACAATATTTGTCAGAGCGGGCTGATTTGCTAAAAGAGGACATGGGCGGTAAACTGCTTGTCTCCAAATGCTTAATCTGTCATCCCGGCGATCAAATCCTCCTTGAAACCCACAACAAGGCAGGGTGGGAGAAGATTATCGAAAAAATGAAAGAACTTGCGAAGGACGCACAGGTAGTGGTAAGGTTGAGTCGTGAGGAGGGGCAAATGATCGTCGATCTGCTGGTAAAAACCCAGGGGCCGACGGCAAATGATAACTCCCCTTAAAACATTTACTGTCTAAAATTGATAATGCAGATCAATAAAATACTTTGAAACTACAGATTAGTTCTCACCGGTGCAAGTGGGGAGAAATTTCCTGTATGAAGAACTTATCCTTGCCTTTTCCCCTTCTTTCCCTGCGCACTCCGTGCCTTTTGCTGTGAGCTTTTTTTGATCTTTTTTGTGACAGGTTCTTTCTTATCAAATACAACGGGCAACATCTCTTCGACCTTTTCCACAAAGATAAATTTCAATTCTTTCTTCGCATTTTCAGGCACCTCTACGAGGTCTTTCTCATTTCTCTTTGGCATAATAATGGTGGTAATTCCTGCCCGTTTCGCGGCAAGCACCTTTTCCTTGATGCCGCCAACCGGTAGTACACGTCCGCGTAGGGTGATTTCTCCCGTCATCGCAACGTTGGGTAGCACGGGAATGTTCTTGAGCAGTGAGATCAAGGCCATAGCCATAGTTACGCCGGCGGATGGGCCGTCCTTGGGGATAGCGCCTGCAGGGATGTGGATGTGGAAATCATGTTTGCCGAATTCCTTAAAAGTTATACCAAGCAAGGCTGTCTTTGCCTTGATGTAACTCATTGCCGCTTGTGCAGACTCTTTCATGACGTCACCCAACTGCCCTGTCAACATAAGTTTTCCAGCTCCTGGCATTGAGGTTGCTTCGATGAAGAGGATGTCGCCGCCGGCCTGCGTCCAGGCCAGACCGGTCGCCACACCTGCTTCCGACGTCCGCTCGGCGGCTTCTGAGAAGAACTTGACGGGTCCCAGTAGTTTGTACAATTGTCCTGCCGTTACCTTTACGGATTTCTTTTCACCGGACGCGATGTCTTTGGCGGCCTTTCGGCAAATATGGGCTATTTCGCGCTCCAGGTTGCGGATGCCCGCCTCGCGCGTGTAATCACTGATGACGGCTTTAAGAGCGCTGTCCTCTAAGATAAGCGTCTCTTTTGTGAGTCCGTGTTCTTTTAACTGTTTCGGTATGGTAAACTGTTTTGCGATGAATACCTTTTCCTCCGCCGTGTATCCGGGAAGTTCCAACACCTCCATCCTGTCTTTCAACGCCGGCGGAATGGGGTCTAAAAGATTGGCGGTAGTGATAAACATTACCTTGGTAAGGTCAAATGCCACGTCAAGATAATGGTCTGAAAACGCATGGTGCTGTTCCGGGTCTAAGACTTCGAGCAGTGCGGCCGCCGGATCGCCGCGAAAATCAGCCCCCAGCTTGTCAATCTCATCGAGCATAAATACCGGGTTATTTGAGCCAGCCTTTCGCAACCCTTGAAGGATACGCCCCGGCAGTGCGCCTATGTAAGTACGCCGGTGTCCGCGAATTTCCGCCTCATCGCGTACGCCGCCGAGTGAGATGCGCACGAATTTACGCCCCATAGCGCGTGCAATGGACATGCCTATGGAGGTTTTCCCCGTGCCGGGAGGGCCGACAAAGCAGAGGATGGGACCTTTCATGTCCTGTTTCAATTTTCTTACGGCAAGGTATTCCAATATCCTTTCTTTGACCTTTTCGAGGTCATAGTGGTCTTCGTCCAACACCTTGCGGGCAGTTTGAATGTCCAGGTTGTCCGGTGTACTTACCGACCAGGGCAAGGCAAGCATCAGGTCAAGATACGTCCTCGAAACGGTATATTCGGCAGAGGAGGTGGGCATTTTCGAGAGTCGATTTAATTCCTTTTCAGCCTCCTTTCTCGCTTCAGGAGACATTTTTGCCTCTTCAATCTTTTTCGTCAGTTCCTTGAGTTCTACGGTTCGTTCGTCTCCTTCTCCCAGTTCTTCCTGAATTGCCTTGAGCTGCTGCCTCAGGTAATATTCCCGCTGCCCCTTTTCCATCTCGCTTTTTACCTGAGTTTGTATCTTGGTGGCCATTTCAAGCACCTCCATTTCAGCGGCAATCAGCGCCGTTACCTTTTGCAAACGGGCTTTTACGTTAATCGCCTCAAGCACCGCCTGTTTTTCCGCAATGGTGACGTTCAGATGCGCTGCAATCATGTCGGCCAAACGGCTTGGGCTGTCGGTATTGACAATGGCGATCTTAAGCTCTTCCGGCAAGGAAGGGGCCATGGATATCATACGGACAAACTGATCGGTAACGTTTCTGGCTGCGGCCTCGGTCTCCTTATCATTTTCAGACACGTCTTCAAGGACGGCGATATCGGCCTTGAAGTAAGGTTCCGTTTGGGCATACTTATTAATCTTGATCCTTCTCAGTCCCTGAACTAACATCTTCGCGGAATTATCGGGCATACGGATCATCTGAAGGACTACGGACGCCGTGGCGGTCGTATATAAATCAGACGTTTTTACCACCTTTAAATCCTTGTCTTTCTGCGTTACCAGGGCAAGGAATCGGTTGCCGGACAGGACGTTGTTGAGAAGTTGGAGGTCTCTTTCCGTAGAGATACTGAGCGCCGCCACCATGCTAGGGAAAATTACGGTATCTTTGACCGGAAGCACAGGCATTTCCTTGGGTATTTTCAACGAACTTGCTTTGTCATCTTCGTTATTAATATCCGGTTCTATGACTGGTGTGCTGTTTGTTTCCTTTTGGTTTTTATCTTCGTTTTGTGCCATATCGTTTACCCATGTACAATCATGAAATGGGAGCCGTCTATAATTACTGCAGACATTATGCAGTTTTGCAATAATCCCCGTTATTACAAGATGATTTTTATGGAAAACCTCTTCACCTCTTGTTGTTTTGCTTTTTGTAAAACAATTATGAGAAAACCTTCCTTATAAGTAGCTTGAACGTTTTCGGTATTGACCGGTTTTGGGATAGGAAAACTTCTTTCAAAGTGTCCATAGCGGATTTCCACCTGATAAAAGCAGGTTCTTTCGTGAGGTGACGTGTCGGATACATATCCGCTTACGGTAAGGATTTCGTTGGTAAGGACAACCTGAATATCATCCGGTCTGGTGCCTGGTATGGACATTTTGACAACTATTTCGTCCTCCGTTTCGTAGATATCCGTCGGTGGCTGCCACGTGGTTGAGGAGTTCGTTGGGAAATTCTTGTTAAAGCCCAGAAACTCTTTGAGGAAGCTTTCAATCTTGTTTTGTTGTGCGTCTGCTTTGTAAATAACGGTATTGCCGGTAATCATGGTAAACAGTTGCCCTCCTTGATTAATTTATGCCTTCGGCGACTTTTCATGCAGAGCGAGGAGTTACCCCTGATACTGCACTACGTACAGTTTTGTGATTTTTGACTTTCCCTCTGTTTTTTCCCCTTTTATAATTCATTATCTTTACCACGAATCCTCACCTTCGTTTCTTCAACAATCCACAAATGTCGTGTTAGAGGCTCACGTTTAAAAAGAGGTAGAATACTGCGAAAAACTTTAATAATGTGGCTCTTTGCCTGGGTACTAACCCTGAAAACAATAATCCCTGAAAATTCTTCAGGTGCATATGCTCTAATATCTGAAAAATCTGTATCCAAAGTGATTAGGGCACGATGTTCATTTTTACACACATTGACGACAAGAAGACGGTCATTTGCACCTTGTAATTGTTGATTATTTACAGTTTTTGCATCATGCCCAGCATCATTAAGCAATTCCGCTATTTTAATCGGCAGATTTTCATCTATCTTAAACCGCATATTAACTTATTCCGGTACAGATACCAGTCTTTCACGAGACAACTCCGCAGCATAGGCGATTGCTGCTTTAATATCTTCAGACTTTAGCGAAGGATAACTCTTTAAAATTTCGCTCTCACTAACGCTTTCTGCCAGGTTGTCCAGTATAACTGATACCGTAATACGAGTACCTTTAATACAGGCTTTACCATGGCATACGAGCGGATCCGCAGTTATTCTTTCTCTCCAATTCACGTTTCACCTCTTTCTTTAAACTTCGGTGATTTTCTTGCCAAATAAGTCGAGATTGATGCAGAAAGTCCTACTAATAATTCGACCTCGTCAAAAGCCGGTTCGTTTCCTTCTTGTAGGTGTCTCCCTTGTTCAGAAGAAAAACCCCACATTTTTTCAATTACTGTGTCTAAAGGTGCTGGAATAATTTCACGGTTTTTCTTAATTAGCTCTCCGAGCGTCAGTTTTTTATCCCCAGTTATCCCTCTTGCGACACACTCCACGCAAGCTATGGAATGTTGAACTGCACCCGTAATGTCTGGATTAGGTTTTTTTGATATGTCTTTTATTGCTTCTTTAATTTTATTTTTCGCTGTCTGGAGGTCTGTGAAATCAAGCGTTTTTTCAGCTTTTTGTAAGTGGGTTTCGAATATCTCGTCTCCGCGAAATAGTATTTGTCCATTTTCTAGTTTACAGCCAATTCCGTTTGTTTTGAAGTAGTCATTTATTTCGTCAGCGAATGCTTGTTTTTCCTCGATTTCTGAATAAAACGCTTCAATAACGTCATATACTTGAAACCATTCGCAATCCTTGATTAAATTTTGCACCTCATAATCGATGTTGGGATATTCTGACCAGTTGTTATCGTCAGGTGCCTGTCGAAGAGTCATGCAAATTGTCTTTCTAAGTCGAGATGGCTGGTAGCCAAATTCGTATAATGTCTGAATTATGAATTCTCTAAGTCCTTGAGGTGCATCCTCTCGAATCGCTATCTCTTTTTCCTGAGTTGAGTATCCAAATCTTTTTGAAAATCGCTCTTGTGTCATATTAATATCATGCGCAACGGGCATGGGGCTTATGAAGTGGTGTTATTCTTGGTGATCCTCTGTCTTGCCTGTACTAAAGTTATATGAAAGTACTATACTCTCAATTATACATTTCGCCCGCCATTTCATAAATCCCCTGTTGGCTACTGCTTTATTTCCACTCTCTCGGACCACTTCGACTACCACCCAAAACAACGCAAGCAGCTTGACTAATTGAATTAAAAGTATAATCTTCGGTAAATTGTCTGTCTGCGTTAATGATTCCTGATTTCTCAAGTTCATTTCTTAGTTCGTAAGCTCCGCCTGCTACTCCTTTTTCAAATGAATCGTCAAGGCTAATTGATACTGTAGAGCCTTTCAATACTTTGAATCTTTGAGAATCGTAACGTTGTCCGTATGCCTTTACACCTTTTTTGGGGCTATCAATTACATAAGTCTTTCCATCGGTTGGAATTGGTTGAATAATTGGTGACGGGGTTGGAATTGGTTTTGTTATTGACTGAACTTCAATTGTCCTTGGAACGAAATGTTTCTCGTAGAGTCCCTCTTTTTCCGGTTGCTGTTTACTTTTAATTTGTTCAATTTCCTGTTGTTTAAATCTCATTCCGCTATTAAGTTTTTCAATCTCACTCTCAAGTTGAGAAACATCGTTCTTGATTTTTTGAATGTCTTCAGATTTTCTTTTGTCAAAATCGTTGATAAACTCTTTTATTTGTCTTAGTTCCTTCTCTCTCTCCTCAATGAATATGATATAAGTTTCATTTTTGAAGTTTTCAATGCCAATTATTTTACTGATTCTTTCAACCACTTCATCTTTTGCGAAGTCTTTTATAGAAAACTCATAAATCAAAGTATCCGCAAAATCTCTGACACGCATCAACGGTGAATAGAATCGAAATTGCTTTCCATTAGTTAAAATAGCCAAGAAAGGCCTTTCGGTATCACAATATTGTTTTAATTGGGAAACATAACTGTCTAGATTTTTATCAAATGCTTTGGTCTCAATTATTATTTTGTTCCCAATGTTTATATCGACCCTACTTCCTTGCGCAGCATGTTCGAGGTCAAGCCGGTCATAACCGAAAGCGTTAAACAATTTAAGAACGATGTTATATTTCACATTTTGCTCGTTCCCATCAAAATCCAAATAACCCGTAGTTGCTATTTTATTTAATAACTCTCTGTTATGTAGTTCTCAGTTAAAATAAGTTACCTTTAGCAGTAGCACATGATCCATAGAGAGCATCACGAAAACAGTGCTATTATAGCGGGTTTTATTTTCAGGTTCAAGGAGTTTGTGTGTGACAACAAAAAACCCCCGCCAGACAAGCGGGGGTTTTATTGGGAAGATATTCTATCCGGTAAGCGAACAATTCCGGTTTATCATAACAATTAGTACATATCGCCGTAACCACCATATCCACCACCACCCGGCGGCATAGGAGGCGCTTTTTTCTTTTCGGGTATCTTGCCCACAATGGCGTCCGTCGTGAGAAGTAACGTGGATATGCTGGCCGCATTCTGCAAGGCAGACCTGACTACCTTTGTCGGGTCGATGATACCTTCCGCAACCATATCACAATACTTGTCCGAGCTGGCGTCGTAACCTTCATTATTCTTTGAGGCTTCTACTTTTTGAACGACAATAGCGGAGTTTACCCCTGCGTTTTCAGCAATCTGCCGGAGCGGCGCCCTTAATGCCCTTCTGATGATATCCACGCCTATCAATTCGTCGCCTTTCAATTTCAGGGAGTCCAGCGAAGATATGGCTCTCAAAAGAGACACACCACCGCCGGGAAGGATACCTTCTTCTACGGCAGCGCGAGTAGCGTGGAGGGCATCCTCGACACGCGCCTTCTTTTCCTTCATTTCACTCTCGGTTGCAGCGCCAACGTTAACCTGCACCACACCGCCCGCAAGCTTTGCCAGGCGCTCCTGGAGTTTTTCACGGTCATAGTCTGACGTGGTTGTTGAAATCTCTTTCTTGATTTGCTCAATACGGCCTTTGATTTTCTTGCCGTCTCCGCCGCCTTCGATAATGGTTGTATTTTCCTTATCTATCTCTATCTTCTTTGCGCGTCCCAGGTCTTTAAGCTGGATGGTGTCCATGTTAACGCCGAGGTCTTCAAAGACTGCCTGGCCGCCGGTAAGAATGGCAATATCTTCCAGCATGGCCTTGCGTTTGTCCCCAAATCCGGGTGCTTTTACGGCAGCGCATTTCAGCGCACCGCGCAATTTATTCACAACGAGGAGGGTGAGTGCCTCACCCTCTATTTCCTCTGCGATGATCAAGAGTGGTTTCCCTGTCTGGGATATCTGCTCCAAGATGGGAACAAGCGCCTTTGCGGTAGTAATTTTTTTCTCGTGGATTAAAATATAGGCGTCTTCCAGCACGCATTGCATGGCGTTTGGGTTGGTGATGAAATAGGGCGATAGATACCCTTTGTCAAACTGCATACCTTCAATCCAGTTTGCTTCGGTCTGTAAACTTTTACCGTCTTCTACGGTAATTACCCCGTCTTTTCCAACCTTTTCCATGGCGTCGGCGATAATTTTCCCGACTTCCGTATCATAATTTGATGCAACCGTGGCAACCTGTTCAATTTCTTTGCGCCCTTTAACCGGTATGCTCATATCCTTCAGTTTTTTCACCACTGCCTCAACGGCCTTATCAATGCCCCGCTTGAGTGCCATTGCATTCGCACCAGCCGTTACGTTCTTCAATCCTTCAACAAATATGGCCTCTGCAAGTACCGTTGCGGTGGTTGTGCCGTCACCGGCGACATCGCTGGTTTTCGACGCGACGGCTTTTACCATCTGCGCTCCGATATTTTCCATGTGGTCGGAAAGTTCAATTTCCTTTGCTACAGAGACGCCGTCTTTCGTAATCGTGGGAGAACCGAAACTTTTTTGAATAATAACATTGCGACCCCGTGGCCCTAAGGTAACCTTTACGGCGTCTGCTAACTGCTTTACGCCAAACTTAATGGTCTCCAGCGCTTCGTGGTCAAATATAATTTTCTTTGCAGACATGTTTTTACGTATCCTCCAAAATTTCCTTGTACTAATAAATGTTTATATCTACAACTTAACTGGCGAGGCAATACAAAAAGATGCACGATACGCGATGCACGATATTCGTGTATCCTGTATCGTGTATCACGCATCCGAAAAACAGCAATTGCCTACAAAACTTGACTTGTGTGTAAATGATAAACTGCGAATTTAAGTATGTAGAGCAAACTTGATACCAATTTCATGCATCGTGTATTTTATTAGGCAGTGTTGTTTGTAGACTTTAACCTGTTGTAGCATAGATATATACAACATTAATAAAACGGATAAAAAAATTTATTGATAAATGGCAATAAGGGGGGGGTGTCATAGTGGCAGCGTTTCAATTCAAACAGTTCCATTTCCTGTGTCAATATGACAGGTAATGGATATCACAGGAAAGGGATTGCACATAGTAAGTGAGGTGCATTCAGGTGTCCCATATTCGCGTATGCGTGCAGTAGCGGACCGTGTTCTTTTTTCATAGACATGAAGGGTGGCACTTAAGGTAAGGACGCACCCTTGAACCCTCCCGGGAGGGACTCGAAAAAGTCCGCTACCGGGAGGAATTGAGGGGCTGATGAACTATTGCGTTAAAACTAATCAGAAATAACGTAGTTTAACGATACAAAGGATGCACAGTGCAAAGTCCTTTAACGGTCTTGCGAATGTCTTCCTTGATTTTGTTATCATTTGGGTTTGAAAGGGCTTTATCAATGCAGTCCGCAATCTTGACTACCTCGTTCTCCTTCATTCCGCGTGAGGTCACCGTAGGCGTTCCGATACGAATTCCGCTCGGTTCGTTTGTACCCCGTTCATCAAAAGGTATTGTGTTCCTATTCAGGATGATGTCTACGGTTTCCAGTAACATCTGGGCGTCTTTTCCCGCAATACCTTTACTTCTTAAATCAACTAAGAAAAGGTGATTGTCGGTTCCACCCGATACGATGGTATATTTTCTCTTCATAAATTCCTGCGCCATAGCTTGGGCGTTTTTTACGGTTTGTTTCTGGCATTTCTTGAATTCATCCGTCATTGCCTCCTTAAATGCAACTGCCTTTGCGGCGATGGCGTGCATAAACGGTCCGCCCTGAATGCCGGGGAATACTACCGAATCTATCTGCTTGGCGTATTTTCCCTTGCAGAGGATGAGGCCACCCCGCGGGCCACGCATGGTTTTATGTGTAGTTGACGTAACGAAATCCGCATAAGGTACGGGATTGGGGTGCGCGTCTCCGGCTATGAGCCCGGCGATGTGGGCTATGTCAGCCATGAAGTAGGCTCCTACCTCGTCCGCAATCTTTTTAAACTTGGGAAAGTCGAGGATTCTTGGATATGCGCTTGCCCCGGCAATGATGAGCTTCGGCTTTATTTTCAAGGCGACGGTGCGCAATTCATCGTAGTCGATGTAACCCGTTTCCTTTTTCACCCCATAATGGAAGACCTCATAGAGCATACCCGAAAAGTTCTTTTTGAACCCGTGGGTGAGATGTCCGCCGTGGGATAAATCCATCCCCAGGATACGGTCGCCAGGCTTTAATATGGAAAAGCACACGGCCATGTTTGCCTGTGAACCCGCGTGTGGCTGCACATTGGCGTGTTCTGCACCGAAGATTTGTTTTGCCCTCTCAACGGCGAGGGTTTCCACCGAATCAACATATCCGCAGCCGGCGTACCACCGTCTTCCCGAATAGCCCTCCGCATATTTGTTGGTCATTGAAGACCCTTGCGCTTCCTGTACCGCAAGACTGCAAATATTTTCCGATGCGATTAAGTCGATGGTGTTTTCCTGTCTCTTTGTTTCTTCTTGTATTGCACGCCAAACTTCCGGATCTTCATTTTTTAACATAGCCATTTTCCCTTCAATCCTTTTTTATAGTTTTTACCATTTTCCATTTCAAATACGCTTCCATAAATTCGCTAATTTCACCGTCCATCACGGCCTGTGTGTTGCCCGTTTCCTTGCCGGTGCGCAGGTCTTTTACCATGGAATAGGGTTGCAAGACGTAAGACCTGATTTGATGTCCCCACGCAATTTCTCCTTTTTCATCGTAGGCCGCGGAGAGTTCTTTTTCCCGTTCCGATTCCTTAATTTGATACATTTTTGCCTTTAACATGCCCAAGGCCACGCGGCGGTTCTGGTGTTGCGACCGTTCGCTCTGGCATTGCACAACAAGCCCCGTGGGAACGTGGGTAATACGAACGGCTGACGACGTCTTGTTGACGTGCTGACCGCCCGCGCCTGATGCCCGATACGTGTCCACGCGCAAATCGTTTTCATCAACCTCGATTTCCACTTCCTCTTCTATTTGCGGCAGGACGTCAACCGCTGCAAACGACGTATGCCTTCTTGCGTTGGCGTCGAAGGGTGATATGCGCACGAGCCGGTGCACCCCGATTTCAGACTTTAAATAACCGTAAGCGTAATCGCCTTTTACGTGTACCGTAATTCGCTTAATTCCTGCCTCTTCACCCGGCAAAAGATCAATAAGGGATTGTGTGTATCCGCTCTGCTCAATCCACCGGCTGTACATGCGAAACAGCATGGATACCCAGTCGCATGCTTCTGTGCCGCCAGCCCCCGAGTAAATGCTTAGATATGCGTTGGAATGGTCATGCGCCTCCCCAAGCAAGGTGCGCAACTCAAATTTTTCGAGCCTTCGTGCAAACGAACCTATTTCACGAAGAACCTCGGCCTCAGTTTGTTCATCCTGCTCTTCTTCGGCAAGCGTCGATAGGCAATCTATGTCGTCAAGCGCCTTTTGCAACTCATGGACGGGTAGAATCGTCCCCTTAAGAAGTTTTATCTTTTTGATAACATCTTGAGCCTTTTCCTTGTTTTCCCAAAACTGAGGAGAAGCGGCCTGCTCTTCAAGGGCAGCTAAATCCCTCTTTTTCCTATCAAGGTCAAAGTGAGTCCTTGAGATGCAGCAGGCGTTCTCGAAGGGGATGAATGTTTTTTTCTAAATTACTAATCATAAGTTTTATAGATTGCTTTCGTGTAACGTGACGTGCCGGTGTTGTAATGTTGCCGTAAAGACGCGAAGGTACAAGGTTTTTCCTGGTATCTGCGTGTCTCTGCGGCGTGAAAAAGCCAACAATAAAAGAAGGAATTATAAATAATGAAGTGTAGGTATGTCAATAATGAATTAAAAATACGTAATTATTGTTGACACAAAACTTGAATTTCTATACATACCTAAATCCTGCAAACAAGGTAAAGCCTTGTTACAGGAATAGATGAAAAAGGGTAGAACCTTCACGGGATTTGAGATTTGAAAATCACATAAAGGAGATTCACTTTTCGACAAAGAATATACCACAAAAAAAGACACGAAGGCAACCGAAAATCAAGACGGAAATGACGGGGATAATTTATAGATTCAGGGGACACGTGTGGAAACGGGCGGTGCATTCAGAACATAAATTGAGAAGAGTTTTCAGCGATATATGGATAGATGTTGGTTCAACCGTGGATGGGGTATATGGGAATCAGGAAGGATCAGAAGTGGGGTACAACTCACACAAGAAGGGACAGAGGTTGTATCATCCGTTGATAGTATTTGTAGCAGAGGCGAAAGAGAACTCGCCAAAACTGTGAAATAAATTTGCCCCATTCAAGGTTTCCATGGTACGGGTAATGATATAATCTGGGTCATTGAGTTCGCCCGATTGCCCCATTGTTCCATCAAGGATTATACCGGCATTGGTTGAGGATGTAATGATGAATAAGATTATAATGATAGTGTGTGCTAA
>Ga0315281_10006780_pt1 | contig 16226 bp, 10 predicted proteins | sample YL17G07_0_MG_FD_204540 | JGI IMG/M metagenome (GOLD analysis project Ga0315281, IMG submission 204540) | Sediment microbial communities from Yellowstone Lake, YNP, Wyoming, USA - YL17G07_0 | ecosystem: Environmental > Aquatic > Freshwater > Lake > Sediment | place: USA: Wyoming | collected... | reverse complement strand
GCGGCGTTGATCTCGACGTTGAGGATCGCGCAGCTGGTCGCCGCGAACAGCATCTGGGCACTCGAGGCGCCGTCGGAGGCGGCGTTCACGTTGCCGATCTCGGTCGCCTCACGGGCGAGGCGCATCAGCGCGACGGCCCGCTGCGCGATCTCGAGCGGAACCGCAGCGGCGGTCTCGTAGCCGCGCTGGATCGCGGCCGAGCGCGCGGCCTTCTCTTCGTAGGTCGCCTTGGGCAGCTTGAACGCGGCCATCACCTCGTCGAAGGCACTCGCGTCGCGGTCGGCGAGTTCGAGGAACGCGCCACGCACCTCGTCGGCCTCGGGGAGGATCGCGCGACAGCGCTCCCACACCTCCTCGTACCCCTTCTTGTCGATCGTGAGGCGGCAGACCATGGCGATGAGCGCCGCTCCGGTCGCTCCGGCCACCGCCGCCACGGCACCGCCGCCGGGCGTGGGGGAGTCGGAGGCGAGAGCTTCCAGGAACCGCTTGACTGTCTGCGCGCGGATGCCGTCCGTTCCGCCCGAGGCGTTCACGAGCCGCTCCAGGATCTGTGCGTCCGCATCGAATCCCTCCAGTCGGAGATAGGTGATGTCGTCGTCGGCGATCGCGGCCTGAGGGACGAGACCGACGATCTCGCTTCCCAGCACCTGCATGCCGCGCCGCTCGGCCTCGGCCCTCACCGCGTCGAAGGCGGCCCGGAGCCCCGTGACTCCATGGTCGATGAGGTTCATCGAGACCGTCACGCACCTCCGTTCCGGGACGGCAAAGCCGATCGCGCGCAGGGCGGGGAGCCCGCCGGAGGACTCACGCACGGCTCTCGCGATGTCCTTCGCGGCTTGCTGGTCCTCACCAGAGAGGTACATGTTGAACGCGACGAGCGGCTTGCGCGCACCGACCGCTGTAGCGCCGGCCTTGCCGATCTCGTGCGGCCCGAAGTCGGGGAGGCGCTCGCCCCGTGCGACGTCGGCCCTCAGCCCCTCGTACTCACCCTTGCGGACCTCGGCGAGGCTGCGGCGCTCCTCGATGAACGCGGCGCGGTCGTAGCAGTAGACCGGTAAGTGCAGCGTCTGTGCGAGCTCGCGGGCGAAGTCGCGGGCGAGCGCGATGCACCCGTCCATCGTGATCCCGCGAAGCGGCACGAACGGGATCACGTCGGCCGCACCCATCCGTGGGTGGGAGCCACGGTGCTCGTCCATGTCGATCAGCTCGATCGCCTTCGCGGCGCCGCAGAGCGCGCTGCGACAGATGGCGTCGGGGCTACCGATGACGGTGGTGTCGAGCCGGTTGTGCTCGGGGTCGGCCTGGCGGTAGACGAGGTGTGCACCCGGCACCTCGAGGGCCGCGCAGATCGCGTCCATGACGTCCTCACGCCGTCCCTCGCTGAAGTTCGGGACGACGGCGACGAGCAGCTCGCCTCCGGCCGCGTCCTCCGAGCCACTCATCCGATCCTCCTCACGGTTGGAGACGATACCGACCGCGGACGCCGTGCACGATGCCGCCGTGGGCCTTCCAGGCTTCCACTCCGGGTTCGACAACCGCGAACGGGCCCTATGACCTGCAGGAACGCCCCGGCTTGACCGGTGTCAGACCTCGGGGGTACAGTCGGCGTCCCCCTCGAACATATGTTCGATTCCCGAGGGGGAGGTGGTCGACCGAGGGCAGGCGACGATGTCGAAGCGGTACGACGTAGAAGTCGAGGTCCGGGTCGAGCAGGACGCCGGACTCCCGGCGGTCTTCACGTGGAGGGGACGCCGCTACGAGGTGGCCGACGTGATCGGTCGGTGGCGGGTCGAGGGTCGATGGTGGACCGACGGCCGCGACCGCGAGTACTGGCGGATCGAGGCCCGGGGCGGCGCCGTCTGGGACCTGTATCACGATCGGCTCGCCGGCCGGTGGCACCTCGAACGGCTCTGGGACTGATGTCTCCCGGCCGGGGCATATCATCGGCTCATGGATCCCGTCTCCCAGGCCGCGCGGTTCGTCCGCGAACAGGTGAAGCCCGCGCTCGACGGCTGGGAGCGGGATGCGCGGTACCCGCGCGAGGCCGTCTGCGGCTCGGGTCTCACGGGGCTGTTCTCGCCGAAGGAGTACGGCGGGCTCGACCTGTCCTATCCCGAGGGGATGCGGGTCTTCGAGGAGCTCGGCAGGGGGGACGCCGCGCTCACCTTCTCGATGTCGATGCACAACGCGGTCGCGGCCGCGGTCACACGCGCCGGCGGGGACGAGCTCCGCGAGCGCTGGGGGGCGAGGCTAGTCTCGGGCGAGGCGCTGGGCGGGTTCTCGCTCACGGAGCCGCACACCGGCTCCGACGCGACAACCATCACGACGAAGGCCACGCCAGCCCCGGACGGCTGGCGCGTGAGCGGTCGCAAGGCCTGGGTTTCGCTCGCCGGCGAGGCCGATCTGTTCCTCGTCGTGTGCAAGACCTCGGACGAACCCGGCCACAAGGACATCGCGATGCTCGCGGTCGAACGCGAGGGCGGCGGCGTGTCGTTCCCGATGATCTATCGGAAGTCGTGCGCCCACTTCATCCCGATCGGCGAGATGACGCTCGAGGACGCACCGGCGACGTTGCTCGCACCGCCGGGCCAGGGTCTGCGAGCGGCGCTCGGCGCGATCGACGTCGGGCGCTGCGACGTCGCGGCGATCGCGAACGGCCTGCACGCCGAGGCGCTCGACGTGGCGCTCCGGTACGGGCGCGACCGGCAGGTGTTCGGGAAGCGGGTGATCGACCACCAAGGCATCCAGTGGGCGCTCGCGGACGCGGAAACCGATCTCGTCGCCGGCAGACTCCTCACGCGCGCGGCGGCGGAGCGCCTCGGCACGCCGGGAGACTCGGTCGCCGTCGCGCACGCGAAGCGCTTCTGCCCGGACGCTGCACTCCGCGCCGCGATCCTTGCGAGCGAAGTGCTCGGTGCCTACGGGTGGCTCCACGATTACCCGCTCGCGCGGTTCATCGACCTCGCGAAGATGCTCCAGGTGGTGGACGGCACGACCGAGATCCAGCGCATCGTGGTCGCCCGCGACCTCCTGAAGCGCGCCGAGACGCTGTAGCGCTTCACCAACACCCGGCGTTGCCACTCCAGCATCCACAAGTGTGAGGTCTGTTACACCCCCGGCGTATGCTTCGGCACAATCGATGACTGAAACCAAGCGCCCGAAGAAGGCTTCCAGCGGGGCGACCCTGGGGTTCGAGGCCACCCTGTGGAAAGCGGCCGACAAGCTCCGCGGCCACATGGATGCCGCCGACTACAAGCATGTGGTCCTCGGCCTGATCTTCCTGAAGTACATCTCCGATGCGTTCGGGGAGCTGCACGCCAAGCTCGCTGCCGACCCGCTCGCGGACCCCGAGGACCCGAACGAGTACCTGGCGCAGAGGGTCTTCTGGGTTCCGCCCGAGGCCCGCTGGGGGAAGCTCCAGGACGCCGCCAAGCAGCCCGAGATCGGCGCGCTGCTCGATGCCGCGATGGAGGCCATCGAGCGCGACAACCCACGCCTCAAGGGCGTCCTGCCCAAGGACTACGCGCGCCCCACGCTCGACAAGATGATGCTCGGAGAGCTGATTGACCTGGTGGGGACGATCGGGCTCGGCGGTGAAGAACACCGCTCCAAGGACGTGCTCGGTCGCGTCTACGAGTACTTCCTCGGCCAGTTCGCGAGCAAGGAAGGCAAGAACGCGGGCGAGTTCTACACGCCGCGCTGCATCGTGCGCCTGCTGGTCGAGATGATCGAGCCGTACAAGGGCCGGGTCTACGACCCCTGCTGCGGCTCGGCCGGGATGTTCGTTCAGTCCGAGGCGTTCATCGAGGCCCACGGCGGGCGCGCGACCGACATATCGGTCTTCGGCCAGGAGTCCAACCCCACCACCTGGCGCCTCGCGCAGATGAACCTCGCGATTCGTGGTATCGAGGCGAACCTCGGGCCGCACAACGGCGACACCTTCCACAACGACCTGCATCCGGACCTCAAGGCCGACTTCGTCCTCGCGAATCCGTTCTTCAACGATTCCGATTGGGGAGGCGACCGCCTGCGCGAGGACGTTCGCTGGCGCCACGGTGCGCCGCCCGTTGGCAACGCGAACTTCGCCTGGGTGCAGCACTTCCTCCATCACCTCGCCCCTACCGGGATCGCGGGCTTCGTGCTCGCGAACGGCAGCATGTCCTCGCTGCAATCGGGCGAGGGCGAGATCCGCAAGGCGATCGTCGAGGCCGACCTCGTGGACGCCATCGTCGCGCTGCCGGGGCAGCTCTTCTACGGAACGGCGATTCCTGCATGTCTCTGGTTCCTCGGGCGCGACAAGTCGGGGAGGGCCACGCGCGGTGGTCCGAAGCTGCGCGACCGCCGCGGTGAGACCCTCTTCATCGATGCGCGCAAGATGGGCGAACTCGTCACGCGCGTTCACCGCGAGCTGACCGACGAGGACATCGCGAAGGTCGCCGGCGCCTATCACGCTTGGCGCGGCGAGGAAGGCGCGGGCAAGCACGAAGACGTTCCCGGCTTCGTCCGCGGCGCGAAGCTGGAGGAGATCCGCGAGCACGACTTCGTTCTGACGCCCGGCCGCTACGTCGGCGCCCCCGACGAGGAGGAAGACGCCGAACCTTTCGACGTCAAGATCAAGCGTCTGTCGGGCGACCTTGCCGAGAGCATTGAGAAGGGGGCAGCGCTCGGTCAGCTCATCCAGTCCAGACTTCGGGAGCTGTCGCCGGGTGAGTGACACGGTCCTGGTTGACGTGATCCAATTGGCGCAACGTGTCACGAAGGGCACGACGCCCACCACCGTGGGAGGGCGTTTCACTAGTTCGGGAATCAACTTCGTCAAGGTCGAGTCCATCGAGGCTGACGGCCGGCTTGTTGAAGAGAAGCTGGCACATATCGATGAAGCTAGTAACGGACTGCTGTCGCGCTCGTCGCTGCAAGAAGGTGACATCCTCTTCACGATTGCAGGGACGATTGGCCGGGTTGCGATTGTGCCGCGAGACCTCCTCCCGGCGAATACGAACCAGGCCGTTGCGATCATCCGACCGGATCCGAGGAGCGTCAATCCCCGCTTCTTGTATTTCGCGCTCCGTGACAACGCGAGGATTCGTCAGGCGAATAGCCGTGTGGTTCAGTCTGTTCAGGCCAACTTCAGCTTGACCGAACTTGGCCGGATCAAGATTCCTCTCCCGGAACGCGATCGGCAAGATGCGATTGTTGACTTTCTCGGCGCGCTCGACGACAAGATCGAACTGAACCGGCGGATGAACCGGACGCTCGAGGAGATCGCGCGGTCGATCTTCAGGTCGTGGTTCGTGGACTTCGACCCGGTGCGCGGCACCGCGACCGTCCCCGACGATATCCGGCGCTTGTTCCCTGCCCGCCTGGTCGAGTCACCAATCGGCCCCATCCCCGAGGGTTGGGCGGCCACGCCGCTGGGCGAGCAGGTCGAGGTCATGCGCGGGCTGAGCTACACGGGCGCCAGCCTCGCCGACGAGGGGATGCCGCTTCACAACCTCAACTCGGTGCTGGAGGGCGGCGGCTACAAGTTCGACGGGATCAAGTACTACACGGGTGAGTTCCGCGAGCGCGACCGCGTGCGCCCGGGGGATGTGATCGTCGCCAACACCGAGCAGGGCTTCGAGCACCTGCTGATTGGATACCCGGCAATCGTGCCTCGCCTAGTCGGCGAGGAGGGCTTGTACAGCCATCACCTCTACCGCGTGCGGCCGCTCAAAGGCTCCCTGCTGACGCGCCGCTGGCTCTATCTACTGCTGGTCGGCAGCAGGATGCACGCATCGGTCGCTGGCTACTCAAACGGCACAACCGTGAACATGCTTCCGAAGGAAGGGCTGACGAAGCAACGTGTCGCAGTCCCGCGAGTCGAAACCGTTGCCCGCTTCGACGACATAGTCGGCCCGATGTTCGACCAGCAGGAAGCCCTCGTCGCCGAGTCCCAGACTCTCGCGGACCTCCGCGACACCCTGCTCCCCAAGCTCATCTCCGGCGAAGTCCGTCTTTCGGCCGGCGTGTGACCTTCGACTCGGTCAAGACAGGGGCCGCGCGACTGCCGGTGGGAGTGGATTACGCGGACGCAGGTTGCGACCGTGTCGTGAAGGAGACACGCCACGCTTCGTCGGGGTGCCCGTCGATTGACATGCGCCACTCGTACCGCCGCGCCGGCGGGATGGGAAGGGATTGCATGTTGATGGCCAGTACCGAGTCGAGTGGTGTCCCGGGAGTGAGCCCTGGCGGACGACCGACCTCGAAGTCCGCTTCGATCACGATAGGCTTCTTGCCCTCGGGCGCCGGCAGGGCCACCGGCTGACCGTCGTCGTCCACGAGCTCGATCTTCAACTTGTGCCGTTGGTTGGCCTGATTCCAGGGGACCTCGATCTTCACCGCAAGGCCCATCGTGATCGGCGCGGGGCCAGCGATGGACCATCCGCCTCCCAGGATGTAGAGCTTGCCTCCGACCGCTTGGACGGAGTCACACAGCAGCAGCGTGGCTTTCACGAAGCGATTGCGGCCGAGGATGTGTCGGGCAGTGCTTCAGACGGCTCGCGTACCTGATCGTCGCGCCCGAGGCGGAACGTTGGGTTCGCCGTCGTCACGCCCGTGTTGGGGGCGAGTTCCCTTAGCCAGGCCGATTCCGTCCGGAGCCGCACCCGCTGCACTTCGACCGGCTGGCCTTCCTCCCACATCTCCTGGAGCTCCGCGTCGGTCAGGTCGTTCTCGTCGCGTGGCGTCATCGTTCTAGCCTCCTTGCCGTCCGGCACTCCCAGATCCCGTCTTCCATGTCTATCGGCTTGAGGTACGCAAGGATCGAGGCTCCCGAGTAAGTGGTTCCGCGAACGAGCAACCGGCGCCCATACTCGGGATGGTCATGCCACCGTGCCTCGCGATGCGCCCCGAGGAGGCAAGCCTCTTCCACCTCCCACGCCGAGAGACCATGCTTCTCGTGGAGCTTCTGCTCGATGGGGGGCGGAAACCGGATTTCGGCTATCCATACCTGCTCGTGCGTCACGCCTTACGTGTTCCATCCGTCTGGTCGTGTGTCCGTGGGGAATGGCGGTCAACTCGCCCCAGTCCATCTCGGAGCGGCATTATGGCACCGTTCAGCCGCCGATGCTGACGCCGCACCCAACGCGCAGCAAGGAGTAAGGGCGCCGACCCGCTTACCCAGTCTCCGAGCTCTGGGCCCATGCGGGCTAGCATGTGAAGGACACCGCGGGAACCCTTACCGCGAGCGCTTCGGCTCTCTTCGAGTACATCCTGGTGACGAGAGGCCGTAGACCTTTGGGGCTGGCTTTCCAGGACCAGCTGCCCATCCTGCCCTGCGGGCCCTTTCGGGTAAAGGATAGGCCGTATCCTTTACTAACGCCCCCGGTTGGGCAAGGATAGCGGCATGCGCGGGAAGCTCGTTCACCGGACCTGGGAGTGGAACCCGGCACTCTACGCCCCTGCTCGTTACCGCCGGGCGTGCGGGTACGACGCCTTCATCCCTGACCCGCTCGTGGGCCTCGCCCCCACGCTGCCGGGAGAGGTCGCCGGCGCGGTGTCCGAGGCCGAGAAGGCGATCGCCGATTTGAACGGGAAAGCCGGGCCCGAGCTCGCGCCGCTCGCCCGTTTGCTGCTGCGCACGGAGTCGATCGCCTCGTCGAAGGTGGAAGGATTGCAGGTGGATGCGCGCACGCTCGCCCGCGCCGAGGCGAACCAGGACACGGGTCGACAGGTCGGACCGGAGGCGGCAGAGGTTCTTGCGAACATCGATGCGATGCAGCTCGCGATCGAGCAGGCGTCGGCGGCGCAGGGCATCACCGTTCGTTCCATGGTCGCGGTCCACAGCGCGCTGATGGCCCACGCTCCCAACCGCGACATCGCAGGCCGGGTCCGTGATACGCAGAACTGGATCGGCGGAAACGACTACAACCCGTGCGGGGCGGCGTTCGTGCCTCCGCCTCCTGAGCGGGTCGGCCGTCTCCTCGACGATTTGGCGACGTTCTGCAACGGCGACGGGCTGCCGCCGCTGGTTCAGGCCGCACTGGCTCATGCCCAGTTCGAGACGATCCATCCTTTCGCGGACGGCAACGGTAGGACCGGGCGCGCCCTGACCCAGGTGATCCTTCGCAGGCGCGGCCTGGCGCCGGACTTCGTCCCGCCCGTGAGCGTGGTCCTCGCGCGGGACAAGGACGGATACGTCAGCGGGCTGGCGCTCTTCCGCGAGGATCGCATAGCAGAGTGGCTCGAAACGTTCGCGGTCGCCGCGCGCCGGGCGGCCGACCTGGCCATGCGCTATGCGGCGCGTGTCGTCGAGCTGCAGCAGGAGTGGCGGAACAAGCTCGCAAAGGCGTCGAACCCGCGATCCGATGCCGCCGCCTGGGCGCTCATCGATGTCCTGCCCGCGCATCCGGTCGTGACCGTGCCCGTGGGTGTCGCTGCCACGAAGCGCACGAAGCCGGCAGTCACCAATGGGATCGACGAGCTGGAACGAGCGGGTGTGCTCCACAGGCTGAGTGAGTCGGCTCGCAACCGGGCCTGGGAAGCGGACGGCCTGCTGGACCTCATCGTGGGACTCGAAGCGGGAGTCAGCTAGGAGAACCGACGATGCCGGGGATGTTCGAATCGGAGTTTGAGGAAGCGCTCCTCGAATGGCTGGCCGACATCGGGTACCAGGTCCTCCACGGCGCTGAGATTGCCCCGGGCGAGCCCGCAGCCGAGCGTGAGGACTACCGCGAGGTCCTGCTCCTCGGACGGCTGCGGGCGGCGCTGACGCGCATCAATCCGGGCGCTCCGTTTGCGGCCATCGACGAGGCCATCCGGGTTCTGCGCAAGACCGATTCGCCCTCGCTCGTCATCAACAACCGCAACGCTCACCGCCTGCTGGTGGACGGCTACGAGCCGCAGGTCCCCACGGATGACGGGCTGCGCGGGTTCCACATCTCCTACATCGACTTCGGGAACCCGAACGCGAACGATTGGCTGGCGGTGAACCAGTTCACCGTGCTCGGGCTCGACGAGCGCCGGCCCGACGTGCTGGTGTTCGTCAACGGCATCCCGCTCGCCGACATCGAGCTGAAGAACCCGGCCGATGAGGAAGCCGATATCTGGACCGCGTACAAGCAGCATCAGACCTACAAGAGCCAGATCCCGGCGCTCGAGGTCTTCAACGAGCTGATGGTGATCGCCGACGGCCCCGAGGCGCGCATGGGATCGCTCACCGCTTCTAGGGAGTGGTTCTTGCCATGGCGAACCATCGAGGGCGAGGAGCTCGCCTCGGCGACCGAGCACTCGCTTGAGGTTGTGGTCCGAGGCGTGTTCGACAGGTTGAGGTTCCTCGAACTGCTCCGCCACTTCATCGTCTTCGAAGACGAGGACGGGAAGCTCGCGAAGAAGATCGCCGGGTACCACCAGTTCCACGCAACGCGCAAGGCGGTTCAGACCACGCTGACGGCGACACGGGAGGGCGGGGATCGGCGTGGCGGCGTCGTCTGGCACACGCAAGGGTCGGGCAAGAGCCTCACGATGGTCTTCTTCGCCGGGAAGCTGATCGTGCATCCGGTGATGGCGAATCCAACGATCGTCGTGCTTTCGGACCGGATCGATCTGGACGGGCAACTCTTCGGGGTCTTCTCCCGGTGCCACGAGTTGCTTCGCCAGAAGCCCGAACAGGCCGAGCGCCGATCCGATCTGCGGCGTCTCCTGCTGCGCGCTTCCGGCGGCGTGGTGTTCACGACCATCCAGAAGTTCCTCCCCGAAGAGAAAGGCGACCGGCTTCCGGTGTTGTCGGACCGGCGCAACATCGTCGTGATCGCCGACGAGGCTCACCGCACCCAGTACGACTTCATCGACGGCTACGCGCGCCACATGCGCGACGCGCTGCCCAACGCGACCTTCGTGGGCTTCACCGGAACCCCGCTGGAGCTCACCGACCGCGACACGCGCGCAGTGTTCGGCGACTACATCGACATCTACGACATCCAGCGCGCGGTTGAAGACAGGGCCACGGTTCCCATCTACTACGAGAGCCGCCTCGCCAAGCTCGACCTGAAGGAGGACGAACGGCCTCGGATCGACGAGGAGTTCGAGGAGGTCACTGAGGGTGAGGAGGTCGCCCGCAAGGAGAAGCTGAAGTCCAAGTGGGGTCGGCTCGCGGCCGTGGTCGGCACCGGGAAGCGACTGTCCCTGATCGCCCAGGACCTGATCGCGCACTTCGAGGAGCGCCTCCGGGTGATGGACGGTAAGGCGATGGTCGTGTGCATGAGCAGAGAAATCTGCGTGGACCTGTACGCGGAGATCGTGAAGCTGCGGCCCGAGTGGCACGCCGACGAGGACGGCGCCGGGGTCGTCAAGGTCGTGATGACCGGCTCTGCGACCGACCCGGTGTCCTGGCAGCCGCACATCCGCAACAAGAAGCGGCGCGATGACCTGGCCGGACGCTTCAAGAGGGCCGACGACCCGTTCAAGGTCGTGATCGTCCGCGACATGTGGCTGACGGGCTTCGACGCGCCGAGTCTGCACACGATGTACATCGACAAGCCGATGCGCGGACACGGGCTCATGCAAGCGATCGCGCGCGTGAATCGGGTCTTCCGGGACAAGCCCGGCGGCCTGGTCGTCGACTACCTGGGACTCGCTGACGATCTGCGCAAGGCGCTCGCCTCATACACCGAGAGCGGGGGCAAGGGCTCGGCGGCGGTCGATCAGGACGAGGCCGTCGAGCAGATGCGCGAGAAGTACGAGATCTGCCAGGCGATGTTCCACGGCTTCGACTACTCGAGGTTCCTCACGGGCACCGCGAGCGAGCGGATGCAGGTCCTGCCGCCCGCGCAGGAACACGTGCTCGCGCAGGACAATGGTCGCGAGCGCTTCGCGCTCGCTGCCCTGGAGCTGTCGAAAGCTTTCGCGTTGTCGGTTCCTCGCGACGAAGCACTGGCCATCCGCGACGAGGTCGCATTCTTCCAGACCGTGAAGGCCGCGCTGGTGAAGACCGAGCGCGTACGGCACACCCCGGAAGAGGATCTCGACCACGCGATCAGGCAGATCGTGGCGGGCGCGATAGCCCCCGAGGGCGTCATCGACATATTCGAGGCGGCCGGACTGAAGAAGCCGGACATCTCGCTGCTCTCCGACGACTTCCTGGCGGAGGTGCGCGGGATGCCGCAGCGGAACCTCGCCGTCGAGCTGCTCGAGAAGCTGCTGCACGATGAGATCAAGGCCCGAGGCCGGCGAAGCATCGTCCAGTCGCGGACCTTCTCGGAGATGCTCGGGCAGGCGATCCGGCGCTACCAGGCGCGCGCGATCACCACTGCCCAGGTCATCGAGGAGCTGATCGAGCTCGCCAAGCAGATGCGCGAGGCGCAGAAGCGCGGCGAGGAGCTGGGTCTCACGGAGGAGGAGCTCGGCTTCTACGACGCTCTGGAGACCAACGACAGCGCGGTGGCGATCCTGGGCGACGAGGTCTTGCGTATGATCGCGCGCGAACTCACCGAGACCGTTCGGCGCAATGCGACGATCGACTGGACCCAGAAGCAGAGCGTTCAGGCTGCGATGCGGGTCGCGGTCAAGCGCATCCTCAAGAAGCACGGGTATCCGCCGGATAAGCAGGCTAAGGCGGTCGAGACGGTTCTCGAGCAGGCCGAGCAGCTCGGCTGGGAGTTCGCCGAGGAGTCCGAGCGGACCGCGACGGCGGATGAGGTCCTCCCGTTCCGCGTGGTTCCTACCGCGGAGGCGAAGCCGTACGAGAACTGCATCCCACTCTGCTCGCTCGAGGCTGCCGCCGGGGCGTTCGGAGAGGGGCGGGAAGTGGAGGCCGAGTCCTGGGTCCAGGTCCAGGGCATCAAGCCGACACCCGGCGTGTTCGTGGCGCGTGTGTTCGGGGAATCGATGAACCGTCGTATCCCGAACGGCTCGTACTGCGTCTTCAGAGGCCTGGTGACCGGCTCACGGGACGGGAGGATAGTGCTAGTCCAGCACCGCGACATCGCCGATCCCGAAACCGGCGGCAGCTACACGGTCAAGGTCTACGAGCGCCAGGGCGAGATCGTGACCGAGGGTGGCGAGCGTCGAGCCAGCATCCTCCTGAAGCCCGATAGCACCGACCCGCGTTTCGAGCCGATCGTGCTCACGCCGGCCGACGAGGACGAAGTGCGTGTGATTGCCGAGCTCATCCGCGTGCTCGGCCAAGGAGACATCAGTAGTTGAGGTGATTACGCATGAACGACCTGGACCACCTTGTCCCCATCGCCCGGGAACTTCTTGACACGCTCGATCAGCTGAAAGCTAGCGGCTACGCCGACGAGGAGCTGATGCAGAAAGCTCGGACGCTTCATGCTCGCCTAGCCTCCGCATACGAGCGGATTGGCTACGGCACGGGTCCCATCCATACCGAGCAAATACCCCCTTACCTCTGGTGGCCTGCTTGGAGGGAGAAGGTTGCCAACACCCTCGCCATGATTGAGGGCGAACATCCGAAGCTGAGACAAGTCAAGGAGACTGCCGTGCAGGACGAAGGCTACGACATTGCTCAGGTGTGTCGGAACGGCCACATGGTCAATTCAAGTTCCAACCGGACGCCACAGTTCAATCAGGACCATTGTGACCGTTGCGGCTCTCCCACGGTCACCGCATGTGAGCGATGCGGTGAACCGATTCGCGGGCACTACTGGGGTCGTGGCTTGCAGTTGACCGAAGACGAGCCGCCGAGGTTCTGTCACAAGTGCGGATCGCCTTATCCATGGACTGAAGCCGGCATCGAGGCTGCGCGTGAGTTGGCCCGCGAGGCCGAGAATCTCAATAAGGATGAGCGGGGACTCCTTGAGCAGTCCCTCGACGACGTCATCCGCGATAGTCCCAGGACAGGCCTCGCGGCCGAGAGGATTAAGCGTCTCTTGACCAAGGCCAGCAAGGGTACCGCCCAGGCTATCCGCGACATCCTTGTCGACATCGCAAGCGAGACCGCGAAGAGGTCCCTGGGGTTGTAGGAAGCCGGGGCTGGCCGGCGACCTCAAGTCTGTGTGTCACGCCTGGTGCCACTTGGAGCTCCGGCCGCCGTCCGCGCCCCGGCTTGACGGGTGTCCTCGAGGAGGAGTAGCGTCCCGCTATCGAACATATGTTCGATTCCGATGACGACCTCCTCCGGCTTCGTGCACCTCGACGTCCGGTCCTTCTTCTCGCTGAAGGACGGGGCGTTCTCGCCTGAAGACCTCGCACGGCGGGCGGCCGAGCTAGGTATGCGAGCCATCGCGCTCACAGATCGTGATGGGCTCTACGGCGCCGCCCGGTTCGTCGCGGCCTGTGAGAAGCACGGCGTGAAACCGATCCTCGGCGCCACGCTGACGACCCGAGGTGTGATGGGAGGAGCGAGGGCCTCGCCCGAGCGTCGTCGGCTCAGCCGCAGCGAGGGCGAGGGCCCGACCGACCACCACGTCATCCTGCTCGCGCAGGACGAGCGCGGGTACGCGAGCCTCTGTCGCCTCATCACCGACGCGCACATGGCAGAGGAGCGCGGGGATCCCTCACTCACGCCCGAACAGATTTGCGCGCACTCCGGTGGGCTCGTCTGCTTGCTCGGTCCGTCGTCGGCGCCCGCGGCGCTCGCAGTGTGGGGTCGGCTCACCGCCGCGCACCGCGCGATCCAGCCGTTCAAGGATGCGTTCGGCGACCGGCTGTTCGTCGCGGTTCAGCACCGGCTCGAGCGGGACTCGACCGCCGAGATCCGTGTGCTGCTCCGTCTGGCCGAGCGCGCCGAGGTGCGCGCCGTCGCGACGAACCCGGTCCGCTACCTCGTGCCGGAGGACGCGTTCCTCGCCGACGCGCTCGAGTGCATGCGCGAGATCGTGCCGATCAACCGGCACAACGTGAGCCGCACGAACTCCGAGGGATACCTCAAGTCCTCACGCGAGATGCGCCGGCTCTTCGCCGAGCGGCCCGACCTCTGCAACACGACGCTCGAGATCGCATCGTCATGCTCCTTCGATCTCGGTCTCCATCGCGTGCACTTCCCCGAGTTCCCGACGCCTCCAGGGCGGAGCGCGTCGAGTGTCCTCGCGGAGCGGTGCTGGCGCGGCATCGAGCGCCGTGGGATGGAACCGACGCGCGCGGTTCGCGACCGGCTCGACCACGAGCTCGCGATGATCCACAGGCTCGGATACTCGGCGTACTTCCTGACCGTCGCGGACATCGTCGCGGACATCAGGGCGATGGGCATCCGCTGCGCGTGTCGTGGCAGCGCGGCCGGCTCGCTCGTCTGCTACGCGACCGGGATCTCCGACGTCGACGCTGTCCGACACGACCTCGTGTTCGAACGGTTCCTGAACCCGCTCCGTGACGAGCTCCCCGACATCGACATCGACGTCGAGTCCGCGCGGCGCGAGGACGTCTACGACATGGTGCTCTCGCGCTACGGCGACGAGCGCACCGCGTGCGTCGCGATGGTCGACACCTACCGCGCCCGTGCCGCCGTCCGCGAGGTAGGCAAGGCCCTCGGTCTGCCCGAGTCGGAGGTGGACACCGTCGCGAAGGCGTTTCCCCACATCGGCGCCGACGACCTCCGCGTCGCGATCGAACGCTTGCCCGAGCTCGCCGGCTCGAACCTGAACGCCGGGCAGCTCGAGCTGCTGTTCCGCGTGGCCGAGCGCCTCGACGGTTTCCCACGGCACCTCGCGCTCCACCCGTCGGGCATCGTGCTGTCGAACGACGACCTCGTGGACCGCGTGCCGCTCGAGCGCTCGTTCCAGGGTTACCGGATGATCCAGGCCGACAAGGACGACGTAGAACTGCTCGGGTACCTGAAGCTCGACGTGCTCGGCGTACGGATGCTCTCGGCGATGCGCCACGCGCTCGACGAGATCGCGCGCACCGAGCATGTGAAGGTCGACCTCGACGAGATCCCGAAGGACGACGAGCCGACATTCGAGCTCATCCGCCACTCCGACACCCTCGGCTGCTTCCAGATCGAGTCGCCCGGCCAGCGCGAGCTCCTCCAGAAGCTCCAGCCGACACGGTGGGAGGACCTGATCGTCGACATCTCGCTGTTCAGGCCCGGGCCGGTGAAGTCCGACATGATCCGCCCGTACCTGAACCGGCGCCACGGGATGGAACGGCCGATCTACGCGCATCCCTCGCTCCGGCCGGCGCTCCGCGAGACATTCGGCGTGATCGTCTATCACGAGCAAGTCATGCGGACGCTCGCCGCGATCGCCGACTACGACCTTTCGTATGCCGACCACGTCCGCCGCCATCTCGACGACGAGGCGATGCTCCCATCGCTCAGGGAGGACTTCCTCCGGCGAGCGAGGACACGTGGGGTCCCCGACGACGTCGCCGAACGGACCTGGGACGACGTGTCCCAGTTCGCGAGCTTCGGGTTCTGCAAGGCGCACGCCGCCGCCTTCGCCGTGCCGACGTACCAATCGGCGTGGTTAAAGACGCACTACCCGGCGCAGTTCCTCGCCGGCGTACTCACCCACGACCCCGGCATGTACCCGCGGCGGCTGATCCTCGAGGACGCCCGCGGGCACGGCATCGAGATCCTCCCGCTCGACGTGAACCTCTCCGAACCCGACTACGTCGTCGAACGTCTCGCGCTGAGGTCGGGGGCCCTCGCCCTCGCTGCGACTGAGCCGACGACGCTCGGGCGAGGCCCCCTCCCCGCGCGCCGATCGCCGAAGACCCCGCTCCGCCACGGCCCCGCCCCCGACCACAGCTCCAACGCTCCGACCGCGTCGCTGGGCTACGGCATCAGGCTGGCGTTGAAGGACGTGCACGGGATCTCCGACGCCGAGATCCGCTCGGTCCTCATCGCGCGCGCCGACCGACCCTTCCGCGACGTCGGTGACTTCCTCCGGCGAACCGGTGTCTCGCGACCGGTGGTAGAGGCGCTCGCGCACGCGGGTGCGTTCGACTCGATCGGCGGTGGCACACGGCGCGATCGTCTCTACGAAGCCATGACCACCGACCCCCAGCGCGAGGGCGCCCAACTCGCGCTCGCTCTGGATGACGGCGCACAGGTGACGCGGCGAGAAGCCGGAGCGCGGACCGGCCACCAGAGACTCCCCGAGTACACCGACGCGGAGAGGGTACGGGCCGAGCTCGAGGTCGTGGGCCTGGACGCGTCGCGGCACCTGGTCTCGTTCTTCGAGCCGCTGCTCGCCGACCTCGGCGTCGTCCGCTCGAAAGACCTGTACAGGCACCGCGCCGACGAGTGGGTGATGGTCGCCGGCGTGAAGGTGGCCTCGCAGACCCCGGCG
>Ga0315281_10006779_pt1 | contig 16228 bp, 16 predicted proteins | sample YL17G07_0_MG_FD_204540 | JGI IMG/M metagenome (GOLD analysis project Ga0315281, IMG submission 204540) | Sediment microbial communities from Yellowstone Lake, YNP, Wyoming, USA - YL17G07_0 | ecosystem: Environmental > Aquatic > Freshwater > Lake > Sediment | place: USA: Wyoming | collected... | reverse complement strand
GGCTCGGACAAGAGAATAGTCGTCATTAGCGTTACTGAGGGGCCGTATATGGTAGTGAAGCATCCGTTCATCTTTGCAGATGCTGACGTTGCTGTCATCAACAAGATCGATCTTGCTCGCCCCATGGGCGTCGACACGGGCAAACTGGCTGGCGACGTGCGTAACATAAACGCCAGAACATCGGTCGTCCTCGCCAACTGCAGGACTGGCGAGGGCGTCAAGGAAGTTGCGGCAGCACTACGCATCAATCCTGCCCTGTAAGTCAAGATGAACGCTGACAATCCATGCACGAATTCTCAAGGGCCAGCCAGATCGTCGAGGCAGTACTAGGTGAGGCAGAGAAGCAACACGCCGTGAAGGTCATCGAGGTTGAACTTGATATCGGTGATTTGACATTCCTCGGGATCGAGCAGGTCAGGTTTTCATACGAGATCCTTACCGACAAGACGATCGCGAAGAACTCCAAGTTGAATATCAAGCAGATTCCGGGCCGTGGCCGGTGCGACAGTTGTGGATACGACGGCCCATTATCATATCTCGACGACAAGCAGTTTCACATAATCGTGCCCACATTCAATTGCCCGCAGTGTGGAAAGTCTCTCTCGATATCAGCCGGCCGCGAATGCGTAATAAAACGAATACGAATCAGGAAATAGCCGAAATCCGGTAAGCGTGACCACAACCCGGCAACTTGGTGACTACAGAGTCAAGGGACCTGACGGTAGCCTTAAGCGGGGCAGAGACTGGCGGTATTGAGTAAGGCAGAGTGGGCACGTTCTATGCGCGACTCTCCTGCGCTACTCCACGCTGGGGAGCTAGGGCGGTAGCCTGCTCAGCTCAAATACTGCAGACTCGTTGGCAGGAAACATGACCTCGTCAAGAGAAGAGCTCAGAGCCTTCTTTGATCCTCGCTCTATAGCGATAGTTGGCGCCTCTCCCATTGCCAACAAAGTTGGGAACATCATTGCTCATAATCTCATAGAGAACAAGCAGAGGGGGCTCCTGAAAGCGGACCTTTTCCCTGTCAACCCAAGATATCCCACCATCTTGGGACAGAAATGCTATGCATCTCTGCGTGAGATTCCTCAAGACGTTGAAACACTAGTTGTTGTCATTCCGGCTGAAGGCGTCCCAGGCGTTATCGGAGAGGGTGCCTCTAAGAACGCCAAAGCCGCAATCGTGATCTCTTCTGGTTTCCGGGAAGTAGGCAACACCGAACTTGACGAGAAACTAACCAAGGTGAGAACGGAGACCGGTATCAGGATAATTGGGCCGAACTGTCTGGGAATATATGATCCGTATTCAGGAATGGATACGCTCTTTCTTCCAGAAGTCAAGATGCTCTCTGATGGCAGAGAAGTGGTAGCGACTCCACGTCCTATGCCGGGGTACATCGCTTTGATCAGCCAGAGCGGAGGATTCGGCGTCGCGGCGCTCGACTACATGGCCGGCAGCATGATGGGAGTACGAACATTCGTGAGTCTAGGCAACAGATGCGACGTAAATGAACACGAGTTGTTCGACTTCTTCGGTCAAGACGAGAAGACAAAGGTCATTCTGCTCTACATTGAAGGCCTCAGAGGAGGACGCGAATTCGTTGACGCCGCACGAAGATTCACGAAGCTGAAACCCATTGTCGCCTTCAAATCTGGCAGGACCGAAGCAGGTGCGCGTGCAGCGGCCTCGCACACTGCAGCACTGGCTGGGGTTGACAAGATCTACGACGCGGCATTCACCCAATCCGGAGTCGTAAGAGCCCAGACGATGGAAGAGTTCTTTGACATGGGCAGGGCTCTCCAATTTCAGAAGCCGGCGTTTGGAGATCGCATATCAATCCTCACGAACGCGGGCGGACCAGGGGTGATCGCAGCAGACGCCTGTATCGAGTCAGGTTTGAGAGTCGACAGCCTCTCTGAGACTACTCTCAGAAGACTCGAAGAGATGAAAGCCAAGGGCGAGCTGCTCGGAATTATGACGGGATCTAACCCGCTGGATCTTTCAGGTCAGGGAACGAGTGAGATGTTCGCGAAGGTGTTGCGCATTCTGATGGATGCCCCTGAGGTTGACGGAGTACTAGTGATGGCGTTTCACCAAGCACCGCCCATTCTCGACGATGTGATCCAAGCGATTGCTGAGACTCACAAGGGCTACACGAAACCCATCCTTGCATGTGATGTCGGGGGAACTGAGATGGCCGTAGAATTCCGCACACGTTTTGAGAAGTACGGCATTCCAGCCTATGAGACACCAGAAAGAGCTGCTAGGGCCATGTATGCCCTTGTAAGATACGGTTTTTACACGTGTATGCACTAGGCCGAGGAAGCAAGCTGGACATCTTACTTAATGATTGTCTCCGATTGCTGAATGTAGGGGAAGTAATGCAGCTATCCATTGAACGTGACCCTGGTTCAGGGGTGGGCTATAATGGCTCAGAGGCGTATGTTCCCAACCAACAGAAGCATATTCATCACGAGAGCGTATTAGAGAACGTTCAATATGTTTACCCCGTTCCCCATTCCACCCACGCGAACGTGAAGCGAATTCTCAAGCGTCGCATATGCCAACGATCCTTACCGTTGATCATACGCACTCAGCACCGTAAGATCCTCATCGAGAGATTGCCCGACGCATAGCAGGCCTCCGCTGTGCTAGTATTACGCACTCGCTCTGCGGAGCGAGGTGCGCCCTGATGCTCGCGTCGGCGCTGCTTCTAGAGGATAGAGCGGATAGGCTGGCCGTTCGCTCCGATAGAAAACAAGCCAACATAGTCTATCTCTTACTTCCCAAGCGGGCTATGATGGCAAGGACCTGATATATCCGATCTAAAGATCAGGAAATCAAATTAGCACTATCATTCGGACTACTAACAGAGGCTCGGGGAGAGATGCATTGAGCGATGAAGAGCGGGAGGAAGAAGAAGATCAAGAGCATGAAGAGGAGCGTCGCCGAGAGGAACACATAGAAGAGGAGCGTGCTCGGGAAGAACACGAGGAAGAAACAGAGCGTCTTCAACAACACGAAGAGGAAGAAGAAGTAGACGAAAGAGATGAAGAAGCTGAGTCAGTTCTTGTAGAAACACTGGGCCGCGTAAAAGTGGCTACCGATAGAGAGCTGAAGGTGAGGCTGGAGGATGATTTCTTTCCGTGGGTGGTGGGTCGTGCCATTCGGAGATTACTTGATGGCGACGTAATCGACAAGGTCGGGTATCCGGGAAGAAGGAAAGTGGGACGCGGAGAGGTAGCGGCATTCTATGTTCCGCATGCAATCGAATACGATTCGGTCAAGGAGATTATCAAGAGGAAGAAAGCTGTGTCTGAGGGGATTGCAAATATTCTGATGGGAGGTTCATCTGTTAGTGGACATGTTGAAGACTTGTTTCGGGATGCGTTTCTTTCGTTAGGGTTCAAGTTTCATGGGAGAGATGTGTCGAGTTTCGGTGGCGGAAAAGCAGTGGGCGTTCCTGGTAAGGAACCACCGAACTTGGATTTTGTGTTTGAGCGAGATGGAGTAAGGTACGGCATAGATGTGAAGAACTGGATTCGCTACGAGTGGAATTCGAGAGATGAAGTGGTGTCAAAGCTGAGGGTGGCAGCGGACTTGGGCGTGGTGCCGTTTATAGTGGCGAGGTACATGGACAAGGACTTGGTGTACAAGAAGATCGTCCAAGAAGGGAGTTTGGTGTACAGGTACCGCCATCTGCTGGTTCCTTCCGTGTATGAGAGTCTTGCCGAGGCAGCGCGAGAGGTATTGGGGTATCCAATTCTTGCCGTGGATAAGCTTCCAGGTTTCAAGGTCGACTGGATAGGTAAGCTGCATTCCGCGTTTGTTGAGCGTGTTAGGGTTTGATGGGATTTCTTTTGGGAGTGTCGTGTCGTAATGAGGCGTTTTGGGCGCGCTAGGGTTGTTATGCGGTGAGACGCTATGAATACACATTACAATATGTTGGGTTTCCTATCGCATTCCTCATGTGGTACGGCAGTATCGATGCGTGGCTCTGCCCGCAATTTGCCAAGGACACATATGACATCCTCTCATCGATCGGTGGCCGCCATCGGCCCACCAACCAACGTACCCATCAATCCATACATACACACAGTCGCTGGGTCGAAAGTTGCGGCAGCAGCAATAATAGTAGGAATATGAGCAGGAATACGAACCATAATATACCTAACACGTGTATTATGAAATTCGGAAGAAATGTGGGCCCTAAGGGAATTGAGCCGCTAAGCCGACTTCCCCGCGTGGTGTGCGGGTAGTCCTTCTCCTGGGGTCCACGCTCCTTTGTATTGCTTCTGCGCATTTAACCTACTTGGTCGGGTCATGAGATTGACACGTGCCTATACATGCCTAGCGGATGGTATATACGAATCCTTACCATAACAAGATACGGCCAATACACTCGGCCTACAGCCAGCCCTCAAAGAGAGCAACAATAATCTTCTCAGCTGAAACTAGCGGTCAAGAATGATCCTCTCAAGCCCAGAGTATACGTTCATTCTCGGACCCTTTGCATAGCAACAGAGAGTAACCCCTGTCTTCTGTGCCGCGAGAACTCCAGAATAGATGGGCCCTCTTATCGAAACCGAGATCGGGATTCCGACCCGCGCCGCCTTGATCACTTCAGCGGCTGACTGTCTTCCGGAGCTCACGAGAACAACCTGCGAAGAATCGAGTCCAGTTCTGATGACCCTCCCGAGGGTCTTGTCAACAGCGTTGTGACGGCCCACGTCTTCGAAGAAGGCTTTCATCTCGCCCCCGAAGAAAGCCGCCGCGTACTGAAAGCTTCCGATCTCTCTGAACTTTCGTGAGTATTCGTTGAACTTGACCATCATCCCTGCGATCTCGGAGGCAGAAACACGGAGTTGAGACTTGACGAAGGGTTTGTCAATCCTATCCAACAATCGATGGAAGTCCTCAGAAGATCCGCAGGCTGACGTGAGGACTCGGATAACTTTCGCTGCATCTGTCCTGACTTGTGCACCGGGTTTCGTGCGCACGTGCACGTTCGTTGTTCCCTCACTCCAGGCTATGTCTTCTATGTCCGAGAAAGACCTGAGTATGCCTTCCCCGATGAGATATCCAATTGCAAGCTCAGGCTGAGCAGTAGGCGTTGCAAAGAGCGTTGCCACGAGTTCTGTATTAACATAGATCGTTACCGGAGTCTCTACAGCGGCTTGTTCTGAGGTGACTTCGTCTCTATGAGAGGTCAAGTCGATCTTTCTTACGGCCACAGGCTCAGTAGACTTCATCAGTGATATCTGCCTCAATTGTCATCTGAGTCGCAAGGAGCACGAGCTTGCATTGCGTTCATTTCGGGACAGGGACTATCTCATTACTCCTGAAGGTTTCATCTTTACGGTGATCGGCAATCTCCACCCGGCGGAACGGGTCATAGCGTATTTGAAGTACATCCCGGATGAGCGAGGTAAGTGGGGCCTAGGTCGTTCTCGTTACCGTAGGGCCCTCGCGCACTATAATGTTCCGTCGGTCATGGATTCGATGCAGTTTCTTCGCGAAAATGCTCCGCAGTACGTCTTCGAATCAGCCGTGGACGGGATTTCGCTGCCGGCTGTTCCGATAGATAGGATCGATGCACATCTATGTCCTGAAACAAGGCTACCTGAACTCCAGAGTGCCGAAAGTCGAGACGAGCTTGAGAGCAAGGCTCTCAGATTCATGCAGCTGCTCTCGAAAGAGGCAGGTGTGCCGACGGAGTCTCTTGGTCTGACTGGCTCTATCCTTGCTCGGATACATGATCCAACCTTCTCCGACATCGATCTTGTTGTCTATGGATTCAGCAATGCTCTTCGCGTCAAGACCTTCTTACGCAAGCTGGAGGATTCCCCCTCTCGTGAGATTCGTAAACTCACTGGAGCGTCTAGAGAGAAGTGGATAGCTGAGAGGCTGAAATCAACCCCATTGACGCGACGGGATGTCATAGCCCTGTTTGCACGGAAATGGAACATCGGATCATTCGAGGGGACAGAATTCTCAGTGCACGCGGTTCACACGGAGGCAGAAGTCCGTGGGCACTATGGTGACAAACGGTACACGCCACTCGGAATCATCGATGCCACTGCAAAGATAGCAGGTGGCAAAGAGAGCATGTTCATGCCTGCCGTATACGAAGTTGAACACCCGGACGTGAAGGGTAGCCCTGCGGTCTCGACGCTGGATCGAATAGTAAGCTACGAAGGACTGTACGCAGACGTGGCGAAAGAAGGCGAAACCGTCTCGTGTAGAGGGAAACTTGAGAGGGTCGAGTCATCGTCAGGGATCCATCATAGAATCTTGGTCGGCTCGCCCGAAGCCGGAGGAACAGACTACCTGTTGCCCCTCCCGAGTTGATGTCGCCTGAGTCATTTCTTTGCTTCTTGAATCACGAATGCGGCTATCTCGTCAGCTATCCGTACGTTCGTTGTGGTCTGCAACCCTTTCCAGCCGGGCTGAGAATTCACCTCATGCACAACCAGACCTTGCTCGCTCTCCATGATGTCGACGCCGGCGATCTTGCATCCCAGAGTCGCCGCCGCCTTCACCGCGAGCGTTTCCACTTCTGGATTGACCTGGAACCCCTTCGGCATCGCCCCTCTACTCACATTTGTCTTCCAAGAGCTTGAAATCCTGAAAATGCCTGCTACGACTCTTCCTCCAATCACGAATGTGCGAATGTCACGTGTTCCGTGTCGGACGAACTCTTGAACATACAAGACGTGTCTGTAGAATCTTAGTGTTCTCATGACGCGTTCAGCGATATCTTCATCGCGAATCCTGGCAACGCCGATGCCTCTGGACCCGAAGACCGGCTTGATCACAGCTTCGCCACCAAAATCCCGGAATGCCCGCAAGGCCTCACGGATATCCTGCGTCACAACTGTCTTTGGTACCGGAATGCCTTGCTCGTTGAGCAAGGCGAGAGCGTAGTACTTGTCGACCGCTTTCTCGATGGCCGCTGGCGGATTGATGACAGGCATTCCCTGTCTGGCAAGCTTGTGTAGTCCATCCATCTGGAAGATTATCTCATCTAGTGATCCTCGTCCGATCGGCCTCACGAGGATGGCGGACAATTCCCGCAGAATGTCGGTTTCCCCAAGAGAGAATTCGGGGGCTGTCCCGATTCGCGCGGTCACGTCGTCGAACCGGAACGCGACTGGTTCGATGCCTTGGCGAATAAACGCCTCCTTGAGCCTTGAAGAGCACCAAGCGTCTTGGGCGCGGGTCATGATGCCGACTTTCAAGCGAGAGAAACTCCGAGAACCGTTGTTGTTTACGTGTGGCTTTTTGAGTTTGTGTGACCTGTGGCGTTAGAGCTTCCTCTTGCGCGTCATGAGGCGTTGCCGCAAGTTCACCGTGACGCCGGCCAGCAGGTCGTTCCTTGCTCCCTCGCGTTGTCGTCTTGTGCGCCCAATATCCTCCGTCTCCTCCAGAAGATTGAGGGTCCAAGCCAGCGCCTCGAGGGCGCCGTGGGCGTAGTCGTTCATAGGTTCAATCTCCGCACGTGGCCTTCCAGCGCGGCGACGATGTAGTCCTCAACCTTCGCGCCACCTTGGGCCGCGATCAGTAGGACGGCAATGCGATTGTAGACCCAGCGGGGATTCATGATCTCCATGAGATCAGGGGGCTCAGAGGCTAGGGGTTCCATATCCCGAGCATGCCAAGCGCATCACTGATATGCGCTGGGGGAAACCCAACACCACAAAGAGAGACCCAAACGAAACTAGCGACCACCTGTCAGGCGAGGAGCTGATAAGGGTCACAGTCTTGAACGCGGAGCAGCATTCATCTGTCGCTTTTATGAGTTCAAGATCTAGCATCTAGACCTCGGAAGCATCTGCCTCAGATCCGCGCGAACCTAGAACTCTTGGAGAAACTCCTGGCGACCTACGCGCGTGACAAGACAAGGTAGGAAGACTTTCGACCGAAAACCTGAAGCTGTCTCGCGCAACCCTTTACTTGAGGTATTCTCCGACGAGGACCGTAGCTCTGCTTGTCACATTGGCGATACTGTTGGTCACTGTGGGGGGCGCATTATCATACTCTGGATACAGCGAGAGCCAACGCGTTCTGTCTACGACGAATACCGAATACGTCACGATCACATACAGGAGTACCTTGGTAACAACAAGTACTGTAACGTCAGTGGTTCGGACGAGTACCTTTCACATGGATCGACACGAAATCTACGGCCCCTGTCCGGGCTACCTGATGCTTGGACCCTTCTCCGGTGATGTGCAGGTGCACGTATCGTACACATCTGATGCGCCAGTTGACTTCTGGATGATCGAGACAGCACCCCCTTACGATGCCTTCCAGATATTCGGTTGTAGGCCTCCACAGTCGGGTTCTGGTATCGTTGCAGCCCAGCTCGGCTCGACCTCACACGAGTTCGAGGCGATCATGACATCAGGGTACTGGTATCACCTCGGTTGGCTTCCTAGTCATGGAGAAGGACCAGTGATGGTTGAGTACGATCTTGAGTTGTTGTATCAACGACTCAACAATGGCTTCACCACGGAGGTTCGATATACTACTATCTCCTCAACGCAAGAGACAGTGTTTCCAACTCAAAATGTGAGGGTTAGCTCATACCTCGCAGGGCTGGGTCCGGTGTTCTTTGCTGGCTTCGCCGTTCTCGTCGCTGGCATCGCGTTGACGACTGTCGTCGCAGCAATCAAAACAATGTCGGCTCCAAGCGTTGCATCGACTGAGCTTTGCCGTCAATGTGGAGCGAGATTACCGCGCGGGAGCAAGTTCTGTGACAAGTGTGGGACTGCCGCGCTACGCGATCAATAGAGATCCGTCCTCTTGCCATTTCCTTGTTGGTTTCTGCAGGGCGAAACGCTGAAAAGGAAAGCTCTGGTGAACCCAGATTTCGTCTTTATGCTTTTTCCGATAGCGAGAGACAAAGAGATCGACGCCACAAGAATTGCACCTAATGCGTTTCCAGTGCGACAAGCGGGTGCGGTGCCGCCAAGGCAGGTCTTCGAGTGACTTGGCTATCGCTAACTCAGTTGCACAAGCAAGGCATTTGCAGTACCACACTTTGACTCAACCTTCAAGGATGAGTATTCGATTTGAAAGGTATACCACAGCGGTAACAATGCCCGCAATGAAAAGCTTCTCTCGGCGAACGGAAGGACTTACCTGTCACAGATAGAGGCAGACTTGGCGCTCCTGAAAAGAGTCCTGCAGGTCTACGATCGAGACAAGACAAAGTAGGACATAGAAGTGGCAGCGCCTGGCTGTCCGTCGTGTGGCCGCTCACTCGTTGCCGTTGGCCTCTTGGCCGCTCACATCATGGTCTACAGTTGCCCCGGCTGCAAGTCCTGGTTTGACTCATCGCTGGGAGCGATAGCCTCACCAGTGCGACCGCTTGTGTGAATGTGTCATCTGTGGCCGGGTCAGCTCCGACGAGCAGGCTTCTTTCCCCGACGTGACGCTTAAAGCAACAGACCTCGCATCATCTTGTATGTGCAGGTCGGAGGTGAAGCATTGATGGTTGGTGAAATAACCCTCTTGGAACTCACCTATGTTGAGGCCAGGATCATACGCACTGCATTGGAGGTTATGCTCAAGAAGAACGGATCTTGGGCCGCCTACTTGAGGAGACTCGATGAAAAAGGTATCAAAACCCGGTGAGCGTAGAAAGCGCGGAGCAACCTCCGCAACCGTGTGGAGAGCGAACGCTGATAATTCTTTCATTTGCGACCGACCGGTACTCGCAGCCGCCTCTCACAATCGTATCTATGCTCGCGATCCGTCGAGAACGGAACAAAGGTAGCTAGAAGCGGTAACCCAATTTCTGCCTGATCTGTCTTTTCCTAGTTCTTCGCCCATATGGCGCACTGGGGGCAAGCTGCTTTCCCAGTCTCTGTGCTTTCTTCATGTAATCAGCATGGCGCTTCCTATAGTGATCAAGCGGACTCTCTTCCTCGATCATTCTCTTACACAATGTGCAGAAGTGTGGACGAACAACTCGCCTGGCAGGCAGAGACAAATCGTATTCAAATCAAACGTCCACGGAGGCTGCCTTTAAACGACTCGGCACTCAGCAAGGCACAGAGTTCTGAACCTTCGTGACGGAGGGCTGGCGCTTGCCGGCCTAGCGATCACTACCGGTTATCCCCTTCATCCCTGCGCTAAGCCTATCTAGGAACGATGCAGACTAGGTCAGCGATGACTTTTGGCCCGTCTAAGAAGGGTCGCTCAAGTTGCGTTCCTAGCGTTGTCAGGATGGTTCGGCGAGTGGTCGTGGTTGGTCTCCGCCGTCAGGTCGGTGCTTGATTGGCTTCCAGGTGGCAGCGCATTTCCGAGAGTAGCAAGTTTCAGTTGGACGTACGGGCTCAGTTGGCGAGTGGCTTTCTACAGAGGCGGAATCGGTGCCGAAGACCTTCTGAATGGTCTTGGTCTCCTTCTGATTCCGGCGCTGTGCTGGACCTTCTACGAGTTGTTGAAGGGCAAGACTTGAGTATCCTTGTGAGAGACTCGCAGGATCCGTACAACTATCGCATCGCTGCTCGTCTCGCTGGCATCTCGACGTCAGAGGCAGACCCGCGTGACACCTAGCGAGCGCACGAGGTTTATCGGCAAACCCTCATGCCTATGTCACGTTTATCGGAGAACTGCTATAAACATCGGCTGATCGACAAGTCCTGAGATAGTTTATGCCTCCTCGGGCTACCCTGCGTGAGGAGCGTGGGGAGCGTGAGAAACGTCAGGACCATGAGGAGCGCGAGAAACGTGAAGAACCAGTTCATACAATCAATGAAATCCTTACTGTCACCTTGATACGAGTCGCGATTTCCTAATTTGTTCACTAAGGGAAAGGCGCCCCGAAGACCGGAGATACCAACAATACCGTACTGATTCTCCCCCGGGCTACCACTAACAAACGTCATCAGCTCTGAGGCGGTTTCTCATCAGGTCAATCAAGACCCATAACTCACGCATTTCCGGCGTTGATGAGAACTCTCAAAGCGGCACCTCTTTCCCGGAAAGCGGCACCTCTTACGAGACCGTCGTCATGCACCATGCTAGCGCCTCGCCACCTAGCCCCTATCTCCATCGGGCTACCATCAACCACCGCCATACTATCTCAGCGTCGGTGCACTCTCGAAGCTGCCCCACTTCACAGCCACAAGAAGCCCGAAAACCAACCCGTTCTAGTGAGAAATACTCCCAGCGTCATACATGCCGGTCGAAATAAGTAGGTCAGAGGCACACGGAGGCGAACCCACACATGAAGGTCGTCGCTCGGGCAATCAGGACAAGGTACTGGAAACCTGGTGACGATTACTACAAGATAATCCTAGATGCGATCTCTGCAGAGCTCAACGAGGGAGATGTCGTGGCTATCTCTGAAAAGGCACTTGCGGTCGCCCGGGGGCTGATCGTCGACGAATCCAGAGCCCGACCCGGCCTTGTTGCGCGTAGCTTGGCGAGTTTCTGGATGAGACTTGTCTGGGGGTTCGTTCTGAGTAGGCTCTGTCACATGAAGCCTGTGAACATCAAGCGTCTGCGAGCTTACCCACTTCGTGAGGGCGCGAGGCATAAGCAGGTTTGCCTTGAGCACGTGGGCTTTCTCCAAGCACTTCGGTCACTCTCCGAAGGAGGAATAGATACGACCAATTTGCCATACTCATTGGCCAGTTTGCCGCTCGAATCTCCCAAGCGCGTTGCGGAAGAGATTCAGAAAATGATCGCGGATCGACTGGGCAAGAGTGTTGTATTGACGATTGTGGACAGCGACAAAACCTACTCATACGGTGCAATCCATCTTTCGTCGCGCCAGGTCGAAATTCCGGGCGTAGTCAACCTTGGTTTCTTCGCATACCTGATAGGCCGAGCTTTCAGGTGGCGAGCAAGATCAACACCGATCGCTTGGGTAGGCTCGAAGGTCTCTCCAGATCATGCATTGCGTGTGGCAGGGTTCGCCAACAAGGCTCGTGGGTACGGCGCCGGAAGAACCGCCTGGGATATGGCCGTTCGATTTGGTGTCGGATTGACAGAGGTTGATTGGGAAATGCTTGAGCAGGTCGAACATAGGCCTATCGTAATCTTGAGACTCGAGCCGGACAGATCAAAAAACAGGTCGCCCTAGGGCCTGTACCCACTGAGCAAAAGTATCGACAGCGTCGAAGCGGTAAGGTCAGCCGTCGTACCTGGGTTGCATCGATGGTCTATCCTCTGCAAGGATTTGTCCATCCTTCCGGCCTCCTTGCGTCCCCTCGAGGTCTTCATTCCGCCAACTTTCAGAACTCGCTTCGCCATGAGAGAAACTTCCCTTGCTCTGCCTATGCCCAGTTTTCGAGCAACCAGCGTGTCTGGGACTTGAGAGAGGATTGTAAGGTAGGTGTCTACAACTGCAGTGTTGATGTCGCCTGTTGCGTACAGCTCGCGAACAAGAAACGGCAGGCCAATCTCGAATGTCACAGGGAAACCCCTGACCCATTCAGATGAAATCGTATCGTATCCTGATGATATGCGAAAGATGTCAAAGAGTGAGATGTTCTGTTTACGTATTCTTGTAAGCGAGTCTTTGTCATTGATATCAAGTTCGGGCACTTTTCCCATGCCGGCTGGAGATGCGTGTGATATTGCACGATAGGCGTTCACCGCATCAACCTTGTTCGTGCCGCGAGCGACTATCCTCAGGTTCTTCCTGATCTCTTGAGGTTTCAGAGCCTTCCGCGAAGGCACCATTCCCGCTGCGTAGGATATCGGGATCAGGAGGAGGATCGCGCCGAGGCTCGTGTTCCCTCCACGTTGCCATTCCGAGCATGATTCGACTGCACGTCTGATTCGCTCGCCAATCATGAGCTCTCCGCTATGAATTGATCCGTCAGCTATCTTGCTCCCTCGCAAAGCCGCAAGTCGGAAGTGTGGCACCAATGCAGCGGCAGAGGCAAGGAAATGTTCAAACCGCGTATTCTCGAAATCTCGCGTTCTGTGGACGTTTCCTGGCTTAGGGTATGCACTGACTTCTAGCAGAAGAGCAAGTTCTAGCGCTGCAGCAATCTCGTCATACCTTGTTGGCATTGGTCTCAGGGTCAAACGACGATCCCCCTCCGACTCAGTCGATACTGTCCGCTCCGTGTTTGCTCATTGTGTCGCCGTTTGGTTTGGGGTCTGGAGCAGTCTCGTGCTTTGGACGGTTTTGACTACTGCGGCGGTGACTACTGTTGCTGCAGGCAGGATGATCGCCAGTCTCTCTATCGGGTAGGTGTAGAACACGGCGGTCCATGTTACGTTCAGCGTTGTTGGAGTCATGCCCATCAGAGGCACCGCCATGCTTGCGAAGAGAAGCGTTCCAGTGAGGTGCTGAGCTGTTGTACCAATAAGGGACAGAACACAGGCCGCTGTCAATCTCTTCTTTTCGGATGCTCCTGAGATCCACTCTATGGATTTCATGCTCAGCGGCGAGGCAAGTAGTATCCACGTGATGATGTGGAGCCAGATGAAGGGTACCGAGACTGTGCTTCCTAGGAATGTCAAGGGGACGAAGTGTAATGTCGACGGATGTGCAAAGAACAGCACAATCAGCGCTGAGTATAGTGCCAAGGCGGGGATCATCCTTCTCCGCATCAAGAGACCCAAAATAGCTGCGTTCATCATGACAGGCAGGAAGTCCAATCCAAAGAAGTTCATTCGGCCGGTGAGCATTATGCCCAGAAAGGTTCCAATGACCCCCGCAACGGATCCCACGTACGGACCCAATACGATCCCAAGAAGAGGAGCAACGAATTCGGTTGTGCTGAAGACGCGTCCCGATCCACCAATCATTACGAAGATTGGCATCAGTCTCAGAAGTCCGTAGACTGCCGCGAATGTTGCCGCCAACGGGACCACACGTTTCTTGGAGATCTCCGCGGGAATCATCATCATTCAGCTCTGAAGATGTGCGTCAGCCGAATCGTTACGCATCCTCGGACCAGTACACGGAACAAAGATAAGTAGTAGTTGGGTGAATCCGCAACCACCAGCACAACCGGTGATGCTCGATGCAGGAAAGACGGATCCTAACCACCAGGCTCATCACACTCGTGAGTGTCATTGCGGCGCTCGATATCGTACTCACGGCGATCCCATTGATTCCATACGGTCCTTCCGCAGGCGCCCTAGTGAAGCCCTCAGAGGGCATTCTACTGGGACCTTGGGGAGGAATGTTAGCCGCCCTTGTTGGAGGAATCATCTCAAGCATCATCTGGCCGTCGACAGCGGTGCTCGGGTTGGCGACGTGGATTCCAGGGGTCATCGGCGCATTCGGTGCAGGAATGTTGCTTAAGGGTAGGTGGAAGGCTGTGTTGATTCTATTTGCAGCTATTCTCATTGCTTTCTTTCTTCACCCGTTTGGGCCAGGAGTATTCCTGTACGCCAACTGGGACAAGCTAGTCGCCCTCTGCATGATTATTCCAGTCTCTATGCTCGTGAGGCGCCGGCTGGGTAGTCGTGATAGCGTGAAGGCGCTGGCGCCTGTCATTGGCTTAGTTTCTCTAATCGCAACAGAGATGGACGGAGCTACTGGGAACCTGATCTTCCTACTCGAAGCAGAGCCATTCTTTGGCTTGAAGAAAGAGATGCTTCCGGCCTTGTTCATTCCCTACACTTTCCTTGACCCCGGCACTCGTGTTCTGATTGGAATCGTGTGCGCACTAGTCCTCACACCTGTTCTCGTTGCGGCAGAGAGGGCAAACCTGCTCAAGTGGCCGCTCACTTAGTGCTTCCAGTCAACGTCTCACTAGTCCAGCTTGAGGCAGAGCTGTAAAGCTCATGTCTGTGGCAGGTAGAGTTGTGACCCAAAGCATGCTTTCTGGTTGATGCGTCGTATGAGAGCTAGGGAAGGAGACTTCGTTGAGAGTTCAGATGGTCTCCTCTTCGATGTGAAAGGCCTCCTCCACCCTCCAGATAGAGTAGTCGCGTACCTTCGCTACTATCCCGACAACCGAGGCACAAGATCCCGAGGCGGAGTCCGATATGTCAAGGTCTACGATCTCACAAAGAGGCGTCTCTTGCTTGAGAAGAGATGGCCTCGCTACCTGTACTATGATGAGATGCAAGGCCGCGAACTCCAAGGCGTGCCAAAGGACAGCATACTGGCTCTCCATATGCCGAAACTGCGGCTCGCAGCACTTCTGCATTCAAGACGGAAGGATGCGCTAGAAGCAAGCGCAACTAGGCTAGTCAAGGTCCTAGCGCAAGAGTCCGGGCTTCCTCTAGATTGTTTTGGCATTTCTGGTTCACTCCTCGTGGGCTTGCATCGACAGGACTCGGACCTCGACATCATCGTCTATGGATCAACCGCAGCGAAACACATCCAACGAGCCCTGTTTACCCTCCTAGAGGACAATCAGGTCTTTCACGCGTACGGCCCTCGTGACCTTAAGCGCTTGTATTTGAGACGAGACCTACGAGAGGCGCTCACTTTCAGAGACTTCGAAATGCAGGAACATCGCAAGCTGTTTCAGGGTAGATTCCTGAGTCACGAATACTTCGTTCGATGTGTCAAGAACTGGGGGGAAATCACTGAACGCTACGGAGATGCACAGTGTGCACCGATAGGGGAGTATGCAGTGTCGGGCGAGGTCACAGGTGACGAGGAAAGTCTCCTGACTCCTTGCCGGTATGTGATCAAGCATGTGGAGGTTCTCTCAGGGGATCCCACTTGTACTCCTCGCGAAGTAATCTCGTTTCGCGGACGATTCGCAGAACAGGCAATCCGTGGAGAGCACGTTCTCGCACGAGGCAGACTTGAGAGAGTTAGATCTGAAGGATCAGAGTACTATAGACTGGTCGTTGGAGAAGGTCCTAGAGATGTGCTGCGAAGGATCTGGTAGGCCTGCTGCAGAAGGATACTGAGCTTGGATATTCACGCAGGGCTGACAATCCTGTTTCTTAGGAGGCCTATTCCCTCGATCTCGGCCTCCATTAGATCTCCCGGCTTGAGTAGTCGCTTTTCGGGTTTGGCGTAGAATCCTACTCCTGCAGGTGTGCCTGTTGCTATGATGTCTCCGGGCTGAAGCGTCATGACGTTTGAGATGAAGGCGACAAGCTCCGGGATCTTGAAGATCATGTTCGCTGTTGTGCTCCTTTGCCTTATCTCGCCGTTGACTCTCAATTCCATCTTCAGATTGTGCGGGTCGCTTACTTGTTCGCGGAAGACCAGGGAAGGGCCCGTGGGTGCGAATGTGTCGAAGCTTTTTCCCCTGAACCATTGCTTGTCTGCGAACTG
>Ga0315281_10006778_pt1 | contig 16229 bp, 19 predicted proteins | sample YL17G07_0_MG_FD_204540 | JGI IMG/M metagenome (GOLD analysis project Ga0315281, IMG submission 204540) | Sediment microbial communities from Yellowstone Lake, YNP, Wyoming, USA - YL17G07_0 | ecosystem: Environmental > Aquatic > Freshwater > Lake > Sediment | place: USA: Wyoming | collected... | reverse complement strand
CGGAGCTGGAGAATGCAGGCCACGCGGTGCATTACGGGACCGCCGCGGAGTGCGAACTGCGGCGGGTCAGGCAGTTCATCGGCTTCAGGGATCCGACCGGGAACAAGCACGAGATCGTGGTCCGGCCACACTATTCCGGGCCTCGCCATTTTCCGAGCCGCGATGCCGGCATCACGCATTTCAGCCACATCGGCCTGCGCACTTCGGATGCCGCGCGCGACGAGGCATTCTGGACCCGGCTTCTGAACGCGCGGGTATCGGACTGGATCGGGGATGCGCCGCTGCTGCGGATCAATACCATCCATCACACCCTGGCGCTGTTTCCCTCGGCATACCCCGGCGTGCAGCACATCAACCACCAGGTCGAGGACATCGACGACATCATGCGTTCCTACTATTTCCTGCGTGAGCAGGGGGTAAAGATCGTGTTCGGACCTGGCCGGCATCCGTCATCCTCGGCGTGCTTCCTCTATTTCGAAGGGCACGACAAAATGGTGTATGAGTACTCGGTCGGCGTGAAACACATCCTTCCGGAGGAAGAGGCGAAGTACCGGCCGCGGCAGTTTCCGTTTGCGCCGGAGTCATTTTGCATGTGGGGCTCGAAGCCCGACATTCCCGAATTCCGGGACTAAACGCTAGAATTCGCCCCGGGCCGGCGTTTGGCCCGCCTTTTTTCGGAACCATTCCATGGCACTCAGTCCCCAGAAAATCAGGCAGCTCGCCGAGCGCCTGCGCAAGGCCGAAGAGACAGGCGTTGCGACCGATCCGGTCCGCGACCAGTTGCCGGCCGGCGATCTCGCGAGCGCATACGCAATCCAGAAGGCGAACACGCAATACTGGGTGCGCAAGGGCCGCCGGGTGGTCGGATGCAAGATCGGGCTCACGGCGAAATCGGTTCAGAAACAGCTCGGCGTGGACCAGCCCGATTACGGGATGATCTTTGCGGACAGGGTGATGTGCGACGGCGAGGAAGTGCCGCTCGGGCGCGTCATGCAGCCCAAAGTGGAGGCCGAGGTTGCGCTGGTGCTGGAAAAGGACCTGAAGAATAAGGACATATCCATCAGCGAGCTGATCTCCGCTGTCGCGTATGCAGTCGCGGCGATCGAGATCGTCGGCAGCCGCATCGCCAACTGGAACATCAAGATCCAGGACACCATCGCCGACAACGCCTCCGGCGGCCTGATCGTGCTCGGCAACGAGCCAAAAAAGCTCGAAGGCCTGGATCTGCGCCTGTGCGGAATGGTCATGGAACGCCGCGGCGAGCAGGTATCGCTGGGCGCGGGCGTGGCGTGCCTGGGCAACCCGCTCAACGCAGCGCTGTGGCTGGCGCGCACCATGGTGCAGGTCGACGCGCCGCTCAAGGCGGGTGATGTCATCATGACCGGAGCGCTGGGACCGATGGCAGCCGTGGCGCCGGGCGACGTTTTCGAAGTGCGCATTTCCGGGCTGGGATCGGTCCGCACTGCATTCGGAGCCTGACATGACTGATATTCGCGGACTGGCAATGACGGTTGACAACGCGGCGCGGCAGGCGCGCGCGATCCCGCAACTCACGGCCGGCAACAAGCTGACCCTAGCCGACGCCTACGAAATCCAGCGCGCAAGCGTAGCCCTGCGCGTGGACCGCGGAGAAAAGCGTGTCGGTATGAAAATGGGCTTCACCAGCCGCGCCAAGATGGTGCAGATGGGCGTGCACGACATGATCTGGGGCCGGCTGACCGAAGGCATGATCGTCGAGGACGGCGGGCCGATCAGCATGAAAAACTATGTGCATCCGCGCGTCGAGCCTGAAATCGCGTTCCTGCTCAAGGCGCCCTTGTGCGGCGCGGTGACGCCGCTGCAGGCGCTGTCGGCCGTCGAGGCCGTCGCCCCGGCCATGGAAATAATCGACTCCCGTTTCGAGAACTTCAAGTTCTCCCACATCGACGTGGTGGCCGACAACTCCTCGTCCTCCGGGTTCGTCACCGGTTCGTGGCACAAGCCGGACATGGATTTCTCCAACCTCGGCCTGGTGATGTCGTTCAATGGCATCGCCAAGCAGATCGGAACCACCGCCGCCATCCTCGGCCATCCTTTGCGCTCGCTGGTCGCCGCGGCGCGCTTTGCCGCAGAAGCGGGGGAGCCCCTCGAAGCGGGTTGGATCGTGATGGCGGGCGGGGCTACCGCCGCCGAGGCGCTCACGCCCGGAGTGTGGGTGGAGACCGAGATCCAGAACATCGGTCGCGTTGCGTTTTCGGTGGAGAAGTAACCATGCCCCTGGTACAGATATCGATGCTGCCTGGCCGTTCCGCGGAACAGAAGCGCGCGCTGCTCGCCGAGGTCACCGACGCCGTGGTGCGCACCTGCAAGGTCGCCCCGGAGCAGGTGCGCGTGCTGATCAGCGAGATTCCCGCCGAGCACTGGGCCGTGGCGGGGGTATCGAGGGCCGAATCGGATGCAAGGAAGAAATAAGGCTAATATTCGAAACAATACACAGGAGAGCGCGATGAAAAGCGACAACCGCATTCCGGTTGCCATCATCGGTTCCGGCAATATCGGCACCGACCTCATGATCAAGGTCATACGCACCTCGAAGCACCTGGCCATGGGCGCGATGGTCGGAATCGATCCGGCCTCGGACGGCCTCGCGCGCGCCAAGCGGCTGGGCGTCCCGGCGACGCACGAGGGCGTCGAGGGGCTGGTGAAGCTGCCGAACTTCAAGGACATCCGGATCGCGTTCGACGCGACGTCCGCGGGAGCGCATGCGCATCACAATGAAGTGCTGCAGCGGCACGGCGTGCAGGTAATCGATCTCACCCCGGCGGCGATCGGGCCGTACGTGATCCCGGTCGTGAATCTCGCCGAGCATCTGGACAGCGCCAACATCAACATGGTGACCTGCGGCGGCCAGGCGACGATTCCCATGGTTCGCGCGGTTTCGCGCGTTGCCAAGGTGCATTACGGCGAGATCGTGGCCTCCATCGCCAGCAAGTCCGCCGGGCCGGGCACGCGCGCCAACATCGACGAGTTCACCGAAACCACGGCGAAGGCCATCGTCACCGTGGGCGGCGCCGCGCGCGGCAAGGCCCTGATCATCCTGAATCCGGCCGAACCGCCGCTGATCATGCGCGACACCGTGTACTGCCTGGCGGAGGCCGGGGCGGATGAAGCGGCGATCCGCGCCTCGATCCTCGACATGGTCGCAAAGGTGGCCAGCTACGTGCCGGGCTATCGCCTGAAGCAGGAAGTCCAGTTCGACCGGATTCCCGCCGACAAGCCGATAAACGTTCCGGGCCTGGGCAAGCTCCATGGCCTGAAGGTTTCGATATTCCTGGAAGTCGAAGGCGCGGCGCATTACCTGCCGTCCTATGCGGGCAATCTGGACATCATGACTTCCGCGGCGCTGGCCACCGCGGAACAGCTCGCGGTGACCAAACTGGCTGTGGCGGCATAGTTACTCACGAATCGAGTGGTGACAGACCTGGGGACGGATTGTTGATTGAATATATCTCACGATTTCGGACCGTTGCAAAGCGCAACGGTCCGAAATCGCGAGATTTGAATAGACAAAGCAAGGCAGCCTGTTTGGTTCCGGCTGGGCCCGCCTAGGAGACAGAAAATGACCGCATCGAAAATCGATCCGAAGAAAAAAATCTACATTTCCGACGTCACCCTGCGCGACGGGATGCATCCCCGCCGCCATCAATACACGCTGGAGCACGTGCGCACGATCACGCGCGCGCTCGATGACGCCAGGGTCGACAGCATCGAGATCTCGCACGGCGACGGGCTGGCAGGATCGAGTTTCAACTACGGCTTTGGCATGCACACCGACCTGGAATGGATCACGGCGGTGGCGAGCGAGGTCAAGCACGCGAAGGTCGCGACGCTGCTGATTCCCGGCATCGGTACCGTGCACGACCTGAAGGAAGCCTATGATGCCGGCGCGCGGGTGGTGCGGATTGCCACACATTGCACCGAGGCGGACATTTCCAAGCAGCACATGGAACACGCGCGCAAGCTCGGCATGGATACGGTCGGCTTTCTGATGATGGCGCACATGATCACGCCGGCAGAGCTCGCCAGGCAGGCGAAAATGATGGAGTCCTACGGCGCGCACTGCGTCTATGTGACCGACTCCGGCGGCGCCATGCTGATGCACGACGCGCGCGACAAGGCGCGCGCGCTGCGCGATATTCTCAGGTCCGAGACGCAGGTCGGCATCCACTGCCACCACAACCTGTCGCTGGGCGTGGCGAATTCGATCATCGGCCTGGAAGAAGGCGTGGACCGCGTCGATGCCTCGCTGGCGGGCATGGGAGCGGGGGCGGGCAATACGCCGCTCGAAGTGCTGATTGCCGTGCTCGACCGGCTGGGGCTGAACCACGGCTGCGACCTGAAGAAGCTCATGGACGCCGCGGACAATCTGGTGCGCCCGCTGCAGGACCGTCCGGTGCGCGTGGACCGCGAGACGCTGGCGCTGGGTTATGCCGGTGTCTATTCGAGCTTCCTGCGCCATGCCGAAACGGCGGCGGCCAAGTACGGGATCCCGACTTTCGACATCCTGGCCGAGTTGGGCAAGCGGCGCATGGTGGGCGGCCAGGAAGACATGATCGTCGACGTGGCACTGGACCTCGTCAAGGCGCGCGACGGACAGCAGAAGGCGCAGGCCGCCTGAGAGTCCCGCGTCGGGAGGGGGTCAGAGCGCGCTTGCTCTTACTGTTGCGCTAGCACTTCACCTGTTGCCTGCAGTACTTCGCAAGTTCGACGACCTGGCAAGTATCACCAGCCGGCTGACGCGCTTTTCCGCCGAATTCCATCGAAAGGCGAAACTCGAACTTGCTGAAAAACTCCTCGAACATTTCCCCGCCCAGGGTTCCCACCGCGTACAGCCCGTCGTTCTGGTCGTCGTAGTCCAGCAGGATCGCGGCAAGCGGCTGCAGGGCCGGGCCCCCGACCACCACCGCTCCCTGCGCGGGATCGTACGCGCTGTGCTCGGAGCAGCAGTGGATGACTCTGGAACCCCTGGTTCCCCGCGATCTATCGGCCCGGTAGCTGATGAAGCTCACCTGACGCGTGGGGTGACTCATCTTGTGCGCGCAGATCGCCGAGTAAGCCACGATGCTGCGTTCGCGGCCGACGCCCCCTGGCCAGCGGTAAGTCTGCGCATCCGCAGTGCGCAGCGGCGCGCCCGCCTCGAGCCGCCGGCCGAGGTTCAGCAGGAAGCATGGCGTCGCCGCGAACGGGTAATGAAATACGAGGTTGGTGTGCGGCGGCACGGCCGTTGCCCTGAGCGGATTGCCATCCGGTTGGACGAGGCGGGCGCGAGCGTAGTAACGGGGGCTGGCATCTGCCGCCAACGTGAACGCCGGAGTCGCCGCGATGGCTGCCGCGGCGCACGTGTTCAGGAATTTTCTTCTTTGCATTTTCACCAACGCTACCGACCACACGTCTTCCTGTCAACTGAGGGAAAATGGGGTCGGAGCAGGATAATTGCGACCGCAGTTTTTCGAGGAGACTGGCCATGCCTGGAGATTGGTACGAGAAGGGACTGAAAGTGCGCAAGGACGTCCTGACGCCCGAGTACGTTGAGAACGCGCTGAAGAATGCCGATGAGTTTTCCGCGCCCCTGCAGGAAATGGTGACCGAATACTGCTGGGGTTGGCTGTGGAACCGCGAGGGACTGCCGCGCAAGACCCGCAGCCTCGTCAACATCGCATTGCTCACCGTGCTGAACCGGCCTCATGAGCTGAAAGTCCACGTCAAGGGGGCCCTGCGCAACGGCTGCACCAAGGAGGAAATCCGCGAAGTGCTGCTGCAAGTTGGCGTCTACGCCGGCGTGCCGGCGGCGGTCGACGGCTTCCGCAACGCGCGCGAGGCGCTGAAGGAAGTGGGCGCCTGACCGCGCGGCTGACAGCGCGGCATGACTGAATTCGCGCACCAGCGCCCGGAGCCGCCTTCTGGTCCGGCCGCTGCGCTGCTCGCGATCATCGACGGATTGGCGGCCGAATCGCGCCCCGGTTTCGATCTGCGCGCAACGCTCGATAGCTCGCTCGAGCGCGACCTCGGCCTGGACAGCCTGGCGCGGGTCGAACTCATCACCCGCATCGAGGACGGGTTCAGCGTGCAACTGCACGAGGACACCCTGTCGCGGGCGGAAACTGCGCGAGATCTGCTCGATGCACTTCGTGCGGCCGGCGCTGCCCCGCACTTCACCGGCAAAGCGCACGCGGTCCAGGCACCGCTTGTGCGAGTCGAGGGCCTACCAACCGCGGCGTCAACGCTCGTCGAGGCGCTCGAGTGGCACGTCGATGCGCACCCGGACCGGCTGCATGTGCTCTTCTACCGGACACCCGAGCACACCGAGCAGCTGACCTACGCAGGACTGAAGTCCGCCGCGATGGCGATTTGCGCCGGGCTCGGACGACGCGGGCTCGTAAGAGGCCAGTCGGTGGCGATCATGCTGCCGACCTGCCTGGAGTTCTTTCACTGCTATTACGGCATCCTGCTCGCCGGCGGCGTGCCGGTGCCGCTTTACCCGCCCGCGCGGCTGTCACAACTGGAGGACCACCTGCGGCGCCAGGCCGGAATCCTGGACAGCTGCCTCGCGCCGATCCTGATCACCGTGCCCGAGGCGAAGCTCGCCGCGCGTTTCCTCGAGGCGGAAGTGGCATCGCTGCAGGCGGTTGTAACGCCGTCCGAGCTCGCATCGGATGACGCTGGCGCGCAGCCGGTGCCGGCGGCCCTGCGGCCGGAGGACGTCGCGTTCATCCAGTACACCTCGGGGAGCACGGGCAATCCCAAGGGTGTGGTGCTCACGCATGCGAACCTGATGGCGAACATACGCGCCTGGGGCAGGGCCATCCGGATGGACTCGACCGACGTCGTGGTGAGCTGGCTGCCGCTGTATCACGACATGGGACTGATTGGCACGTGGCTGGGGAGCCTGTACCACGCGAGCCTGCTGGTGCTGATGTCGCCGCTGGATTTCCTGGCGCGGCCCGAGCGCTGGCTGTGGGCGATCCACACGCATCGCGGCACCGCGACGGCGGCGCCGAATTTCGCCTACGAACTGTGCCTGCGGCGGCTGCACGATGAAACACTGCAGGGACTCGACCTCAGTTCGTGGCGCCTGGCGGCCAATGGCGCCGAGCCGGTGAGCCCCGATACCATTGCCCGCTTCAGCGAACGTTTCGGGAAATACGGATTCCGGCCCGAATCGATGGCGCCGGTCTACGGGCTGGCCGAATGCACGGTCGGGCTGGCGATTCCGCCGCTGGGCCGCCCGCCGGTGGTGGACCGGGTGCAGCGTGCAGCCTTCCAGGAAGCCGGCCGCGCGATTCCAGCTGCCGGGGACGACCCCGATCCGCTGCGCTTTGTCGCCTGCGGGCATCCGCTGCCCGGACACCAGGTGCGGATCATCAATGACGACAGGCGCGAAGTGCCCGACCGTACCGTCGGGCACCTGGAATTTCGCGGCCCCTCCGCTACCTCGGGCTATCTGGGCAACCCCGAGGAGACAAAGAAGCTCATCCATGGCGATTGGCTCGATTCCGGGGACCTCGCCTATGTCGTCAACGGTGATATCCATATCACCAGCCGCGCCAAGGACATGATCATCCGCGGCGGGCGCAACATCTATCCGTACGAGCTGGAAGAGGCGATCGGCCAGTTGGCCGGCGTGCGCAAGGGCTGCGTGGCGATTTTCGGCGCCAGCGACCCGGCCGCCGGGACCGAGCGGCTGGTGGTGGTCGCGGAAACGCGCGAGAAGGATGCCGCGGCGCTGGCCTCGCTGCGGCGGCAGATCAACAACCTCGCGGTGGACCTGATCGGCACGCCGACGGACGACATCGTGCTCGCGCGGCCGCAGACTGTGCTCAAGACATCCAGCGGCAAGATCCGCCGCGCAGCCACGCGCGACCTGTACCTGCGCGGCGCCATCGGCGCGCCGGGTCGAGGGGCCTGGCTGCAGGTGGCGCGGGTCACGTGGATGGGGTTGACGCCCGGGCTGCGGCGCTACACCCGGCGCGCGGCGGCATATGGGTTCGCGCTGCGGGTGTACGCGGTGTTCTTCGCGCTTGCGCCGCTGGCGTGGCTCGGGGCGGTGCTTGCACCGGGCCGGGCGTGGTCTTTCACAAGCGCGCTGGCGCGCACCATGCTGCGCGTGTCGGGATTCGCGCTGTCAGTGCAGGGCTTGGATAACCTGCCCCGCGGCACGCCTTGCGTGGCCGTGTCTAACCACGCGAGCTACCTGGACGGCGTGCTGATTCTGGCCGCGCTTCGGGAGCCGTTCGGCTTCGTCGCGAAGAACGAACTGCAGGACCCGTGGCTGGCGCGCGTTTTCCTGCGCGGGCTGGGGGCGCAGTTCGTCGAGCGCTTCGATGTGGAGAAAAGTGTCGAGGACAGTGCGCGCCTGGTGCAACACGCGAAGGCGGGCCATTCGCTGTTCGTGTTCCCCGAGGGGACGCTGACCCGGGCATCGGGGCTGATGGCATTCCGCATGGGCGCGTTCCAGGTGGCGGCAGAGGCGGGCATCCCGGTGGTTCCCGTGACCATCACCGGCACGCGCTCGGTCCTGCGCGATGGCAGCTGGTTCCCGCATCGGGGGCCGGTCAGCGTGAGCATATCCCCGCCGATTGCCCCCACGGGCAGCGATTGGAGCGCGTCCGTGAAGCTGCGCGATGTGGTACGGGCCGAGATATTGCGCCACTGCGGCGAACCGGATCTGGGACAGTGATTAGATGGGTGGAGTTACTGATTGGGGGATAGGAGATTATGTAATATACGTTAAATTAGCATATTAAAGCGTACTATTAATCCGATATGTTAAGTCGTGCCGCTTGACCCATAACTTGACCCACGCTTGACCCACGCGTAGGATCCACGTCATGAGCTATGCCCCCCATTTCACGATCACCACCGCGCTGCTGGCGCGGGTGGAGACGATCGCGGCACTGCGCGAACGCATCCAGGGCGCCGCGGTTCAGGTGGCGTGGATCCCCGCTCTGCAGAAGGACACCCGCGCCCGGAACGCGCACTCTTCCACGGCCATCGAGGGCAACCCGCTCACTCTTGAAGAGGTGCGCGCCGTCGAAGCAGGCGAGGTGTTGCCGGTGCCGGCGCGCGTCCGCCACGAGGTGGTGAATTATTTCGCGGCCCTCAGGCATATCGAGAAACAGGCGGCGAAGAAGCGGCTCACGCACGAAGACGTGCTCCAGCTTCACGCGATCATGGCCGGCGAAGTGATGGACCAGGGCGAGGCGGGGCGTTATAGAACAATGCGGGTGCGCGTGGGATCGTACCTGCCGCCGCCGCCGGAGGACGTATCGGGCCTCATGTTCGAGTTTCTCGAATGGTGGAACACGGAGTCGCTAAAGCTCTCGCCGGTGTTGAGTTCGGCGATCGTGCATTACCGCTTCGAGGCCATTCATCCGTTTGCCGACGGCAATGGCCGCACCGGCCGGGCGCTCGCGCTGTGGGAACTCTACCGGCGAGGATTCGATACGCACCACATCTTCTCGGTGGACGAATTCTACTGGGAGGACCGTCCGCGTTACTACGCGGCGCTGCAGGCGGTGCGGGAGCAGGGGGATGACCTCACTTCGTGGCTGGAGTACAGCGCAGAGGGACTGCAGCAGACGCTGGAACGGGTGTGGCAACGCATCCAGAAATTTTCGGCCTCCAAAGGCCGCACGAAGCTGGTGCTGCGCCCGAAGCAGGAGCAACTGGTGCAGTTGCTGCGCGCGCGGGGCAGTCTCAGCCCGCGCGAAATCTGGGACAGCCTCGCGATTTCCAAGCAGGGCGCGATGGATCTGCTGCGCCCGCTGCTCGATGCCGGCCTGATCGAACGGGTGGGTACGCTGAAGCACGGGCGATATATGCTCAAATGAGCGTCCACCCCTGACACCCCGGAGCCCACCATGGCCCACTCCTTCGTCGGCATCCGAGAACTGAAAAGCCGCCTCAGCCATTACCTGAGGCTCACCCGCAAGGGCGAGTCGGTGGTCATTACCCACCGCGGCGTACCGATCGGCCGGATTGTGCCGATGGGCCAGGATCTCAACCAGCGCCTCGCGGCGATGCGCGAGACCGGGCAGGTGCAGTGGAGCGGGCGCAAGCTCAGCCACCGCAAGCCGGTCGGAGAGCTGCGCGGGCGCGGCAGCGTCGCGCAACTGATCGTGGGAAACCGCGAGTGATCGTCTACCACGACGCCAGCGCCCTGGTGAAACGCTACGACGCGGTGCATCTCGCCACGGCTCTGGTGTGGCGCGAGACCTTGGGCGAGACGGTGGTGATCACGACCCGCAGCGCTGACTTGCTCGACGCGAAGTGGATCGCCGATCGCCATCTGCGCATTGTCGAGTGGAACGAGGGCGCGACGCGGGTCTCGCCGGTTTCGGATGCGACCCGCAAGGCACTGCAAGGGCATCTGTCCGGGGCGGGCGAGCTATTGCGCTCAAGCGCGCTTGAGCCAGCGCCGTTGTTCGACGATCAGCTCATCGTGAAACAGCCGGAATTGTTCGAGGCACTTGGGTGAACACCGTTCCGACCGTCGAGGGTCGCCAAGACGCAGAGACTGTTGGAAAGTCCGGTTGCGTGGTGCCATACTGCTACAGCGTCAATGGACACCCGCCGACAAGCGGATAACGTTTTGACGCGAACAAACGAGTTCCCCGATGACGAAAAAACAACTTCAAAAGACCATAGACCGGATGGTGAAGCGGATCGTCGACCGGTTTCACCCTGACCGGGTGATCCTCTTCGGCTCGCACGCGCGAGGGACTGCCGGTCCGGACAGCGACGTGGACCTTCTGGTGGTGATGCCCGTCGCCGGTTCGAAGCGCGAGAAACAGCTCGAGGTCCGCTTGGCTTTGCACGAGTTCAAGGTATCCAAGGACATCATCATCACGACGCCGGAAGATTTCGAGTGGCGCAAGGAGATACCCGGCACGGTCGAACGGCCGGCAGCGCGCGAGGGGAAAGTGGTCTATGCCCGCGTCTGAGCGCGTGCTTGCGGTCGCCCGCGATTGGGTGCGGAAGGCCGAAAACGATCTCATGAACGCTGCCCACACGCTCAAGCTGGGAGCGGACGGTCCGACCGACACGGTTTGCTTTCATGGCCAGCAATGCGTCGAGAAGTACCTGAAAGCCTTGCTCGTGTCGCGGGCGATCGACTTTCCCAAGACCCATGACATCGAGAAACTGATTTTTCTGTTGCCGGCCACGGCGCGCACCAGCCTGACTGCGGAAGAGCAGGCAAAACTGACCGAGTACGCGACCGGCGCGCGTTACCCCGGATGGGGCGAGATTCCGCTTGGCGAAGCCAAGCGGGCCGTGGCGCTGGCCCGCCGGTTGCGCAGGGAGATTCGCCGAGTGCTGCCGCGCGAGATTTTGCGACGGAAAGTGCGCTGATGGAACCCTGGTACAAGGTCGCCACACCGCGCAAGGAAGTCCGCGAAGGCCGCTCGTTCAACCCGGATGAGTTCGCCATCGCCCTCGAACAGGTCGTGGCCGGGACGGCGCCGGAGGACTATCGCGACGCTGCGCAGTTCTTCGCGCGCACTTGCCTCACGCGGGCACTGCGCGAGCACGCGGGCATGGTGCTGCGCCGGCTCTCCGGGAGAACCGACAACACGTCGCCGGTGCTCATGCTCATCACCCAGTTCGGTGGCGGCAACGGCATGACGCCGGCGCAGATCGTCGCCGAACATCCCGATCTGGAGGAAGAGGACATCCGCCAGGCATTGGCGCACGCAGCGGACCTGGCGCGCGAGCGCATTGGTACGAGCAGGGCGTAAGCGCGCCGCACGCCAGATCGGATGGAAGAGGAGAACCGCATGACGTAGCTATCCCCTGAACAGGAGCTATGTCATGTCACGCACTTACCGCCGCCGCGGCGAGCGGCACGAGTACCGCTGGGTTCTGCGCGATTGTGTATTCGATGTTGAATCGGGCCATCTCACGCACTTTCTGATCGATCGTTATTCGGCGGCGGGCCGCCGCGCGATCGCGCGCTTTCATTCGGACGCCGAATTCACGCTACGCAGCGCGGCACCGGCGTGGTATCGCAGGGTTTTCGATCACCGCCTCCGCACCGTCAACGACCGGGAGCTGCGCCGCTGGCTCGCGGACCCGGGGTACGATCCGGTGCAGGAGGTCCGGCATCGCCACAGCGCGAACTGGAGCTGGTGGTAGAGACGGGAACGCGCGGTGGCGGTCGGCCGCTGCCGCGTTTTCTTTCAGGCCATGGGCGACTAATTTCGGGCCGGCTCAGTTTGCTGGCGCCGCAGATTGATGTATAGAAATATTTTCTATATCATGCCACAATGACATCGAAAAAGCGCTTCCGCAACAAGTACCGATTGCAGTTGCGCGAGAAGGACCACGAGCCGATGCATGTTCATCTGGTCGGCGGCGATGTCAACGTCAGGATCGACCTGGCCAGCCTGCGCATCGTGGCCGGGAGTCTGCCGAAGGATCTGAAACGTGAAGTGATGAACTGGCTGCGTGCGCACCAGGCGCAACTGATTGAGGAGTGGAAATCATGGCAACGATGAAGCGTCCGAGGCTCGCCACCGTCAAGTCGCTGTCCGGCCACCGGCTGAGGCTGAGCTTTATCGACGGCAGCATCTATACCGTATCGCTCGCCGGCGAGTTCGACAAGTTCCCGGCGCTTGCGCCTTTGCGCAACCCCAAAGCGTTTTCCAAGGCGGTCATCGTCGAGGGCGAGGGCTGGACGGTGGAATGGCCGGCCCTCGACATCCAGATCGGAGCGGACACGCTGTGGCTGGACGCCCAGGCGCAGAATGCGCCCGACGAAAATACGCGCCTGTTTGCGCGATGGCGCGCCCGGCATGGACTCTCATTGACCGAAGCGGCCAAGGCGCTCGGCATGACCCCGCGTACGATGAGTGCCTATGGTTCCGGCAGCCGTCCTGTGCCACGTTACATCGCCCTGGCGTGCAAGGGCTGGGAGGCGGAACGCGGGTCCAAGCGCGAGTCGAAACGATAGGCCGCGGAGTTGGGTATTTCTCGGGGACGACCGGAATCCTGACGTGACCACCCGCGCCTATACCGAAGACCAACTCGTCGAACAGCCCGCGATAGCGCTGTTCACCTGCTCGAACGATTGAACACGCTGCTCGCGCTCGACTGGCGCAAGCGGGCGAGCGCCCGGGCGCAGGTGCGCAGGGCGATCGAAGACGCGCTCGACGAGGGCCTGCCGCGCGCTTACACCAAGGACCGGTACCAGTCGAAGTGCACCGCAGTGTTCGAGCACGTCTACGAAAGCTACTTCGGGGACGGTGGAAGCGTCTATCGCGACGCGGCGTAATGGTACAAGTACTGGTACCAAGAAATTGCGCTTAGCCGCATGGAATGGGCATTCGCTGAAACATAATGTGCAACAATTGGCGGAGTGGCGCTGGCCACTGGAGTTGTGTGTGAAGGCGCTGAGCCATGTCTGACCGGGTCAGAATCGACAAGTGGCTGTGGGCGGCGCGCTTCTTCAAGACGCGCAGCCTCGCCGCCAAGGCGGTGGACGGCGGCAAGGTCAAGCTGAACGGCGAGCCCGTCAAGCCGTCGAAGGAGCTGAAGCCGGGCGATACGCTCACGATTCACATCGCCGAGCTGGAGTGGACGGTGACCGTGAACGAACTTTCCGAGCGGCGCGGGCCCGCCGGGATGGCGCGGCAGCTCTACGCCGAAACCGAGGCGAGCGTGCAGAAGCGCCAGCAGGCGAGCGCGGCGCGCCGCCTGCGCGTTGGGCCGGTGCGTGAGGAGCGCGGGCGGCCGACCAAGCGCGACCGGCGCCTGATCCGGCGGTTCACCGAGGGCGCCTGAGTATCCGCGGGTCTCACGGACCGAAACGCCGCATCGCGTTGGTGCGGGTCGGGTTGCGGGTGCACTACGATGGCGCTGGACACGTCCAGCAAATTCGAGGATCGATGCGCATCCGGTTCAGCAGGCGAGGCTATCCGCTCGAATTAACAATGGCTTAGCTGCCGGAATCGGTCACGCAGGCGCATCAGGCATGGGTCCTGCTATAAAGAGGGGGCGTGCTGTACCCCGCCGCCATGTCCGGTCTCCTCCTCTTCCGCGACATGGCGGCGTTTTCTTCATGACAGGACGATTTCCGGGTGTGAAAAAGCCCGGCGTCCTTTCGGAGCACCGGGCGGGTTGCGCTGTGCGGGCGCTCAGGCAGCCTTGGAAAGCAACTCCCGCAGCACATACGGCATGATGCCGCCGTGGTTGTAGTAGTCCACTTCGATCGGCGTGTCGATCCGCAGCAGCACCTTCACTCCCTGGCGGGAACCATCCGTTCGTCTGATGACCAGCGTCACGTCGCGCTGCGGCTTGAGGTTCTCCAGGCCGATGACGTCGAACTGCTCGTCGCCCTTGATGCCCAGCGACTGCACGCTGTCCGAGCCCTTGAACTGCAGCGGCAGTACGCCCATACCGACGAGGTTGGAGCGGTGAATGCGCTCGAAGCTGCGCGCCACCACGGCCTTCACGCCCAGGAGCTGGGTTCCCTTGGCCGCCCAGTCGCGGGATGAGCCGGTGCCGTATTCCTCACCGCCGAATACCACCGTGGGCGTTCGGTGCGCGACGTACTTCATGGCCGCATCGTAGATCGGCATTTGTTCGCCCGAGGGCTGATATAGGGTAACGCCCCCTTCGACGCGGCCGCCGTCGGGCTTCTGGGGAAGCATGAGATTCTTGATGCGGACATTGCCGAAGGTGCCGCGCATCATCACCTCGTGGTGGCCGCGCCGCGCGCCATAGCTGTTGAATTCGCTCACCGACACATCGTGCTCCTGCAGGTAGATGCCGGCCGGCGAGGTCGGCTTGATCGATCCCGCGGGGCTGATGTGATCGGTGGTGAGCGAATCGCCGAAGATGCCCAGTGCCCGTGCGCCGGTGACGTTGCCGGTCTTGCCCGGCTGCATGTCGAAGTCCGCGAAGAAGGGCGGTTCGGCGATATAGGTCGACTTCGGCCAGCTGTATACCTGCCCGGCCGGTGCGGGCACGGCATTCCACAATGGATGGTCCTTGGTGAGGTTGCCGTAGAGACGCCGGAAGGTTTTGGGATCCATTGCGTACTTCATGCAGTCGTGAATCTCCTGGCTGCTGGGCCAGATGTCGCCGATCCACACGTCCTCGCCTTTCTTGCCTTTGCCCAGGGGCTCGGTCATGAGGTCACGCATCATGGTGCCGGCGATCGCGTAGGCCACCACGAGCGGCGGCGAGGCGAGGAAATTGGCGCGTAGGTTGGGATGGATGCGCGCCTCGAAATTGCGGTTGCCGGAAAGCACGGCCGCGCATACGAGGTCGCTCCTGGTGATCGCCTCGTTGATGGTGGGACGCAGGTCGCCTGCATTTCCTATGCAGGTGGTGCAACCGTAGCCCGCCAGGTAGAAGCCCAGCTTTTCGAGATAGGGCAGCAGTCCCGCCTTCGTAAGATAGTCGGTCACCATGCGCGATCCGGGCGCGAGCGAGGTCTTGATGTGCGGCTTCACCGACAGGCCGCGCTCGACGGCTTTCTTGGCCAGCAGCCCCGCCGCAAGCAGCACGCCGGGATTCGACGTGTTGGTGCAGGACGTGATCGCGGCAATCAGCACGTCTCCCGAACCAATGTCGATGCCGTCCGGAGTCTGGACGCGCCGACCGAGCTCATCGGCCTTCTTGGCGAATCCATTGTCGTTCATCGGTTTGGAGAACAGCTCGGTGAAATTCGCCTTGACGTTGCCGAGCTCGATGCGGTCCTGCGGGCGCTTCGGTCCGGCCAGCGAGGGCGCAACGGTGCCCAGATCGAATTCGATCACCTGGCTGAAGTCGATGGCGCCTTTCTTGGCGATGCCGAACATTCCCTGCGCCCTGAAATAGGCCTCGAACGCGTCGATCTCGTCGTCGGTGCGCCCGGTGCCGCGGAAGAACTCGATCGTCTTTTCATCGACCGGGAAGAACCCCATGGTCGCGCCGTACTCCGGCGCCATGTTCCCGATAGTGGCGCGGTCGGGCACCGCAAGGTTCTCGACCCCCTCGCCGAAGAACTCGACGAACTTGCCCACCACCTTGGACTTGCGCAGCAGTTCGGTGACCGTCAGCACCAGGTCGGTGGCCGTGACGCCGCCGCGCAGCCGCCCCTTCAGATGGACTCCGACGACGTCGGGCGTCAGGAGATACAGGGGCTGTCCGAGCATTCCCGACTCGGCCTCGATGCCGCCCACGCCCCAGCCGACCACGCCGAT
>Ga0315281_10006777_pt1 | contig 16229 bp, 13 predicted proteins | sample YL17G07_0_MG_FD_204540 | JGI IMG/M metagenome (GOLD analysis project Ga0315281, IMG submission 204540) | Sediment microbial communities from Yellowstone Lake, YNP, Wyoming, USA - YL17G07_0 | ecosystem: Environmental > Aquatic > Freshwater > Lake > Sediment | place: USA: Wyoming | collected... | reverse complement strand
GGAAGCTCATCGAATCGGGGCTCGATCAATTCGCCTTCTCTTTCGACGGGTTCGACAAGGAGACGTATGAGAGCATCCGGGTCAACGCCGATTTCGACAAGACCGTCGGCAACATCATCCGGTTTCTGGAGATCAAAAAAGAGCTCGGCGCCAAAAAGCCGGTGACGCTTATCGAGCTCATCCATTTCCCCGATCTCTTTGAAAAAGTGGACAGGCGCGCAAAGAGGGCGTTTATCAACCGCTTTCAAGGCCTGCCCCTCGACCAGATCGTCGTCAAGGAATTGCACAACTGGGCCGGCGACGCCGGCGAAATCCTCAAGACAAAGGCCTACTCGCCCTGCACCTTCCTCTGGCACGCCCTGATCATTTTTTGGGACGGCTCGGTCCTGCCCTGCACCCAGGATTTTCACGGCTATTACACGCTGGGAAACGTCCAAGAATCATCGATCAAAGACATTTGGAATAGTGAGCGCCTCGTCCGGCTCCGCGATAAAATCATCCAGGCAGATATCCAAGACTTGGAAACATGTTCGCGCTGCGATCGTCTCTGGCGGAAGCAGATTTTCGGAATCCCCCGGGAATACCTGGGCCGCGCGCTGCTCAAAAAAATGAATTAGCGCCAGTCGGGAAAAACATCCCTCGCTCCGCTTGAAAAAAGGGGGATGATTCTTTTTGTGGCGACCTTCACCAGATTGAGCGACCATTGTCCCTGATAAGGATAATGCTTGGTCCCCGAGCTGAAAACGATATATTTGCCGTCTGGCGACCAGGCGGGAAAATAGTCATATGTTTCCGGAAGATCGGTCAGCCTTTCCTTGACGCCGCCGTCCGGATTCATGACCCAGATATCTCCTTTTCCGTCCGCTTCCGACGAGACATAGCCGATTTTCTGCCCGTCGGGCGAAAAATGCGGCCGGCAGGCCCCTCCGCCCTCGGTCAAGCTTTTTGTGGTCTTCGCCTCGAAATCATGTATAAAGATATCCCAGCCGAAACGCCTTTTCCCGGTGAATCCCAAGAGCGACGCCGTGGGAGAAAATTCGGGGAGCGCGTTTGAATTTTCGAATTCCGGCAGCAGCTTTTCCACAGCCTTCGTCTCCAGGTCGATCACCCACATGACATAAGACTTCCCCAAGCCTCTTTTTCGCTGCTCGGTGAAGGCTATTTTTTTTCCGTCGGGAAACCAGGTCTGCTCGATGGCGTCATATTCGGACCGGGTCACTTGGCTGATGCCCGTCCCGTCCTCGTTCATCACAAAAATCTGATATTTTCCGCCGGGATTCGCCGAAAAGGCGATGCGCTTCCCGTCCGGAGACCATTTCGGGAATTCGTCGCTCCAGGAATTGTCCGTCAATTTTTGGAGGCGGTCCTTCGTCAGAACGTAGATTTCATTATCGCCGTCCATGTCCGATTGAAAGGCGATTCTGCCGCGGAATTCAAATTTGGCCCGCAGGCTTGAAACGTCCAGGTTGCTGAGCGGCTTATTCTTTGAGGGAGTCTTGTTTTCGCAAGAACAAGCCAGCGCGACAAAAACCGCAAGGAGCAAGGGCGCGATCCGATTTTTCATATTGACATTCTACCGAAAAAAATCATTAGGCGCCAGCTTCTTTAGGAAACATTACTTTTTCCGTGATTTAAACAAGCGTTGAAATGGGTGGCGCTGACCGGGGGCGCCCCATCGCCCGGAGCGAAAGGGCCCCACTGGGGGATGGGTGGAGCGAGGACGATGGGGCTGGTCAGTGACAGGACCCATGAAATACTGGTTTTTTTATAATCACGGAAAAAGAAATGCTTACCCGTTTTTAAGAAGCTGAGAGGTAATTGCGGGAAACCGGTTATTGTGTTATAAAAGCGCAAATGGAGAGGCCGAGAGCCATGAAGAAAAATATTGCGGCGATCTTTTCGTTCCTCGCTTTGACCGTTTTATCCATCCAAGATTCATTGAACGCTATGGCGGCAACTCCGGGACGGTATCCCGGAGCCCAAGAAGAAAGCCTGAAGACGGAGAAAAAATCTAACGCGCTGTTGGGCATTGGCTTCGGTAATTATCTTGTTTCGGACGAAACATTCCAGCAAGTTTACGGCAAAAGCGGTTTGATTTACGGACTGGAGTTTGCCTACTCGGTTTACTCGAAAAACAATTTCGAGCTTTATCTCGCGCTCGAGGGGCGGCACTTTGGAAAAACCGGCGCCTCGACCATCAGCCAACAGGAGGCCAAAATCTCCCTGACGCCGGTCAGCCTTAGCCTGGAAGGCGTTCTATCAAAAAAGTTTATCTCCCTGTTTCTCGGCCTCGGCTTGGATGACTATTTTTACGACGAACAAAGCGCTCTCAAAAACACCTCCGGCTCAACGCTCGGCTTCCATGTGAACGGAGGATTCAGCGTTCAAGTTCCCCCGGTCGAATTCCTGAAGCTCAAAGTGTATTTGCGCGGGACCTGGGCTCGAACCACAGAGAATGATTTAAATATCAGTCTCGGCGGGGCCGAATACGGCGCGTCTCTTTTGTACAGCTTTCGCTTATTCTGAACGGCGGGTTTCGGAGCTTATTCAAGAACTTTACGGTCTATTCAAACTCGGTTCTTTGGAGAAGGAACGATGTCTTCCACAGGGGCGCGAATTCAAAGGGAAGGTGATATTTCGCATAGAGGCTGATGATGTTTACCCCTCTCCGGAAAAGAGGATGATCCAAGCGCAGCTCGAGGCGGTTCAGGCCGTCGCGCAGGGATTCGGTTCTCATAAATCGATTGTTGACATAGATCTCGACCTGTTGCACATAATCTCCATACCAATAGGGATTTGAAAACGCGAAGGGGGAGAAGACGTCAAGGACCAGGCGTGAAGTCTTGCCGGGAGCAAAATCGATCTTCAACTTTGTTTTCTTGGTGCAGATTTTCATCGTTTTGCCGGAGACATCGATCTCCGGACCAAAACCGGAGAGACAGACAATCGCTCCGGGACTTGGCGCGATTTTAGGCCGAGCAGGCGAAAATTCGGCCTCTTTGATCGTCGCCGGAATTCGCAGTCCGACATATTCAAGATAATATCGGATTTTAAACGACGTCTCCGCCGGAAAGGGAATCGTGGCCTGGATCTCGTTCTCCAGCGGAGAGAATTCCTGCAGGCAAGAACTGTATCTTGGAATTTCAACGCCCAGTCGGAACCCGGAACCCTTGGCGGGCAGACTGTTGTTGAAAGTGAGAGTAAGATGCTCGCCGGATTCTTGGATCTTGGACAAGGTGACCTCGGGGATTCGTCGAGGAATGTAGCTTTTTATGGCTTGAGGAAAGACCTGGGCGGAGACGCCATAGATCAGCCAGCAGTCGCCGACCCTCTGCGTTTTCGCTGGGATTTTCAAATGCTGCAAAAGCTGGATGAAACGCTCAGCTTCCCTGAATGCCCTGTCAAGATGGGAAGAAAAAAGGTCGCCGAAGTCCTTGTAGACAAGCGCATGTGACCCGAGGATTCCCCTAAAGAAAACGTAATTGTTATTATTCCCTTTATTGAAATACATCAATTTATAGGGGTAATAATCTTCATGAGTATAGCTCCAGCCGATGATGTCTTCGGCGGACAGGCCGGCAAGAAGGATGACCTCCCAGAATTCCCCGGCCCAGTATCTTTCTCCTGTCGTTTTCATAGCCTTCAATATCATCTTAAGATTCGCGTCTGATCGTTTGACCTCTAGATAATTGGCGTACGTTTCCCTGGCGTTATTGAAAGCGATGATCAGCAATAACAATGCGACCATGCTCGCCAACCGGATTTTCTTAGGCAGAATTCGAAAAGGAGAAAACAAAAGAAAGGGAATAGCGAAATAGAGAGGATAGAGATACCTTGTTCCGGTGAGCACTGGGACGCTGAATTTCGAAAAGACATAGATGGGAAGATAAAGCAGAAAAAAGACGATAAAAATAATCTCCGGGGATAGCGCTTTTTGGCGGACAGAGGAGCCGATGACGTAGATGATTCCCAGCATGATGAGAACGACAAAAACCCAGCCAAAAGAACTTGGCTCTGGAGTCATCAAGCCAATGATCTTCTGAAATCCGAGCTGGGCTTTCTTCAACAGGTCTCCGCTCGACTTCTGGCCGGAAAATAGAAAACGGAAGGTTGCGAATTTATGGTCGATTTCGTTTAAAACGACGGGAAATGCTCCGATGATAAAGTAGGCGGCGAGAACGAGGAATCTTTTAAGCTGAAATCTATAATGCACAGCAAGAAAAATAATAGAACATAGGGCATAGATGAGGGTGATGGGGTGAAGCCAGAAAGCGAGGCCCAGCACAAGACCTATGGCCGGGAGGAGATTCCTCCTGTCATATTTATAGACAAGCAAAGAGAGATAGAGGCTGAGACCTCCAAGCAAAAAATACAAGGAATAGCCGGTGCTGAAATAGAAACTGGCGCCTAAAAGCTCCCCCACGGGCAGACAATAGAACAAGGTCATGATAAAAGAGAGCTTTTTGGATGCAGTCATCTCTTTGAAAATGACATATTGAATGAGAATAAAGCCCAGATAGAACAAGAAATAGGTCAAAGCCGGAGCCAGGAAAGAGAAGCCGAATATCTTGGCGACCAGAGCGTAGAGATGAAGAGCCGGGGTGCCGATATAATCTTGACCATATTGATAGATAGGATGAAATTTTCCCGTCGAGATGTGCTTGATCATCAAGAGGCTGATGGCGTCGTCACTGTTGAACAAGCCTCGGTAAAAGAGAAAAAAGGGTATTCGGACCGCCGTCGCAATCAGGGCCAAAGAGATTGGGGCAAGCCAGGACCTTCGCGGAGTAATTCGGAAATGGACTCTTTTTTGCCGTCGTCTGACGACGAATCGGAAGATTGAGACGGCCAAGAGAAGAAAGAGCGGAACAGCCCAAGGAATATTAATTTTTCTTAAAATTGAAAAATTGTCCTTGAACCAGAGGCTGATGAAAGCCAAATAAAAAAATATCTGCGCGTATCTTAGCGAACGGGAAAAGCGGACATTCATTCTGGCGTCTTCTCAGGCGGTGTCAGAACTTCTGTGTATGCTCCGTTTTTTCATTTAAGCATGTCTTTCCAAACGATCTCCAAAAAAGATCATTGGCTGGGAGTATATCATAGCCCAGTCCCTGCGTCGCAAGGCCACTACATCTCAGTCTCTGTCTTACGGCTAAATATTAAGCCGGAACTTGAGTGCGTCGAGGATCACGGTGATGGAATCTTTTAACACTCTGATTGAGGATTTCCCTGCTTTTCTTTTTGCTGATGAAAACGGAACCTCCGCTATTCTTATTTTATTCCGCTTTACTTTTATCAGTAACTCGGCGTCTATGAAAAAATCTTTGTACTTGAGGTCAAACAAACCCAACAGATTTCTGCCAAATACCTTGGGTGTCCCGTTTGCGTCCGGCGACACACCCCCGAATAAGACGTTCACAAGTAGGTTATAGAAAACGGAGGATAGACACCTCATGACGCCGTCATCCCGGCTTATCCGTCTTACTTTTACTAGGACTTTATCGGTGTTTTCCAATACGATTCTACGATAAACATCTATTAAAGCCTGATTCGGCACTTGGGAGTCAGCGCACATGTAGGCTACATACTTGCCCCTGGCTTGAGAGTAGCCCTGAACGACTCCGTTACCCCACCCTATATTTACCGGGACAGTTACGAGTCTGATGTTCTCATATTCTTTCATTAAGTTTTCTATCACATTTCTTGTATTATCAAAGGAACCATTATCAACCAATATGAGTTCATAGCTGATATTTGCATTCCGGAGCAGGCTAACGATCTCAGGGACAGTTTTCGGCAGATTCTCTTCTTCATTGTAGGATGGAATAACAACCGATAGGGATGGAATCCCCGCGTCCTCTTTTACCATAGGAACTTTATTCACCCAATAAAAATTAATTAACTTCCATCACAATAATTTTTCCACCTTACTAAGGCTCTTCTGAATCCTGTGCGATGCTGGTGGCCCCCCGACTGGATCAGGATATCTGAAGCGGTGTCTGTGAACGGTCTTTGACAGGGCTACACGCAGATAATAAAGCCAGTACCTCAACTCAAAATCCGACGGTAATGCGCGTCCGGTCTCGTATCCTTCAATGAATGCCTTTAGCCTATCCTCAGAGTTATTTATGTAGAAGGTACCCCAAAGAGCGATATCAAAAACGGGGTCGCCGATCAGACAGTCCTCCCAATCCAAGACAGCACTAATGACACGGCCGTCAGAAAATATGTTAGGCGCCCCTAAGTCGCCGTGGAGCAGGCATCGGACAAAATCATCTAACAGAGGAGTGGTATCCTCAAATACGTCCTCTATGCGTGTACCTTCTTTGGGGTTAATAGCGCCGATATCAAGACATATCTTAATGTGCCCTTTGAGATTAAGGGCTATGTACTCCTTCCAAGAGCTAAAGACTCCCTTCGCCGTCTTGTGTTTTAACAGGTTTTTGATATCGATGAGCCCGAATCCCGAGCATGGCAGGCTGTGTATCTTGGCCACGATACAACCGAGTTCAGATGTAAGGTTTTTATAAAGATTATTGTCGTCGCCAAAATTGTTTAAAGGATTTCCTCTCGCCTTTTGCATGATTGCATAGTCGAAGGAACATAGCCTGCGGGATAAATCAACGGAAACAATTTCTAGAGCCGGCAGTCCTCGCTCTTTTAACTTCTCCATGATCCACGGGTCTATTGTAAAATGGAATTCATGATAAGGAAGTTCTGTAACACCGGCACGAAATACATAGGATTTCTCTCCCGGCAGTTGGACATTATAAAGCCAGTGGAAAGTCCCTACCCCACGCAGAGGAGTAACGAAAGCAGGATCTTTTCCAAAGACATTCTTGCACTCACGGGATATCGTAGGGATCAAGGAGTCCATCTCCCTATCTCTTTTTTTCCCAAGGGAACAAAGGACTTCATCCGGGATGTCAATGTCGGCCTTCAGATAAAATACGGGCCGCTTCTTGCGGCCAAATTCTTCAAGCTCCGGAGAATTTGATAGGGGTAACCCACTAATGCTCGCCTGCACACCTTTCCTTTCATTCATACGCTAAAGCTTTAAGCATAGTCTTGGAGAGGGTTCTTATTCTTGATTTTTCCTCAGTCGAAAGTTCATTCAGACGCTGCCTGTTCTCCTCTTCCGTGGGAAAGGGGATGGTACCCCAGGGGTAAACTTCCTTCATTCGGAGTCCATTCCAAGAAGGATAGAGCAGTTTATCGGAAAAGTTTATGCCGATTTTCTTGCACAAATCTGTCATCGTCTTTTTAGTGTCCTTTATCAGGTCTTCATAACGCAGGATATGGAAATTATTCGGAAAACTTTCGGCGTACATAAGAGCCATATGTTGAACCAGATTCCAGCCTACCGTGTATCGATGGATTGACCATGGATACGGCCTGTATCTCGTCTCGGCATACGCCGAGTATGGGTTGCGGACGACGTGGATAACATGTCCATGAGGAAAGTCTGCAATTATTCTGTCACCATCAATCCCGATGATCGGACTGTACCCTACATAAATCCTCTCTTTGCCAGACCTGTTGAAATTTTTCCAGGCATCAAACGTTGACCTAAAAAACGCCTCGATGATATTTGCCCTGGTGCGCGGTTTGTCTTTCAGCAGTTTCAGGAAAATTTTTTTTCGCTCAGACTCGTCTAATTTTATGTCCGCATCCTTGAACTTGCTTCTGGCGGGTGTGCGGAGTCTGGCTTTCACTTCTTCGTCAAAGAATAACTCATAATCGTCTGCTGGATTGCCGTTGGCGGGGAATTCCGGCCAACGGTATCTGAAGGGGAAGAGTGAGGACAGATGGTCCACAAACACACTGTTTCCAAGCTGGGATTCAAACGGATAAACATGCAATTCGGGATGTCCGTCTAGACTGCGCTGCGTGACGTTACCGCCGTTTTCGAACATTGCTGAAATCATGATAAACTCAAATTCAGTATTTTTTGCCATGATCTGCCCTCCGCTTACTTTTCGCACTCGATAAATATTTCCATATATGCGTTTTATGAAATAAAAGCTTTCCGGAAGCTCATAAGCTCTTTTTTATGATACTGTAGATTCCGTCAACATCTAGCCCGCACTCTTTTCTCAAATGATCTTGACAACCCACCTTACGGCAGAATTCATCAGGAAGCCCTATCCTCCTGAAATGTGCACTACAGCCAAGCTCTGCGAGGACCTCAGAAACCGCGCTGCCTAAACCTCCTATGATGCTATGCTCTTCCACAGTGAACATCGGATTTCCTGTGCGAGCCAGGTCCTCGACTAAATCAACGTCCAATGGTTTTATTGTATGCATGCTGACGACGGTAGGCTTTAGGCCATCAGCCTCCAGCCTGTCGGCCGCAGCCTTTGCATTCCACAGCATGTTTCCAGTAGCCAGGATATTCACGTCTCCGCCCTTCCTGAGTAAGATTCCCTTCCCAATTTTGAAATCTATTTTATCGCTTTCATAAACATTAGGATCGGTTTTGCCGAGACGCACATAGACGGGACCTTCATGTTTTAGGGAGGCTTTGATTGCATACCTGGTCTCAAGAGGGTCTCCAGGACAGACAACACACATGTTAGGAAGCGAACGCATGATCGAGATATCCTCCAGGGAATGATGCGTTGCGCCTGCTGAGCCGTAGGTGAGTCCGCCGCCTGATCCGACAAGTTTTACGTTTGTGTTTTGGTAGCAGAGGTCTATTTTTATTTGTTCGTAACATCTGGCTGTAAGAAAGTGTGACATGGTGTAGGCGTAGACTATTTTGCCTGACATGGCCAGTCCGGCAGCAATTCCTATCATGTCTGCTTCTGCAACTCCGACGTTGAGGTATCTGTCCGGGAATTTTTTTATGAATTTTTCAAGTACTGAAAAACCCATATCTGCAGTCAGCAGGAATATTCTGTCGTCTTTTTCTGTTAGCTGCAATATGGTTTCGGCGAACGTCTGTCTCACGACGCATCTATCTCCTTTACCGCTTGTTCGTATTGTTCTTGGGTGGGAGATTTATAATGCCACTCGAGTTTATCCTCCATAAAGGAAATCCCCTTACCCTTTACCGTGTTGGCGATCATCATGCTTGGCTTGCCCTTGTGGAAGGGCAATTTCTTGAATGCAGCCAATATCTCCTTATAGTCATGGCCATTAATATCTTTTACACTCCAACCGAATGAAACCCACTTGTCGGCGAATGGCTCCAAGTCAACGATGTCTTTGACCCTGCCAAAATTTTGTATTTTGTTGTAGTCTATGACAGCAACCAGATTATCTAATTTCAGATGAGAGGCCAGCATGGCGGCCTCCCAAACAGAGCCCTCATCGCATTCGCCGTCACTCATGAGCACACAGATCCTGTATTTTTTATTATCGTGCTTAGCTGCGATGGCCATACCAACGCCTATCGGAAGTCCATGTCCCAGCGAGCCGGTTGAAGCTTCTATACCCACATCCGTATTAAGGATTATGTGGCCAGCGAAAACTCCAGAGTCTATGCAAAACTTATCCAGTAATTCTTTAGGGAAAAATCCTCTTTCCGCCAGCGTGGAATAGAGCGCCGTGCTGGCATGCCCTTTACTCAATAGGAATCTATCTCTATCTTCTTTCTCTGGATTTTTGGGGTCTATGTTTAATATTTTAAAATATAAGGCAACGAGAATCTCAACGGTGGATAATGCAGAGCCAACATGCGAGGCCTTTGCCGTCGTAACCATCTTTAAAATATTTTTACGAACATTTTTGGAAATATTAATTAAATCACTTACCTCTGTCACACTTGACTCCCCTCGTATAGCGCTCTATTTTCCTTGAACCATCTTACGGTTTCGGCTAACCCCTCCTCTAAACTATATTTCGGCTTCCACTTTAAAATATTTTTTGCCTTGGAATTGTCAGCCTGCCAGAGAGTGGGCTCGTGAGACCAATTTGGATTACGCCCCCATTCAGGCTCAACTTTACTTCCGGTTAACTTGATGATCGTCTTGACCGCTTCAGCCACCGAATGTTGCTCTCCAGAGCCTATGTTAAATATCTGCCCGCCGACATCGGATGCCTTGATGACCCTCAAGTAAGCATCCATCACATCTTCAATGAAGATGAAATCCCGGACATAATTCGGAGATGAAACCTTTGGGTTCTTACCTCTCAGACACTCCATAATGACATAAGGAATCAGTCGTGTCGGCTCTTCATGATACCCATAGACAGAGAAAAGCCGTAATGTGACTATCGGCAATCCCATGGTCTTTGCCTTCGACTGACAGAACATGGTTGCGGCTGCTTTGGACACACTATAATCATAAATAGGTTCAAGTAAATCCGTTTCAACCATCGGCCTATCCTTCAGACCATACTCCGATGAACTGCCCGTGTTAACAAAAACATCAAACCCGGCTTCAGAACAAGCGTTCACCAAATTCACGGTACCCATGACATTCGTTCTAAATATTTTATCAATATCCTCTTGAAAAGGATAACCTCCATAAATTGCCGCATGAAATATTATTTCCGGCTTGATAGCCTTAATGACTTTTTCAATGCTTGTTCTATCCGCCAAATCAACATCATGCACTTGAAACCTATCAAGGATATCCCTGACGCGCCAGATATTAGATTGTTCTCGCTTTATTAAATGTAGATCATAGGTTGTATCAACAAACCTGTGAGCTAGGCAGGAGCCGATGAAACCGGCCGCGCCTGTTATAAGCACCTTTTTTGAGCTTGCCAAATGACTACAACCCTCCGCCAAGTCCGACTCCCTCATACCTCTCGTAGTCTCCCTTATTTAACATCCTACGCCCGTCGATGACCAAGGGCTGAGGTTTTAATTTACTTATCAAAACATCTAAATTATCGAATTCTTTCCACCTCGTAATCAATAGCACGGCATCAACATTAGCCAACGCCTCACCCAAATTATCGGGATATTCGACATTATCCGTACCGAAGATTTTTTTTGCCTCCTCTCTGGCAGCCGGATCGTAGGCCTTGATATGCGCTCCTTTTTTGAGTAGTGATTTAACGACTGAAATTGCAGGGGACTCTCTCATATCGTCGGTTTCAGGTTTAAATGCCAGCCCCAAGACCGCGACATTTAGATTTTCAAGCCCATAGTGTTTATTTAACAGTTGTATGAGCTTGTTGGGTTGTTTCTGATTGATTTCTATGACGGATTTTAATAGGACAGGATCTAGGCCTTTGCCTTTGGCATAGGATATGATCGATTTAACGTCTTTTGGTAAGCAACTCCCGCCAAAACCGCAACCGGCTTCCAAGTAACTCAAAAAGCCGGGCTTTAATCTACTGCCTCCGCCGGATATAGGATTAAAACGCTTGTCTAAGTGTACGCCCTCCATAACATTCTTGACGTCAACATCTTTTGTTAGGGCGCAGATGTTTGCTATCTCGTTTGTAAAAGTAATGAGTGTCGCCAGCAGGCTGTTTAGCGCGTATTTAATCATCTCGGCTGTTTTATTGTTTGTTGTTAGTGCATCAACACCCTTGAAGACTTCATACAATTCGGATATTTTGGAAATTGTTTTCTTGTCTATTCCGCCAATGACAATGCGGTCCGGGTTCATGAAATCTTCTATCGCACATCCCTCTCTTAGAAACTCCGGATTCATCCCAACACCGAAATCCTTTCCAGCCTTCTTTCCGGAAAATTTCTCGAGAATTGGCAACACGACCTCATCCGTTGTTCCCGGCGGCACAGTGCTCTTGACGACAACCACATGATAGTTATCCTTCTCTCTTAACGCGACTCCAATATCCCGCGCAACTTTTCGCACGTGGCTAAGGTCAGTTCTTTTACCATCAAACGGCGTTCCGACAGCGATAATCGAGAGTTCACTGTTGATGACGGCCTTTGTGAGGTCGATGGATGCAAACAGGCGCTTATGGATGTTCTTTTTCAGGAGTTTCTCTAAATCTTTTTCAAAAATCGGAGGAACGCCTTTGTTTATCTTCTCGACTTTCTCTTTGTCTATATCCACGCATGTCACGCGAACTCCTTTTTCTGCTAGGCATGTTCCTGTAACTAGGCCGACATAACCTGCCCCCATTATGGATACTTTCACGATTCCTCCTCACCACTTAAGTTTTCGCTATACCAGCACATCGTTCGCAGCAGTCCATCCTCTAGGCTTATGGCGGGGGAATAACCCAGCTCCGTCCTGGCTTTATTTATGTCAGGACAACGACGTCGCGGACTATCGGTGAGATACTTCTTATCTCCACTGGTTTTATAGACTATTTTCCCAGTATATCCAAAATGTTTTTGACCGATATTTACCATTTTCTCAGCAAGTTTCCCTACGGATATCTCTGGCTTTTCCAGACCGATGTTGTAGGCCTCGCCCGGCCGACCTTTTAGGAGCGCTTTATAATATCCGGCGACGGCGTCGGCGACATAGCAAAAAGTTCTTGTCGGCGAACCGTCAGATAACATGACAATATCCTCGTTGGCCAATATATTTCTGGCGAAATCCGGAACGACCCTCCTGTCAATTATCTTCAGCCCGGGACCATAATTGTTAAATGGCCGAACTATTTTGATAGGAAGATTGTGATGCCTGACAAAGTTGACGCACAGCGTTTCCCCGAACCTTTTTGATTCATCATAACAAGCCCTGGGACCAGTGCAGGAGACGTTCCCCTGATAGGTCTCTGGAGTAGGTATGTTGTCCGGGGTGGGGTCTCCGTAAATTTCACTGCTCGAGAAAAATAAAAAGTCCTCCACCGGCTCGTTCGTCTCTTTCTGCTTGACCGCATACTCCAACAAATAACGTAGTCCCTGAACGTTAGCGTCCATGGTCTCGATAGGATGCAGTCTATAATAGGTCGGCGATGCTATCGACGCAGCATGAAGAACATATGAAAACGCAGTCTTGGCTTCGGGGAGGGGAGTCGTAATATCGTGATTGATGACACTTACGTCCTGCCTTTGTTTCAACTTCGTGATCCACTCTGGCATCCCCCGCACAAAATTATCGAAAATCCAGAGCCGTATTTTCCTTCTGCTTTTATTAGAATCATTCCAGTGCAACACAGACTGAACAAGATAATAACCTAAGAAACCAGCACCCCCCGTAATCAAAATATTTTTACCGGATAACGTATTAAATTCATCTTGAGCTGCATTAGAAATATAAGTCAGATCGCTCTTCACGACATCAGTTGCTTTCATCTTCCCAATCTGCTCCATAACAGCTTATTCTGGAATTGAAAAATCTGGGGGTCCCCCTCTCCGTGGCCCGGATGATCATTCCCGCTTGGATCGACGAAGACAATACATAAAGCCCTCATTCTTCGCTAAGAAAAAAAACGCCTCTTGAGGTTTGGAGAGAATCGTTCAATAAAAAGAAAGTCCCCAAATATTTTTCATTAAGGTCGTCCAGCTTTTGGGGGCATCTCATTCCTATGACTTTCTATCATTCCAGACTTTCCAAAATGCTTTGTTCTCCTCCCACAGCTTATTGAGATACTGCATGTCCCTGAAAGTATCCATACACTCCCAGTCCCGCTTGTGCTGGTAGACCATCAACTCACCCTTCTTAACTAACCGCTCCAGAGGCCCTCTCTCAAAATCACAATTATCATCGTCAGACAAATAATCAAAAATCTTCCGGTTGAATACAAAAAATCCGCCGTTTATCAAACCCCCTGAAGTTTGTGGTTTCTCAACAAACGAAATAATCTTATCACCCTTAATCGTGATTTCACCAAACCTTGACGGCGGATAGACGCCCGTCACGGTCCCGATACGCTTATGAGACTTATGGAAAGACAACAGTTTATCAAAATTTATATCAGCTACAACGTCCCCATAGGCAAGCATAAACAAATCCCCATCCATATACTTTTCTATCCTCTTAACACGCGCCCCCTTTAGAGCCTTTTCTCCTGTATCGGCAAGTGTAATGGACCAGCCCTTTTCCTGGTGATTGCCGTAAAGTTTAATAATATCACGATGTCCTAATTTTATAGTAAAATCATTATTCATGGCCTCGTAGTTTAGAAAATATTCTTTGATCATATATCCTTTATACCCCAGACAAAGAATAAAGTCCTTATACCCATAATGAGCGTACATCTTCATGATATGCCAGAGGATAGGTCGACCTCCGATTTCAATCATAGGCTTAGGAATAGACTCCGTCTGCTCCCTTAGCCTCGTCCCAAAACCTCCACATAAAATAACAACTTTAATATTCCTCTGTGGCAGCATCTCATTTGATAGTATATATAATTTCGTAGGAGAGAACAACTTCAGGAAGAAAAATTCAGCAGGGACGTCAGCGAGGATATGATGAAATATTCCTAGACATCAATTTTTTCAAATGACAAAAAATTGAGCATGGGAAAAATGAATATTCACAGCCCGGAAGCTTGCCGGATTGACATTTCGTCATACCTGGGGCAATATATATTTCTTCGAATTGAAATTGAATTGAGGAGAGAAAAGTGAAAAAGCTTGTTTCAATCACAATCTGCTTACTTCTTCTTAGTACCATCTCTTTCGGTGACCTCCTGAACAATAGGCTTAAGATCGCCCATGTCACAGGCGAAGTCCGCTGGAGCCAGATCGCCTTCGGCCCGGACGGCGTCCTCCATTGCGTCTTTGAAGAAAATACTGAAGGCTATGGCCATCCCATTTGGTACGTATCTTATGACGGGAAAACGGCCAGCGCTCCTTTCAACGTGTCAAATTCCATGACCATAGTCGGCCAACAACCCTATGTGACCGTCAATGTCAAAGGAATGATCGCCGTTGTCTGGGGACAGTGGGCACAAAAATCCTCCTATTTGCGGATTTACGATCCGGTTCAAAAAAAATGGCTTCCGATTGAAGTTGTCATGGACGAAATTGCTCCTCACGAGCCCTCGATCGCCCTCGATTCCGAGGGGAATGTTCATATCACCGCCTTCAGCGATGAAGGAAGAGTTTATGCCCGGTCAAAGATCAACGGAGTCTGGGAAGAGACGAAGAGACTTAACAGCGGCAGAGCAAAAGATCCTATGGTCGCCATTGGAAAAGACGGCCGGGTTTGGGCGAGCTGGAGAGAGAATATCGGCAATGAATACAAATTGAGGTACAGCAAGCGGACCAAGGATACATCCTGGGCGGCAATGGCCAAAGTGAATGACTCCGGAGCCAGCGTAGCCCATCCCAGCATTACCGTCGGACCGGATAATGCGCCCTGGATCGCCGCTGGAGATGTCGAGGCGGAAGGCGGCGCGATGGTTTTTGTTTTGAAGTATGATGATCGAGCGAACTTTTGGAATCGGGAGGAGGCAATCGGCCTCATTGCTCAGCATTACCCGAGAATTGCCGTCGACAAAAACAACATACCCCATGTGGCCTCCCAGTGGGGCGCCGGCGATTCCGGAAACGGGATATTGTATACGAATAAGGTCGGGGGATCATGGAAGCCGCTGCAGTTCCTGGTTTCCTCCCAGCCCAAGGTTCCGGGCATCGCCGCCGATGCTTTTGGAAATGTCGTCGTCTGCTTTTCTTCCATTGAGTCAGACGGCGCGGACGTTTGGATCGATTCTCTCACTCCGGTTACCGCCAAGCGCTTTTATCCTCCGGTCAATCTGACTTCATCCGTCCAGATAAAAAGCCTGAAGAAATCTCCAAGCATTACCTATAATTTAGGCTGGAGCGCCAACTCCGATAATAATGACCAGTATTTGGAGGGGTATAACATTTACGCGAAATCGAGCAGCGGAGGATACGAATTGCTCCTGTCCGTCGCCAAATCGGTTTTTTCGGCGACTTTTACTTTTGAGGACTTAAGCAAAAAGCGGCAATTCGGAATAGCGACGGTTTCGCTCTCGGGGGCTATAAGTGAAATAGTCAATTTTTAGGAGGGCCATGACAAAGCATTTAAGGGCTATTGTCGGGCTTTTTGCCTTCTTGACGTGCCTTGTTTTTTGCGCCCAAAGCGCAAATTCCGCCGTTAACGTGTCCCATTCTCCAAACACGGTGTCCTGGTTTCCGCGGATCGACATAGACGCCCAAGGCAACATCTACGTCGTCTGGCTGGAGATGTATTCGGATACGAGCGGCGACATCTTTTTTTCAAAATACACAAAAAGCAGCCAACAATGGAGCACGCCACAGAATATCAGCAACAGCCGCAATGTCGGCAGTTTTTCGCGTTTGATATGCGCCATCGATATCGATGGCTCTCAACGTGTTTACGCGGCCTGGGGAGAAAGAAATGGCCTCA
>Ga0315281_10006776_pt1 | contig 16230 bp, 13 predicted proteins | sample YL17G07_0_MG_FD_204540 | JGI IMG/M metagenome (GOLD analysis project Ga0315281, IMG submission 204540) | Sediment microbial communities from Yellowstone Lake, YNP, Wyoming, USA - YL17G07_0 | ecosystem: Environmental > Aquatic > Freshwater > Lake > Sediment | place: USA: Wyoming | collected... | reverse complement strand
TGGAGATGCGCTGCGCGGCGCTCAGCTCGCCCTGCCCCGGAGGGAACGCGAAGATTCGGTCCTGGCGCCATTCGAGTTCATCGGAGAATCGCGATGAGCCCGGGTAGCCGGAGCGCTGCGGAGAAGCCCGGGGGCGCGACTCCGAAAATTTCCATTCTGACCGTCGTTCGCGACGGCGCGCCGACCTTGCGCCGGGCGATCGAGTCGGTCGTCAGGCAGCTCGACCCGCGATTCGAATACATCGTGATCGACGGCGCTTCGACGGACGGAAGCCGGGAGATCATCAAGGATTACGAGAGCCGTCTGGCCATGTGGGTGAGTGAGCCGGATCGCGGAATCTATGACGCGATGAACAAAGCCCTCGCCGCAGCGCGAGGTGAGTGGGCCATTTTTCTCGGTTCCGACGATGAGTTGCTCACGGGGCTCGATGCCGCCGCGCGAGCGATGACCGACCGGCAAGCGGTCTATTACGGCGATGTCGAGATCGCGGGATCGGGCCGGATCTCGGGAGGCCGTTTCAATCGCTACAAGTTGATGCAGCGAAACATCTGCCACCAGGCGATTTTTTATCCGAGGGCGATCTATCGAGCCAAGCCCTACGACACGAAGGCCGGCATGCTCGCGGACTACAAGTACAATATCGAGCTCTGGGGTCAAGGAACGCGTTTCGAATATTTGCCCCGAGTGATCAGCCGGTTCGACAATCGAGGGCGATCCAGCGGCGATCAATCGTATTTCGAACCGATCAAGATGGCGGCGATCCGCGACAGCTTCGGGCCGATTCTCCATTCGGTAAAACGGGCTCGAACGGCGGCCGCTGAAATTGTGAGAGGCCGGCAAAGATTCCGGAAAACACAGCCCGAGAAAGCCCAGGGCGAGCCGGTGGATCGTCGCCACCCCCGAGGCGACGCGGAAATTGGCTCGGCTCGTGGCTCGGCTCGTGGAGAAGCGGCAAGAGGGTTGATGTAAAGTGGGATGTGACCTCTGTTTGACCCCGGTTCGCAGCGCGGTTTCGTGAGCCGTCGAGAGGGGCGATACTTTCAGGATGCGGTGAGCCCGGGTCGGCCATCGCCGCAGGTCGACCGAAAAGGGGGCAAGGCCATGAGGAGTGGTGTTAGGGGGGAGATGAGATTTCCTGGCTCCACCCGATCAGCTCGTCAAGGCCGAGCTCGGCGCTCCAGGCGGGGCGCTCTCGAAGCTCAAAGAATCTCTTCTTCCCGGGACCGGGGTTCCCCGGTCGTGCAAGTCCGGTTTCCCCGGGAAAGGAAGCCGTCGACTTGGTGACTCCGGGCCGGTTTTCGATGGAACGTTCGCGGGAGAGTCATCGGTCGACGGTCACTCTTCCGCTTGGCGGTCTCGTCGCGATCGGACTCCTGGCCTACCTCAACAGCTTTCGGGGAAAGTTCGTTTTCGACGACATCGATGCCCTCGTCGACAACCCGTTCGTTCAGGCTCCGTGGCGTTTCTGGTTCCATAGCTCGGGCAAGTCTCTGACGCCCCAGATGGCCTCGTTGGCCGTGCGCCCCGTGGTGGCGCTTTCGTTCGCGGCGAATCATCGCCTGGGCGGGGTCCTGACCTGGGGCTACCACGCGGTCAACGTGGTGATTCACGTTCTCGCGGCAATGGTGCTCTTCGGCCTCGTCCGAAGAACCCTCGAGATCGAGCGATTCCGGGACCGATTTGCCAGGTCTTCGCGTTGGTTGGCGTTTGCCGTGGCACTGCTCTGGGAGGTCCACCCTCTTCAAACGGAATCGGTCACCTATATCGTCCAACGGTCCGAATCGTTGATGGGGCTGTTCTATCTCCTGACCTTCTACTGCGCCCTGCGAGCGCACTCGTCGACCCGACCGGCCCGCTGGCGAGCGGGAGCCGTTGTGGCCTGTGCACTGGGGATGGGCAGCAAGGAAGTCATGGCGACGGCCCCGGTCCTGATCGTCCTTTTCGAGCGCGCGTTCTTGTTCGAGTCGTTCGGCCTGGCGTTTCGCAGACAGTGGAAGTTTTATTCACAGCTCGCCGCGACCTGGGCCATCCTTCTGGCGTTTTCACCTCTCCGGGTTACAAACGCCTCTGCCGGCTTCGGGCTCAAGGAACTGAGCCCGAGAGAGTACGCCCAGAGCCAGTTTGGAGTCATCACGCACTACCTCCGAATCTCTTTCTGGCCGAGTGGCCTCTGTCTCGACTACCTCTGGCCCGTGGCGAGACGAACTGGCGAAATCCTTCCCGCTGCGACGTTCGTGGGAATTCTCCTCGTGGCGACGTTCTGGGCCGCCCGGCGATGGCCTGCGATCGGGTTTCTCGGTCTCTGGTTCTTTCTCATCCTCGCGCCGACATCGACGATCGTTCCGATCGCCGATCTGGCGTTCGATCACCGCATGTACCTCTCATTGGCCGCTCTTGTCGCCATTGTCGTCATCGGCACCTATGTCGGAGCGGAGCGGCTCTCTGCGCGCATTCCGCGTCTTTCGGGCCCGATCAGCTGGACAGTCGGGGCGGTCTTCGTCGCGGTCGTCGCGAGCCTGGGCCTGCTCACCCACCAGAGGAACTTTGTCTTTGCAGATGTCGAGCGATTCTGGAGGGACAACGTCAACAAAGCGCCGGAGAATCAGCGTGCCGTGACCAATCTCGGGACGATCCTTTGGAGACAAGGCCGTTTCGACGAAAGCCGCAAGCTCCTCGAAAGGGCACTCGAGATCGCACCGCGCTATCCTCTTGCGCTCAACAATCTCGGCTACTCTCTTTACCGTGAAGGCAAACTCGGCGAGTCGAAGGGATTCTTCATGCGGGCGATTCGAGCCGATCCCGACTATGCCTCTCCCCGTCTCAATCTCGGGAATCTCCTGGCCGATGAAGGCGATCTCGATGGCGCACTTCAGAACTTCAGGGAGGCGGTTCGGCTGGATTCCGGCAGCGCCGTGGCCCAGGAGCACCTGGGAGGTGCCCTGATTCAAAAGGGACAGATCGACGACGCAATCGCCTGTCTTTCGAAATCGTTGGCCTTGAAGCCGAATTCGGCGTCCGCCTTGACGAGATTGGGAATTGCATTGAGCCTTCGAGGGAACTTCGATGGTGCCTCGTCCAGCCTTGCCAAGGCCCTGGAGATTGCGCCCGGGTTCGCCGAAGCGCACTTCTACTTCGGGTCGGCTCTGGATCAGCGAGGAAAGACGGATGAGGCGGCACGCGAGTTTAGAAAAGCTCTCCAGAACAAGCCGGACTACGCGTTGGCGAAGCTGAGTCTGGCGACGCTCCTCGCCCGCGAAGGGAAGATGGACGAGGCGGTCCGATATTTCGAAGACGCTCAGCGGATCGGCGATACGGACGCCGAGAGCCACCTGGGTCTCGGCACCGTTTTGGACGCGCAAGGGCGGTGGGCAGAAGCGGTGGCCCTTTATCGATTCCGGTTGAGGATGCGGCCGGAGGACGTCGAGACGCTGAATGATCTGGCCTGGCTACTGGCCACCTGCCCGGCTGAAACCGTCAGGAAGCCCGCCGAAGCCCTCGAGCTGGCGGAGCGCGCCTGCCGGCTCTCGGCGGGAAAGGTTCCGGAGCCCCTGGAGACGCTGGCTGCCGCATGGGCAGCCGCCGGCGATTTCAAACGGGCGAGCTCCGAGATTCGACGCGCGATCGAGGTGGCCTCCGGCCTCGGCCGCACAGACCTTTTGGTAGAGTATCGACTGCGGAGTGAGCTCTACGAGAAGGGCCAGGCCTTTCGACAGGAGGCGCACCGATGACGGTTCCAGGGGAGAGTCGCCGGTGCGCGAAGGACTTCGAAGCGAAGGTTTCCAATCCCAGATTCATCCGGAAGTCTGCGCTGACTCTGTCACTGCCTCTTTCCACCGTCAACGCCCTCTCTTTGACCGCTCCACCGAGCGGGCCACGAAGAGGAACATCGGAGGGGAGTGTTTGGAGGGCTTGACCCCTTGATCGATCTATCGAGGGAACGCTTCAGCGAATCCGTCTTTTTTCCCCCCTGGCTGCGCTGGGACCACTTTTGCCGAAATCAGTTCGCGGCCGGGTACGTCGAGGGAAAACTCGTCGTCGATTGCGCTTCCGGCGATGGAACCGGTTCGGCGATGCTGGGAAGAGCCGGCGGCCGCGCCGTTCTGGGATTCGATCGATCTGTGGCTGAGATCCGGGGCGCCACTCGCCGCATGCGGGACGGTAACGTCAGCTACTGTGTTGCCAGCGCGAACCACCTTCCGCTTCGGGACCGCAGTGTCGACGTTTACGTGTCGCTCGAGACAATCGAGCACCTGGATGACGACCGAGAGTTCCTGAGGGACGCCGTTCGAGTCCTGCGGGCCGGCGGTCTGTTCATCTGCTCGACGCCGAATCGATCGGTGACGAATCCTTCCGTTTCGCTGGAAGGTCGGCCGGCAAATCCGTATCACGTTCGCGAGTATTCGAGCGAGGAGTTTCGTGCTTTGTTGGGCGAGTTTTTTCCGCGGATCGAGTTTTTCGGGCAGAATCCGAAGCCGGTGGCGGCGGTGCGGCGAATGGAGACGCTGGGGATGCGCTTGTCTCCCATTGGCGCCGTGCGATGGAATCAAATCATGAAAGTTCTCTTCGTCCCCTTCGATCGGCAGGGGAATCACGCCGTGATCAAACCGAGAGAAGGATTCGATTTCGAATACAACGTTGCCGTCTGCTTCAAGACGACGGGTTAGTATGTGGAACTGAACGAGACTTCCGCTCGTCGTCGTTCCAAACGGTGGAGGCCAATCAGATGTACAAAGGAATTCGAGTCTGTGCCGTCGTTCCTGCGCACAACGAGGCCGGGTTCATCGGCGGAGTCATTTCTGAAATGCCGGCCGTTGTCGACGAAATCGTGGTCGTCGACGATTGCAGCGACGATGCAACATCGGAAGTCGCGAAATCGGTTGGAGACCCCCGGCTGCGAATCCTTCGAAACTCACGGAATCTGGGCCTCGGCGCGTCGATGGCGGCGGGGTATCGAATGGCCCTCGCGTCGAACCTCGGTGTTGTTGTAAAGATTGATGGCGACGGCCAGATGCCTCCCGAGCACCTGGAACGTCTCCTGGATGCGGTTGTCGTCGAGGGGTACGACTACGCCAAGGGCAACCGCTTCCTCGCCGGCGAGAGCCTCGCGGCGATGCCGAGGAGCCGGCTCATCGGCAACATCGCGCTGACATTTCTCACGAAATTGGCATCGGGATACTGGCACATCTTCGATCCACAGAACGGGTACACCGCGATTCGCGCGGATGTCCTGCGGATACTCGACCTCGAGGGAATGCATCGAGGCTATTTTTTCGAGAACGACATGCTCGTGCGCCTGAATATTCTCGGGAGGCGTGTCAAGGATGTCTCGATCCCGGCGCGCTACGGGAATGAAGAGTCGGGAATCAATCTCGCCATGATCGGGGCTACGTTTCCTGTGCTCTTGTTAGGTCGCTTCTTCAAACGAATCTACGAGAGGTACATTCTTCGGGATTTTTCTCCGATCGCTCTGTTCCTGCTGACGGGTGGAGCCATTTTCGCGTGGGGGGGGGCATTCGGACTCCTGTTGTGGATTCGAACCGCGATGACCGGCCAGGCAACGCCGACCGGGACGATCATGCTCGCTTTGCTTCCGCTCGTCCTCGGATTCCAGCTTCTCTTGCAGGGGCTTGTTCTCGACATTCAGGAGACGCCGAAGTAAATAAGAATTCGATCGTGATCGATGCGGGAATCGAAACGGATTCTTGCCGGCCCAGGATCTCGCGATCGGGGATCATTGCAAAGGTGAGGCGACGACAGTCGTCTCGATCACCTGGCCCTGTTTGAGGAGTAGCTGGCGGAGTAGAGCCGGGAAAGGGCGCGGCCAATCGGTTTCGGCCAAAGCGAAAGGAAGAGGGCCTCGTCCTCGAGGAATCGCCGCGATGCAGCGATGGCCGCCGAGGTTTCCGACTCCGCGTGGATGCGATGCACAACGAGACGCCGCGGAACCCTGATGAATGGGCCGGGATACCTGGCGAGTCGGAGCCAGGCTTCCCAATCGGCATCAACCGAAAACTCCGAAGAGAACCGGAATTCGCCGACGTTCTCCCTGTCGAACAGGACGGTGGGGCACGGAATCGGATTTCCTGCCGAGAGCATCAGCTTCTTGACGGCGGGCCGGCTGACCGCGTCATGAAATGCGAAGAACCAGAAGAGGATGAATCTCTTGATGACGAGATTCATGGAACTGGCGACGAGATGGTTCCCGACCTGGTCGCAGTAATCCGAGAAAACGAGCAGGGCCCGCGGATGCCGTTCAGCTGCGGCTACGAGCCGGGCGGAATACTCAGGAAGATACAAATCGTCCTGGTGAGCAAGCGTTATGTAGCGGGTCGTCGCTGCGTTGTAGGCGAACGTCCAGTCATCCGCGATTCCGGTTGTGGGTTCATGAACGAGGAGAGGAATTGCGTACTTCTTCGCCGTTTCCTCGAGGAATGGGGAGGGTGTCGACGTTGCAAGGATGATATGGCTCGATTGTGACTGTGCGTGGAGCGAGTCGAGACAACTCTCCAGAAAGGGCGAGTCTCGAAAGGCCGGGACGACAAACGTGTGATCGAGAAGGGCCGGCATTGCGATCAGTTCATACGCAGCGAAAAACCCAAGCCCAGCCACGATTTCCGGGCTCCCGGCAAGCTCTCGGCGTCGATGCCGGCGAGGCTTGCGCAGAAGAGGGTGCGGCTGTCGCAGAGAGCCATCTTGAGGTCGGCTTCGTGGCAGGGGGAAGATGGAATCGCGGGTCTCGGCCTCTTCGAAACGGTCCGAGCCCGAGGCCGAATCCCGGCAGGTTGTTTCGGCAGAAAAACCGGTCCGCTTCTCGCTCGAGACAAGAGAACTCTCCTCCGGCCCCGGCGAGAATGAAATCTCCAAGGGCGGCGATCGCGGGTCCACCGATTCGCATCGCAGTGTCGTCCATAAATGCCATCTCTGTGTCCCTCAGTCGAGGCCATTGCGCCCGGAGGATTTTCTCACGTCTCCGCCACCGGCGCCGATTGCCTCTCCCTCTCATCCCGGACCGGGCCTTCAGCTGAAATGGAAGCGGCTCCTCTCCGGGGGCGACAGTGCCCCGAGGCGCGAGATCTCCTCCCATCGTTGCGCTCGCCTGCCTGAAATCGAAGAGGTCATCACCGTCGCGTGCCGGCTTTTCGACGTCCAGGCGGGCGAGCTCGTCCGCTCTCTGGGGCTGGGGACTGCGATCCGGAGATTGTCTCGTCACTCTTTTCGCCCGCCGCCGAGACTCCTCGGCGACGGCCGCAGCGATTGGAAAGCGGTTCGGCCTCGGCGGCCAGGCCGGGGCCCTCTTTCGAGCCGACCATTGCTTCCTCGTGTTCCCGGTTTTCTGGAGCACAAAGTGAATCCACCCTGCCGACGGGCCGGAGCAGGATTTGCCGGCCCGCGAGTGTTCCAGGCTGCCGTGAAAGAGTGGCGTCCCACATACACGCCGGTTGGAACTCTTTGTTCGAGATCCTTCGGCAGCTCGATGCGATTCAGGCGAGATGAAGTGCGGCCCGATTGGCGGGAAGATGATTTGTGCGGTCAGCTCGAATTTCGACCAAGAGCATCCACGTCGGCGAGATCTTTCGGGCGAGCGGCGGCCAGCTTGTTACGGACAAGCTCCTCGCGGCCGAGGAATCCGATCTTCAACCCGTCGATTTCGATTTCGATCTTCGAGCTCCAGGCTTCGTCGAACGTGACGCCACTGATTTTGGTGAGGATGTCGATTCGTCGCGGTGGAAGGCCGATCTGGTACACGGTTCCCGGCCGGGCGAGGTCCACCTTCGTCACTCCATGGGTATCGATCTGCGCACCGAATGCCCGGAGAGCTTCCATCACCCGATCGGCGTTTTCCGGGTTCGGTCGAACGAGGATGTCGATGTCGCCAGTGGCTCTCGGAATTCCGTGAACGGCCAGCGCATGCGCGCCCACGACGACGAATTCGGCCCCGGCCTCCGTCAGGCACCGGATGGCGTCCAGGAAGTCGGTATTGAGCGATCTCCCGCTCGTCATCGTGAAGGGTTGGATGGTCGGACGACGCGGCCGGGAGACTCGGATCGGAGGTAGGCGGGAGGCGACGGAAATGCATCCTCCGCCAGTTGCTCCATCATCCTGAGGCGTTCCTCGACCGTGGTAGCGAGGCGCAGGTCGTCCGAGGTTCCCTCGTCGGCCAGCGCGATCCGGCGGATCGGCCAGGAGGATCGGGCTCTCGCCCTCGCGTCTCGAGTCTCCATTCGAAGAATTCTACCACCGCGAGAATGTGAAACCGGGCCGGCTGCCGATCGACGGCCGGATGTAGAGGGCCGATCTCGGAGTGGGTGGGAAAGGTGGCGTCCCACATACACACCGGTTGGAGATCTTTGCTCGAGGCGCTTCGGCAGCTCGAGGTGCTCCGGAGGGGGGGCGTGATGGCGCACCGGCCGATTTTCGGCGACCGCGTTCCCGAGAGGGGATCCCGGTCGCCCGCCAATCGCTTCTCCGCCTTCGGAAACCAGGGGAAGAACGGGCTCGTGGCGCGTTGGTAGGCCTCGAATTCCGGATTGCCTGCCCATTTCCTCTCGAGCATCGGAATTCCGGAAACGAAAAGAAGCAGCGTCCCGATCGTCACCGGGCTCACGATGCCGACGGTTCCCCCTCCGGCGCCGAGGCCGATCAGGAAGATTCCCCACCAGAGTGTCGCCTCGCCGAAGTAGTTCGGATGACGCGTCCAGCGCCACAGGCCGTGGCGGATGAAGCGTCCGCGATTCTTCGGGTCGCGCTTCCAGGCGAGGAGCTGGCCGTCGCCGATCGCTTCGAACAGGAAGCCAAGCCCCCAGAGGCCGATCCCGGCGAAGTCGAGCCCTCCGAGCGCGCCGCCCGGGTCGCGCCGTACGAGGAGAACCGGCGTCAGGACCACGAGGATCACCGCACCCTGCAGGACGTAGATCTGCAGGACGCTCCGGAGAAGAAACCACCTCCCCCACGATTCGCGCCAGGCGCGATAGCGGAAGTCCTCCGCTTCGTTCCGTTTTCTGAGGGCGAGATGGGCGGCGAGCCGGATGCCCCAGAGCCCGACGAGGACGAGGAGCAGGATCTCCCTCGGATGGCGCGTCGGGGAGCCGGCGAACGTCACGGCCGAGACGATGACGAAGATGAGGCCGTAGGCGATGTCGACGATGCTGTTGTCGCGAAGGCGGAGGGCGAGGGCGAAGGTCAGCGCCATCGAAACGGCGATCGCGGTGGAGGCGACGAGCCAGGGGGAGCTCGCGAGGAAGTTTTCCATCGCCTTCCCCTCAGCCGATCTTCCGGGCGACGAGGAAGCCGACTGTCGAGACCGTACCGGTGATGACGATTCCCCGGACGAGGTCGACGGCGACGACGATCGGAGGGAATCCCGGGAGCGTGGCGAGATTCGTGAGGTCGTAGGTCGCGTAGGTGACCAGGCCGAAGAGGCCTCCGAGGGCGACGGCCCGGCGGAAGGAGTTTTTCTCGATGGCCGGGTAGACGACGAACGTCAGGATTCCGGCGATGAAAAGAAGATGGAACGCGATGGCGGCCGGCCAGTTCACCTGCCGGGCGAGAAGCGGACCGAGCTGCCGGCGATAAAAGTCCCTCGCCACGAATCCCAGCCAGGCCATGTCGATCGCGACGAAGACGGTGGTTGTGACGAGGTACGTCGAGACGACCTTCACCACGTTCATGGTTGTTTCCCCATTGTCTCGAAGCGGTCCGCTTTCGGTGTTCCCATGGATTCGATCGACGCTCCGGAATCACGAAGCCGGGGACGCGTTCGCGAGCTCGGCACCGAGAGCATTCCTCACCGCTTCCTGCATTCCGACCGGTCTGATTGCAGGGAAAAGATTCGCAGCATCGGGGCGAAGCACGACCGTCGGATTCTTCAGCCCCTCGATCAGGTGGCGCCCGACGTCGAAACCGGCGGGGGTCACCAGGGCGAGCCAGAGGCTCGACAGGTACGGCGTCAGGACCGGCACCGAGATCAGCCATCGCCGGAGCCCTCTCTGCCGGGCATATTCGCGAATGATGTCGCCGTAGGTGACGACGCCCGCCCCGCCGATCTCGATGATCCGGCTCGGCCCCGGCGGCAGGTCGCTGGCCGCCAGAAGGTAGGCGAGGACGTCGTCGACCGCGATCGGCTGCGTCGGGGTCGAGAGCCACTTCGGGCAGAGCATCACCGGCAAGCGATCGGTCAGTGAGCGGACGAGGTCAAAGGAGAGGCTCCCGGTTCCGATGACGACGGACGCCCGGAATTCGATCACTTCGGCCCCCGATTCCCGAAGGAGTCTGCCGACCTCGTGGCGACTGCGAAGATGCGGTGAGAGAGCCGGGTCGTCTTCGTCTCCCAGGCCACCCAGGTAGATGATTCGGGAAACTCCCGCTTCCTTCGCCGCGCGGGCGAAATTCATCGCGGCCTTCCGGTCGTCTTCCTCGAAGGCTTTCGATCCGGACATGAGGTGGACGAGGTACCAGGCCGTTCCCACTCCGCGCAGGGCTTCCGCCAAGGACAGGGGGTCGAGCACGTCTCCGCCGACGACCTGCGTCTCCGGCCGCGCCCGGGAACGAATCCGGCTCGGGTCGCGGGCGAGGCAGCGGACGCGCCACGGTGTAGCTTCGAGCAGCGGCAGAAGCCGGCCGCCGACGTATCCCGTCGCCCCGGTGAGCAGTACGACGGGCGTATCTTTTCGAAATTCCATGTTCCTCTCGTCCAGATGGCTTTCTGAAAATCGGACCGCGCCGTCCCGGGTTGGTCATCCCGGATGATTCTGTACGAGAAGGATGGCGGGGTGTGGAGCCCGCCGGGCGGCCTCGAAGAGATCCGGCGGAAACGGGCGCCATCCCGGCGCTCCTGACGATCGATTGTTCCGGAAAGGGGGAGCCTGATCGAAAGCACCGCCCCACCGTCGCTCATTCCCGGGTCGGACCCTCCGGATGGAACAGAGCCCAGCGGAAGAGCTTCGCCCAGGTGTCCCAATCGTGGCCCCCCGGGATCGTTTCGAAATGGCCAGGGGGCTCGAGACGGCCGAGAAACCGGTTCCCCGGGAGAAAGGAGTCGCGATCACCGACTCCGACGAGGACCAGTGGACGCTTCGCAGCGGGTGTCTGAACAAGCCAGTCCCACAGGTCCTTCGTCCGTCGGTCCTCGCTCCCGAGCTCTCCGGTCAGAGGGAGCCCCTTCTGGGCCGACTCGATGATTTTTTCGGAGCCCAGGTAAGGCGCAAGCAGAATGACGCCGTCCACCAGATTCGAATGCCGTTGCGCGCAGGCCAGCGCTCCCAGCCCTCCCATGGACGTCCCGACCAGCCAGATCTTGTCGTAGCCGCGGGCTCTGGCGGGCGCCAGGACGTCGGCCCCGATCCGGATTTCGAGCTGCCCCTTGACGTAGTAGCCGAGGTGCGCTTCCACGCTGAAGAGATCGAACCGCCGCCCCGACTCGGCGGCGATCCGGTCGAAGCCTTCCACGAAGAACTTCGTCGCATCGTCCCCCTTGCCGTGGAGGAGCACGAGCAGAATGGCCTTGCCGTCGCCACCACCAACGCGCCGCTCGATGGTCGCGATCGGTGCGGTTGCCGGGCGCAGGGCGGCGCATCCCGTCGAGAGTGCTGCCGAAGCCAGGAGCAGGATGGCTGCCGTCGAGAATTTCATCCCGTCTTTCATACGCGACTTTCGTTCGTTTCGCAATTTGGAATCATCGGGCCGGCCGCAAAATCCGCGGTCGAGCCCGCGCGCCCCGGGAAACCCGGGGCGTCACAAGGACGTTTTCGGCCCGGGCGACCGGTCGAGGGTTTCCGGAGTGTGCGGTTCCGTTTGTGTTCCCATCGGACGGCTGCGCGGAAGCCGACGGGCGGATGATGAAAGCGAATCCTGTGGGATGAGTTTTGAAGGCCCGGAGTGGCGTCCCGGCTCCACGCCGTTGGAACTCTCGGTTGGAGTCGTTGTGGAAGCTCGAGCCCCTGCCGATGGCGGCCGGAGGGCACGCATTGTCGGCGCCACCCGCAGCGTAGCGGCTCGGTGCGTCGACCGGGCCCTGGTCGCGGCGTTCTTAAATGAGTTGTCGAATCGAGATATGCCGGTCACCTGACAAGCCGGGAATTGGTTCGCTCAGTCTTTCGCCGGGAGTCGATCCGTTCGGATAGCCCCGACGCACCCGTGCGAAGCGAAGCCCGTTTCCTCCCGGTCTGCCTCGAGTTCAGGGCCATTTCCTCGTTGTCTTCCTCTTCGTCTTCGTAACTCTCGTTGTTTCCGTTCCACTCGTTTCCGTCGTTCACGCCGATGCGCTCGTTACTGCTCTTGCTCCCGTTTCTCTCCCGAAACGGCCCATCGGTGTCGGATTTTCGTCGCTCGCGTGGTTTGGAATTTGCGGATCCGCCTGGATTCGCCGGGCCACAGAAAGCGCCCGGTTCGACTCAATGCCGACGAGACGACGAGATCGGCCTTGCAAGGATTCGCTCGCGAGGAGGGTTCGCCTCCTGGTCGGGTTCCCGAAATCGGGAGGCGCCATGGCGCAACGCGGTTCCTTATTCTCATCCGCTCCGGTCTGCTCACGGACGTCGCGTCGGGAGCGGCGACCATCTCGATCACGCTTCGGAACCGTCGATGCTTTTCTCGCGCCCGGTCTCCGAAGAGAATGTCGTCGAAGAGCAGCTCTTCCATCATCGCCGGAATCATCCGGTCGATTTCTTCGCACGGAAGGTGGAGCATCACGGTTCGCAGGCGGCCGATTTCCGACGCCACCGAGAGACTCATAGGCTCCTGACGTAATGAATTCGCGTTCCTTAGGCCCGAGCAGGCCAGTGCGCATTCTGTGGGGAAGCGAAGAAGGCCGGCCACACGACGATTGGCGAGGAGTCGATCCCGCGGGCGGATCAGCGTCGAACGGTGATTCCGATCCTCGACGACGCACGGAATTCTCCCGCCTTCCCGTCGCACGGTTCGCCAGATCCAAGAAGGATGTCAGAGAGCGTGAGCGTCTTGTCTGTCGACGAAACGCTGAGCGTCTTGCGCGACGGAAGGCTCACCTGCGGCGACTTGTCGATCGAAACGTTCATCGTGGAGGCCCCGACCTTCGCCTGGAGTGAATCGCTGATGAAGCCCTTGCCGGCGCAGCTTCCGCCGGCCGGCTGTGCATCCCCTTCGACGTCGACGTCGATGTCGACGGTGTGGGGCGCGTGATCTCCCTGCGCAAAAGTGATGGTGAGCGCGAGGCCATTGCCGGCGTGAACCTTGGCATCGCTTCGCGGACCGCCGTCGACGTTCTGGTCGATCTGCCAGCTCGACTCACCCGTCCGTTGAACGACGAGGCGCGAATGCGCGACGACGGACGAATCGGGGCTGTTCCATTCGCGCAGGTAGAGCGCGTCGACCTCCTGGTTCGGCGTCTCGTAGATGGCGCCTCCTCCGGCGCCGTAGAGCTGAATCTGTGTGACCACGAGCCGGTTCTTCCAGACCGACTCGTCCCCTCTGCCGACGACGACGTCGGCCGGAAACGAGAGCGGCGCAGGATCGGCGAGAAAGAGGAAGCGGTCGGGTTTCGGGTAGATGCCGAGCTTACCGACGCCGTCGGTCACGCCGTCGACCGCGTAGGCCGGATCGCCGAACCCGGGAAACCCGGTGTTCATCGTCGCGATCGACGTTCGCTCCGACTCGACGAACTGCAGGTCGCACGCGCTCGTGTCGCGCTCGTCGGTGGCGCGAAAGGTTCCGAGTTCGCCCATTGCATTCGTCACGGCTTCCTCGAGAAAGCTCTGCAGTTGACTGAACACGAGGCCGATGGAGCTGGCGAGGTAGGCGCGGCACTCTTTCGGCATCTTGTCGAACTTTCCGACCGCCTTGCTGATTGCGCCGGTCAGAACGTCGGTCGTGGCCTGGCCGAAGGTTTTCTTCGACGCGAGCTCCGCCTTGAGAAAGACCAGCCCCGACGATTGAACCGGAACAGGGTCGGGAACCGCCCGCGCCCTGAATCCGGTCAGCCAGATCGGTTGAACGTCGCAGAGTGACAGTGCGAGCTTCAGCGGCTTCAGGTAGTAATTGATCGCGACGCCCACCGCCCCCTTTTCTGCGGCAAGAATGACGCATTGCGTGATCGCATCAGCGGTCACGAGCCCGGAAAGGGCGTCCTGCAGCACTTTTTCTGGGTCGAGACGTTCGACGATCCGGCAAAAATCGAAGATCGGGTCCCCGGTCGACACGCAGACCGAGTCGGGGCCGATCGAGCCGCGACGTCGTGCGAGCGTGGCCGAGGAGCCGCTCAGCCGATCCAGCCAGAGAACGGCCAGGGCGGCGTCGTTTCTCGTGACGATCGCGGTCGCAGGAACGGGATTCGCGAGGCTCGGCAGTTCGATGGCAACGTTCGCGGTGTCGGACGACGCAAGGGTTCCTCCGAGGCCTGACAGTTTCGCGATCCAGCCGTCGATCGCTGCGGTCACGGTTCCCGTCGCTCCCGACGCCGGGCTCGAGGCGAGAAACGGCAGGGTCGAATGAAGATCGGCCGACAGATCGGCCGCCAGCCGGGTCAGTTCGGCTGCGCCGTCGACTGTTTTCGAAAACGGGGAAACCGTGAACGCCACGCCCGCCGGTTCGAGTCGCCCGGCGACCGAGACCGAGAGGGTGACCGCGCCCGCCCAGTACCCCCTCGCCTCGGCGACGTCGGGAAGAAACGGAACGAGTGCGAGGATCGTTCCGTCGGCCGCGACTCCCACGACGGGAGAAGACAAAATCAACCCCTGCGCCCACGAGAACGCCACCGATTCGACGGAAAACGGGTCGCCGATCCCGGCGAGCGAGAGCGCGATCGTCTCACCCGGTTCGGCCGCAGCAGGCGACACCGCGGCCACTCCGCCGCTGCCGACCCCGACCGTCAGGCTGCGTCGCACGGTGCCGCAGGAGTTGGCGGCGGCGAGCGTGTACGTTGTCGTGGTGGCGGGCGCGACGGTCGTGAAGCCTTCCGACGCGAGTACGAGGCCGCCGGGTTCGAGGGTGATGCTCGAAGCGCCGTCCACCCACCAGGCGACCAGGGCGCCGGAGCCGGCGATCGGAAGCGCACCGGGCGAGGCCGTGAATTCGTGAACGACCGGCGGCGCACACGGGGAAGCGGGAAGTGCGGCCGCCGGCGAAATGACCGAATCACCGGTGCCGTTGTCGACCACCGATACATAGCAAGTGACGGAGCCCGAGGTCGAAACAACTTCGAGGGTCGAGTCGTCGGGGATCGACACAGCGGGGAAGAGGCTCGCGAGCGATTTCTGCGACCACTGCCAGGGTGCGAGGCCAAGCCCGTCGATCGCGGTCGCCAGGAGCGTGCCGGTTCGGTCGCGAAGGGTGAGGCTCGCTCCGCCGCCGGCGGCGCCGGCGAAGAATCCGACGTTCGAACGGTAACCCGGCTTCGCGCTCGACTGCGCGAGCCCGATCAGCGTTGTCGATGCGCCACCTGTCTGAAACGACGCCACCGGAATCGCGAGCTGGAGGGCTCCGTAGGAGCCCGGAATTCCGCTCCTTGACACGTTCGACGTTCGGGCCAGAACCGTGACCGCGCCATCCGAAACGAAACGGAGGGCGCCGACGGCGCCCTCGGGGGCTCCGAAGTCGGCGGCCAGAACGTCGGCGATCTCTTTCGTTTCGCCCGGCAGAAGTTCGACCGACGCGCTCGCCGGCAGGCCCGACACCGACATCGACATCGGAAAAATCCTCACCGAGCGCCGGCTTGCGGAGAAGTTGACGAGCCGAAGGTCGGTCTCGAAAAAGGTTCCGAAAAGCCCCGCCGCGTGAGCGACACCGGCAACGACGGCATCGAGCGGAGCCGAGGGCACGATCGGCTGCACGGCAATCGCGTCGCCGGTGACGGCGTCGACGACGCTCGCATAGGCGGTCGCCCGCCCGGCGGTGACGCGCAGCTCGGCTCTCGCGACCGAGAGATCGCCGGGGGCGATGCCCGCCACCGAACCCTGCCAAGCCAGCGGCCCGCCTGTCAGGCTCTTTCGCCCCGCCTCAACGCCTCGCGAGTCGAACACCACGAGGTCGGCCGCCGAGCCGGCGTCGGCGAGCACCACACCAACGTTGGTCCGGTAGCCGGCTGCCGGATCGGAACCGTTCGAGATCCAGGTGAGCTCGCCCGTAGCGCCGGCGCCGACGAGTTCGCGCCGCGCAATCGCGGCGAGGGCCTGTCCGAAGGTTCCGGCGGGGTTGGCGTCGTTGTAGGTTCGCGCAGAGAACACAAGCGCGCCGGTCGAGGCGATCTGAAGCGTGCCGGCG
>Ga0315281_10006775_pt1 | contig 16230 bp, 11 predicted proteins | sample YL17G07_0_MG_FD_204540 | JGI IMG/M metagenome (GOLD analysis project Ga0315281, IMG submission 204540) | Sediment microbial communities from Yellowstone Lake, YNP, Wyoming, USA - YL17G07_0 | ecosystem: Environmental > Aquatic > Freshwater > Lake > Sediment | place: USA: Wyoming | collected... | reverse complement strand
GTAAGGTAGAACACAATGAACACATACAGCGCCGTCTCAGCCGTACCCGTCATCGAAATCGACGCCCCGTAGCTCATGGGGATGAAGAAGCCGCCGTAGGCGCCGATGGCCGAAGAGAAGCCGAGCGCGGCAGCGGCTTCCGTATTGGCATCGCGCACCGCCTGCTCCTCGGCTGCCCTGCTCTTGCCTTCGGCCTCGCGCTGGCGCTCTCCGAGGAAGACGGCCGGGATCATGCGGAAGGTCGAACCGTTGCCGATGCCTGCCGTCATGAACAGCACCATGAACATGGCGAGGAAACCGTAGAAGTTGCCCCCTTGGCCGGCCTGCGGAAGAAAGGCCAGCACGCCGGCCACGCCCGCCACCATGGCGATGAAATTCCAGAAAGTCACCCGCGCCCCGCCAAGCTTGTCCGCGAGCCAGCCACCGAGCGGGCGGATCAGGGCGCCGATCAGCGGCCCGAGCCAGGCATAGGCCAGCGCATTGACCTGCGGGAACTGGCTCGTGCTGAGCAGGGGGAATCCGGCGGAATAGCCAATAAAGGAACCGAACGTACCCAGGTAGAGCCAGCACATGATCCAGGTGTGCTTGCTGGTGAAGATCACCATCTGATCCGAAAACGATGCGCGCGCAGTGGCGAGGTCGTCCATCCACAGCCAGGCAGAAATGGCGCAGGCCGCTATGAAGGGTACCCAGACGAATCCGGCGTTCTGCAGCCACATTTGCTTGACTTCCGCTCCCTTGGTCCAGGTCTGCGGTTCTCCGCCCAGCGCCCCGAAGATGCCCGCAGTGATGGCCATCGGCGCCACGAACTGCACCAGGGACACGCCGAGATTACCCAGGCCCGCGTTGAGACCCAATGCCGTCCCCTTCTGTACCTTGGGGAAGAAGAAGTTGATGTTCGCCATGCTTGAGGCGAAGTTGCCGCCGCCGAGGCCGCACAGCAGCGCCAGCATAACGAAGGTCGAGTAAGGTGTAGAGGGATCCCGGAGGGCGAACCCCATGCCGAGCGTGGGGAGCAGCAGCGACGCCGTGGAAATCGCCGTCCATCGCCGACCTCCGAATATGGGCACCATGAAGGAATAGAAGATGCGCAGCGTGGCGCCACACAGCGCCGGCAGCGCGGACAACCAGAACAGCTCTCTGGTCGAGAAGCTGAATCCGGCGTTCGGCAGATTCACCACCACCACGCTCCACACCATCCATACGGAGAATGCGAGCGACAGCGAGGGAATCGAAATCCAGAGATTGCGATTCGCGATGCCGCGCCCCTCGGCCTCCCAGAAGGCCGGGTCCTCGGGATCCCAGCGGGTCAGAACGCTTGTAGCCATGGCAGACTATTTCCGGCTCTCAGGAAAAATGCGTCGGTTCAGGATACTTGCGGCTTTGCTCCGCGGAAAGCGGCCGCACCTCGCTGAAGTACATCCACATCAGCGACACCCAGACGATGCCGAACATCAGCATGAAGGCGGAGGAACGCACGCCGGTCAGGTCCACCAGTGCGCCGAACATTATCGGCAGGACGAATCCGCCCATCCCGCCCGCGAGGCCGACGATCCCCGAGATCACGCCGATGTTATGCGGGTAATCGTCTGATATGTACTTGAACACCGAGGCCTTGCCGATCGCGAAAGCAATGCCCATGGTGAACATGAGAACCGTGAAAACCGTCGGATTGAGGCCGAAATGAAAGGTCTTGGGTCCGGTCACGGTCTGGATGCTCAAGTCGGTCTGCGGATAGGACAGGAAGAACAGGCAGACGAGGGAGATCCACAACACCCACCAGGTGACGGTGTGTGCGCCGAACTTGTCGGAAAACCAGCCGCCGATGGCGCGCAGCACGCCGCCAGGAACGCTGAAGCCGGCCGCCAGCAGGGCCGCCAGTTGAATGTCGAAGCCGTACTCGGAGATATAGTACTTGGTCATCCACAGCGACAGCGCCACGTAGCCGCCGAAGACGATGGAGTAATACTGGCTGTAGCGCCAGACCGTCGGGTCCCTGAGCGCCGCCAACTGCTCTCTGACCGTGACCTGGGAATGGCCCGAAGTGTGCTCCTCGTCCGTATAGGTGAAGAACCAGAAGGCAATCGCGGTGATCAGCATGAGGATGGCATACACCTTCGGCACCATCGCCCAGCCATACATAACAACGATGGTCGGCGCAACCAGCTTGGTGATGGCTGCCCCCGTGTTGCCCGCGCCGAAAATGCCCATCGCGAGGCCCTGCCGATGCTTCGGGAACCAGCGCGCGCAGTAGGCGATGCCGACCGTGAACGAACCGCCTGCCACGCCGACAAACAAGCCCGTCACCAGGTAATGCCAGAACGCGGTGCCCACCGAGATCAGCCAGATCGGAAACACGGTGGACAGCATCAGGATGAAAAACACAATGCGACCGCCGAACTTGTCGGTCCACATGCCCAGCGGCAGGCGGATCAGCGAGCCGGTCAGCACCGGTAGCGCCACCAGAACGCCGAACTGCGTTTCGTTGAGCTCCAGGGTCTTCTTGATCGGAATGCCGATCACGGCGAACATCATCCACACCATGAAACATACCGTGAACGCAGTGGTGCTGGCCGTCACCACCGACCAGCTCTTGTAAGTCTGAGAAGCCATTTTCTCAACCTCCGCTTGGGCTCGAATTCAGCGCGTATCTTAGTCTCGGATGGGACCTCTGAGAACTGATCCGCGGCGCGGAAAAATAGCCTTCACTACCCATTTGGTGGTAGGCGCGCGACAAAACGCAATTACGTGGAACACCGCGCCGTTATTGGTGAATCGCGCGGCGACCAGAGCGCACCGCCCTATTCGGCCCATCAAATTTGTGCAAAACAGATACCTCCAAATAAAGCCTGCGCGCTGCGTTGTTTTTCCGTTTATGCCAACGTAAACTCGATGCTGTCAACGCGATCGTTTCGCGCGCGGCTGACGGATGCGATCACAACGACAGGTCTGGGGGAGATGGGTATGCGCGACCAAAGGCAGCAGGGAACGACGCGGAACGCGTCGGCATTATTGTTCTGGCGCGGCATGTCCGGCGCGCTCCTCGTGGCAGGGTGGCTGAGCGGATCCCAGCCGGCATCCGCGCAGGAATCCGGCAAGCAGATTTTTCAACAGTCGTGCGCGGCCTGCCACAGTATCGGCGCCGGGCGGCTCGTCGGTCCTGATCTCAAGGGTGTGAGCGACAAACGCCCCGAGGATTGGCTGCTCAAGTTCATCAAGTCCTCGGACAAACTGGTGAAGTCGGGCGACAAAGTTGCCACTGCGTTGTTTGAAGAATTCAAGATGCCCATGCCGGATCAGGCTTTGTCGGATGACCAAATCAAGAAGGTCTTGACTCATATCAAGGACACCGGAGGCGGCGCCGCGACGGGCAAGGAAACCGCCACCGCTTCGGCGCCGGCGGCGAAGGAGCCTGCGGCGGAGGGGACTCCAGCTGAAATCCAGCTCGGAGGGGATCTGTTTGAGGGCAAAGTCCGGTTCGCCAACGGCGGTCCGTCCTGCAATGCCTGCCATCACGTATCGAGCGATGCCCACCTCGGCGGAGGCGTTCTGGCCGCCGAACTGACCCTGGTGTTCTCGCGCATGGGCAAACAGGGAGTCAGCGCCATTCTGGGAAGTTCTCCTTTCCCGGTGATGGGCGCCGCCTACGCGGGAAAGGAGTTCTCGGAAAAAGAAATCAGTGCGCTAGTCAGCTTCCTGCAGCACGTCGACAAAGAACATGCTCGTCAGATGCCAAAAGAATGGGGGTGGAGGATGTTCAGCGCGGGTGCCGGAGGCGTGGTCGTGCTGCTCGGAATCTTCACGCTCGCCGGGCGGGGCCGGAAGAAACGGTGCGTGAATCAGGATATCTACGACCGGCAGATCAAATCGGAGTAATTGCACGAGTCACAAGCGCTGCAACAGAGAAACCGCTGTAACGGAAAAACGACAGGGGCAATCACATGGGCTGGATCACAGACATCATTTCGCCAGAGACCCGCAAATGGGAGGAGTTCTACCGGAACCGCTTCCAGCATGACCGGATCGTCCGAAGCACGCACGGAGTCAACTGCACCGGCGGTTGCTCCTGGCAGATACACGTCAAGGACGGCATCGTGGTGTGGGAGACGCAGCAGCTGGATTATCCGCTGCTGGAGGATTCCCTTCCCCCGTACGAGCCGCGCGGCTGTCAGCGCGGGATTTCCTTCTCCTGGTATTTGTACAGTCCGCTGCGCATCAAGTACCCCTTGATCCGGGGCGCGCTGATAGACGCCTACCGCGAGGAGAAGGAAAGGACCGGCGATCCGCTCAAGGCGTGGGAGTCGCTGCAAAACAATCCGGAGAAACGCAAGAAATACCAGAACGCCCGCGGCAAGGGCGGCTTCAGGCGCGCCAGTTGGGACGAGGTTCTAGAACTCATGGCGGCCGCAAACATCCATACGGCGAAGAAATACGGCCCGGACCGGGTCATCGGTTTCTCGCCGATTCCCGCGATGTCCATGCTCAGCTACGCAGCAGGCAGCCGGTTTCTGCAGCTATTCGGCGGCGTGAACCTGAGTTTTTACGACTGGTACTGCGACCTCCCTACCGCTTTCCCGGAAATCTGGGGCGAGCAGACCGACGTTTGCGAGAGCGCCGATTGGTACAACGCCAAGATGATCGCCGACATGGGCGCCTGTCTGAACATGACGCGCACGCCCGACTGCCATTTCTTCGCGGAATCGCGGCACAACGGCACCAAGACAGTGGTGTTCTCGCCCGACTTGAGCATGGTTACCAAGTATGCCGATCAATGGGTGCCGTTGCACGCGGGCAGCGACGGCGCCTTCTGGATGGCGGTGTCGCATGTCATTCTGAAAGAGTTCCACCACGAAAAGCAGACGCCCTACTTCCTGAAATACGGCAAGCAGTACACCGACAGCCCTTACCTGGTGGTACTGAACCCGGAAGGCGGCCATTACACGCCGGGCCGCCTGCTCCGCGCCAACGAGCTGGCCCAGTTCAAGGATATCGAGAACGGAGACTGGAAGTTTCTCAACATCGACGAGACATCCGGAAACCTTGTCGTGCCCAAAGGCGCGATGGGGCATCGCTATGGCAAGGAAGCCGGCAAGTGGAACATGAAGCTGGAGAATTCCACCGACGACAACCCCTATGATCCGGCGCTGACGCTGCTGAATAAAAACGATGGCGTGCTCAGCACCGAATTCACCGAATTCGGAATGGACAAGAAAGCGCTGAGAGGCGTGCCGGTCAAGTACATCGAAACTCTCCATGGCAAGGTCGCCGTGGCCACGGTATACGATCTGATCATGGCGCAATACGGCGTCGGTCGCGGGCTCCCCGGTGACTATCCGAAAGACTATACCGATAAGAATGCCGCCTACACGCCGGCGTGGCAGGAAATCCTCACCGGCGTGGATTCCAGGACCGTGCTTCAATTCGCCAGGGAGTGGGCCGATACCGCGGCCACGACCCAAGGCAAGTGCATGATTATCATCGGCGCCGGCATTAACCACTGGTACCACTCGAACCTGATGTATCGCGCCGGTGCGATGGCGCTGATGCTTTCGGGCTGCGTCGGCAAGAACGGTGGCGGTCTGAACCATTACGTGGGGCAGGAGAAGCTGGCGCCGCAAGACTCATGGAGCACCATCGCCATGGGCAGGGACTGGGTGGGAGCCGTCCGGCTGCAGCAAGGGCCGCTGTGGCATTACATCAATACCTGCCAGTATCGTTACGACGGCCAGTACTCCGTGTACAACACCGTCCCGAAGAACGAGTTGACCGACAAGCACACGGCAGACACCATCGTCACGGCGGTGCGCAACGGCTGGATGCCGTTCTATCCGCAGTTCAAGCAAAACACGCTCGAACTCGGCAAGGAGGCGGTCGCCAACGGCGCGAAGGATGACGACGGTATCAAGAATTACGTGTTCGAAAAGCTGAAATCGAAGCAGCTGCAATACTCGGTCGCCGATCCAGAGGCGCAAGAGAACCATCCGCGCGTCTGGTACATCTGGCGCGGCAACGCGATCATGGGCAGCATGAAAGGCCATGAGTACGCCCTCAAGCACTATCTCGGCACCCACTCCAACGCCATCGGCAAGGATTCCGACCAGCACCCGAGGGAACTGAAATGGCATGAGATTGCCCCGCTAGGCAAGATGGATCTGGTGGTGGACCTGAACTTCCGCATGGATTCGTCGGCGCTGTATTCGGACATCGTTCTGCCCGCGGCGTCGTGGTATGAGAAAGCCGACATCAACAGCACGGACATGCATTCCTTCATTCATCCGCTTTCGGCCGCTATCGCGCCGGTGTGGGAATCCAAGACCGACTGGGATATTTTCAAGGAACTGGCGCGGGTAACCAGCGCGGCCGCGAAGAAGTACCTGCCCGAGGTTCAGGTCGACATCGTGGCATCACCGCTGTCGCACGATTCGGCGGACGAGATCACCCAGCCGCGCGTGAAGGACTGGTACAAGGGCGAATGCGAGCCGGTCCTCGGGAAATCCATGCACAAGCTGGCCGTGGTGCGTCGCGATTACACCAAGATCTACGACAAGTTCATCACGCTGGGCGAGAACGTGAAGACCCAGGGCTTGGGCGCGCACGGCAACCATTACCTGTGCGCGGACGAGTACGATCAAATGACCGTTTCCAACCATTTTCCGGTCGAGAAGATGGACGGTAAAGTCTATCCATCCTTGAAAGACGACAAATCAGCCATCAACGCCATTTTGCATCTGTCCACCTTGACCAACGGCACGCTTAACGTGCGCGCCTACCAGAACATGGAAAAAAAGACCGGTCTGAAGCTGGCCGATCTGGGCGAAGGCAGCAAGGATGTGCACATCAACTACGCGGATCTTCAGGCGCAGCCGCGTAGGTACAACACTTCGCCGTTGTGGTCCGGGCTCATGAACGACGGCAGAGCGTACGCTGCCTATACCTACAACGTGGACCGGCTCATTCCGTGGCGCACGCTGACGGGACGCCAGCATTTCTACCTCGATCACGACATGTATATCGCTTATGGCGAGCACCTGCCGACCTACAAGCCATCGCCGAAACCCGCGCTTTACGGCGATCTGAAGGAAACCCTGAAAGAGGGAAAAGCGAAAGTGCTGAACTGCCTCACGCCGCACGGCAAGTGGCACATCCATTCGACCTACGGCGACACTCTCCGAATGAAGACGCTTTCCCGTGGCTGCGAACCTTGCTGGCTGAGCGAGAAGGACGCGGAGGACCTGGGCATCAAGGACAACGACTGGGTCGAGGTCTACAACGATCATGGGGTCTATTGCACCCGGGCGTGTGTCAGCTCCAGAATTCCGCTGGGCGTTTGCATCGTCTATCACGTGCCGGAGCGCACTGTGGAGATTCCCAAGTCGCAGGTGAGAGGCAACAAACGAGCGGGCGGGCATAACAGCTTCACCCGGGTCCATTTGAAACCCAATTTCCTCGCCGGCGGATATGGGCAGTTCTCGTATCACTTCAACTACTGGGGACCCATTGCTCCAAACCGGGATACGCACGTGACGGTTAAGAAAATGGACAAGGTCGTGTTCTGAGCAGACGCCAAGGAATATAAATCATGGATATCCGTTCACAAGTTTCGATGGTGTTTCACTTGGACAAATGCCTCGGCTGCCATACCTGCTCGGTTGCGTGCAAGAATACCTGGACCGACCGCAAGGGCGCGGAGTACATGTGGTGGAACAATGTGGAAACCAAGCCCGGCACCGGTTACCCGACAAAATGGGAGGACCAGAGCATCTACAAAGGCGGCTGGGAGAACGTCGGCGGGGCGATCTCGCTCAAGGGCGCCGGCAAGCAGAAAGGCTTGTTGAATATTTTCCACAACCCCAACATGCCGGTAATCGACGACTACTACGAGCCCTTTACCTACGATTATCTCAATTTGATCGAGGCACCCGCGGGGGATGACCAGCCTACGGCGCGGCCGCTTTCCCTGATCACAGGAAAGCCGATCGACATCAAAATGGGTCCCAACTGGGACGACGATCTGGGCGGAACCCTGGATTACGCCCGCAACGATCCGAACCTGAAGAATCTGTCGGCCGCCGAGCAGGAAGCAATGTTCCAGCTGGAACGGATGGCGTTCTTCTACCTGCCGCGGATCTGCAATCACTGTCTGAACCCGGCTTGCGTCGCCTCCTGCCCGTCGGGCGCAATTTACAAGAGAGGCGAAGACGGCGTGGTTCTGATCAACCAGGACGTCTGTCGCGCTTGGAGAATGTGCGTCACCGCTTGCCCCTACAAGAAGACGTATTACAACTGGCACGCGGGCAAATCCGAGAAGTGCATCCTGTGCTATCCGCGCCTCGAGGCCGGCCTTGCTCCTGCGTGTATGCACACCTGCGTTGGCCGAATTCGCTACCTCGGGGTGATCCTGTACGATGCCGACCGCATTCACGAAACGGCCTCGGTTGCGGAAGAGGATCTGGTCGAGCATCACCTGAGCATGCTCATGGATCCGTTCGACCCGGACGTGGTCGCGTCGGCGAAGGCGAACGGAATCGCCGATTCGACGATACACGCGGCGCAGAACTCGCCCACCTACAAATTTGTGAAGGAGTGGGGCCTGGCCCTGCCCCTGCATGCGGAATTCAGGACCCTGCCGATGCTGTTCTATGTGCCGCCGCTGCTACCTGTAATGGCTACAGTCAAGCAAGTCAACAATAGCGAGCAAGCCGAAAAGTTCGGATCCATCGCCAAGATCTGGGAGGACACTTGGCTCTACGACACCAGCACCGACGAGCTTTGGGGCACCATCGACAAGGCGCGCTTCCCGCTCCAGTACCTCGCGAATCTGTTCAGCGCGGGAGACGAGGGCAAGCTCAAGGACAGGCTGGTCCGGCTGTGGGCCATCAGAATCTATCGCCGCTGGAAGACCGTCGGTGACATTTCCGAGCAAAAAGCAAACGATGCGCTCAAGGCCGCGGGCTACACGCCCGAAATGGCCGATGCCATTTATCAGCTCACGTCGCTGGCCAAGTTCGATGACCGCTTCGTGATCCCGGCGGCCCATCGCGAGCATGCGATCGAGATGCTGGAATTTACCGGTGACAGAAAAGGCAGCGTCGGTTTCGGCTTCAGCGCAGGTACTGCGCAAAGGGGGTTGTGAGCCAACATGAATTACGCACACTATGGCAGCATGGGGGAGTTGCTGGATTATCCAGGGCCGGGGTTCGCCGCCCGGGGGCAGGTGTTGCTGGGCTTTCTGCGCGAAAACTATCCCGATGCCGCGGTCGAGCTTGAACGTTTTCTCGACGCGATTCCGCAGGGAACACTCGACCTGCAGGAACTGCACACGCGCACGTTTGACGTGCAGGCCCTGACGACGCTGGGCACCGGTTATGTTCTGTTCGGGGACGACTACAAGCGCGGTGCTTTGCTGTCCAATCTGACCCGGGAGCACGGCGAAGCCCAAAACGACTGCAGGGGTGAACTGGCCGATCATCTGCCGAACCTGCTTCGACTGATTCCCAAACTGAAGGACCGGGACCTGCTGGTGGAATTGGTCGAACAGATCCTGGTTCCGGCGCTGATGCTGATGATCCGGGAGTTTGACCCAAAAAGGATAGCGAAAAAAAACGCGAACTATCAGAAGCATTTCAAGACCATCATCGATCCTGCCGGCGGATGCGATTCGACCATTTACCGTTTGACGCTCAAGGTCGTGTTGAAGGTGCTGGCGCGGGATTTTCCCGTGACCGAGACGATGACCAAATTGTCGGATTGGAGCAGCCGGCCGCAGACCATCGATTTCCTGCGGCTGGTGGAGAGGGAAATGGACATCGAGCGGGACGCAAACCCGGTCAACAGCGGTTGTGACGCCTGAGCGTGAGGAGAAGCAGAAATGAATTTAATCAACAATTTCCTGTTTGGCGCATTGCCCTATGCCGCCTTCGCGGTCTTTCTGGTCGGGGCCATTTACCGCTACAAAACCAACGGGTTCAAGTACTCATCCTTGTCGTCCCAGTTCCTTGAAGGGGGCGGCATTTACATATTCGCGGTGCTGTTTCACTGGGGAATATTGGTGGTGTTTCTCGGACATCTGATCGCCTTCCTGTTCCCCGGCTTGACCCTGGGGTGGCACAGCAGCGCGGCGCGTCTGGTCGCCGACGAGATCGTGATTTTCACCTTCGGCCTCGCCGTCCTGATCGGATTGGTCGGGCTTTTCATCCGCCGGGTCTCGCAGCCCCGCATTCGGGTGGTGACCAGCCGGATGGACATCGTGATCGAAGTTCTGCTGCTCGCGCAGATCGTCTTCGGACTTTGGATCGCCCTGGGATACCGCTGGGGATATTACTGGTTCGCCTCGGACATGTCGCCGTATTTGTGGTCAGTCGTGAAGCTCGGCCCGCAGATCGAGGCGGTCAGCGCCATGCCGTTGGTGATCAAGACCCATATCGTCGGCGCCTTCATCATCCTCGGAATACTTCCCTTCACGCGCCTGGTGCACTTCCTGGTGGCGCCGTTTCACTACACCTGGCGCGACTATCAGCAAGTTATTTGGTATTGGGACCGCAAACGGGTGCGAGACCCGGCGACGGCATGGACGACCACCCGACCGAGGAACACCTGATCATCATGGAAGTACACAAACTACATCGGATCGACCCTCTGCACAAGCAAGCGGAGAGAGGCTTGGACATCGCGCAGGGTTTGTCGCCCATGGACCCCCCGGATGCCTACGCACCCTCCGGCATCGAGCCGGTGCCCGCGGCGGCCATGCATCTGTTTCTGCGGCAATTCAGAGATGAGCATGTTCCTTTCATGGAGGAATTGAACGCTTTCGAGGCGGCGATTCTTTCGATTCAAAAAGCCGGATACGCCAAGGAATCCGACGCCAGGCTTAGGCATTTTTTCCACTATCTGGATCAGGAGTTCGTGCGTCACAGCCGGCGCGAAGAGGCAGCCCTGTTCCCGCTGCTGCGCGAGCGGCTGATTGCGAGCGGAGAGCATGGCAGCGGAAGCGTTCCTGCGACCGCGACCGATGTGATGGAGGACGAGCACGCCAAAGCCATGCAGCTCGCCGCGGTGGTGGTGAATTTTCTCGGGCTCGTGTTTCGACTTCCGGACGAGAGATCAGCGATGATCGTGCTGGATGCAGCACTCGAACAGGGCAAGAACCTGGCCGAGTTGCTGCGCCTTCATGTTTTCCGTGAGGACAATGTTGTCTTCGCCCTTGCTCACCGGTTGATCTCCGCAGCCGAGTTCGACCAGATGCAATCAAAGGTAGCGGTGGCGACAAAACCAATCTAGGGATGCTCCGAGCCAGGGGCAATGCCTCCTTTGTCTCGCAGGCTCCTCAGATCGGAGGAAGCGTTGGCCGGCCTCAGATCTTACTCAGCGCTCCCCCGGCAGCCTGTCAACAGCCGCTCTCGCGCGCGACCGTCCTGCGGATGTGCCGCACACCGAGCGCCGCGAGCAGCGCAATCAGTGGAACGGCGGCCGCCATCACCAGGTCCGGGTCGAACGCGGCGCCAAGCGTCCTGCCGGCCTTGGCGAGATAGCCGATGAGCCCCACGATATAGTAGGTTACCGCCGCAACCGACAGCCCCTCGACCGTCTGCTGCAGCCGCAGCTGCAGCTTGGCGCGCCTATCCATCGAGGCGAGCAGCGCCTGATTCTGCTGCTCGCGCGTGACCTCCACCCGCGTGCGCAACAGCTGGCTGGCGCGATCGATGCGCTCCGACAGCGCGGCTTGCAGCCGGGCCGCCGATTCGCAGGTGTTCATCGCCGGGGCCAGGCGGCGCTCGGTAAACTCGCTAAAGGTCTGCACGCCCTCGATGCGAATCTCGCGCAACTCGGCGATGCGGCGCTCCACCAGTGCATAGTAGGCGCGCGCCGCGCCAAAGCGGTAATGGGTTGAGGACACCGAGTGCTCGATCCCGGCGGCTAGCCGGGTCAGTTGATCCAGCAGCGCCGGCTCGTCCACAGGGACAGCTTCGGCCATGCGCGTCGTGATATCCACCAGTCGCCGGTCGGAGGCAACGAGTTCCGGCAGCAGGCCGCGCGCCAGCGGGAAAGCGAGCAGTGCCTGCATCACGTAGGTCTCGATTTCGAGCATGCGCTGTAGCATGCGCCCGGCCTGGCGCGATGTCATGCGCACATCAAAAACCAGAAAGCGGCTGAACCCGTCGCCATGGATGCGGAAATCGGTGTATGCCGCGCCGGCGCCTTCGCCGATACGCGCTCCGACCACGGGGTTGCCGCCGAACAGCGGCGCGATTTCTTCCGTTGGCGGTGGCCCTGCCGCAGCGGGCAGCACGGCGACGTGCGCCGCCGCAATGACCGTGCCGGGCAGACTCGCGAGCCAATCCTGCGGCACATGGTCGATGACCGGGCTAGCGAAGGCTGATGGCAGCGTCAGCGGCGCGTTGTCGAAAAAAGTGTAGCTGGTGAATTCGGTGTGCCGCTCCCACTTGATCTGGAACACCCCGAGGTCCGTGCTGAAGTGGCTGCCCGTGATGGACGGCGGCGGCCGGCCGTAGCGCGCGCACAGCTCCGCGAGGCACTGCCGCTCCACCGGCCTGACTGTCTCGCCGGGGAGCAGCGCGAGATACGAGGCGCGCGCCGGCGGGCGCAGTTCGGCGAACGGGCGCGCGTGCAGCTCGTGATTGAGATCAAATCGCTGTGTATGGTTCTTGGGAACGAGCATGGCGTCCGGCGGAAAACGACAATACTTTTTCATTATAGCGCCATCGATCACGCCGGGCGGGCCGGCGGCGCGAACCGCCAGACCATCCCTTCGCGTTCAATCCGCTGTGGCCAGCGCCGGCCTAAACAGGCAGAATGGGAAATTGCCTGCCCAGGCGCATGCGCTGCGCTACGGCGTCCGGGAGTTTGGATTATGAAAATCGATCGTCGCTTTTTCGTCGAATCGCTGGTGGTGAGGCTGGGGATAGCCCTTGGAGCCATCGTGCTGCTGGCGCTCGCCGCCACCATCAGCGCCACCGTGTTTGCCGAATTGTCCACCGGCAAGGCCGCTGCCATCAACCTCGCCGGCAGCCTCAGGATGCAGTCATACTGGATCACGTTGCAGGTGCTGCGCTCGGGCGACATCGGGCGCCCAGCGGCGGAGTTGCGCCAGGCGATGACCGAATTCGAGTCGCGCCTCAACAACCCGCTGCTCGCGAGCGGCATACCTTCGGATGCCACACATCTCACGCGCCGCGCCTACGACCGCGTCGCGGCGAACTGGTCGAACACGCTCAAACCCGCAGTCGCGCGCGCCGTCATCGTCGGTGCGCCGGCCCGCGACGCGTTCATTGCGCGCATGACGGCTTATGTTCTCGATGTCGACCGCTTGGTGTATTTACTCGAACACGATCTGGAAGATCGCATCCAGGCCCTGCGGCTGATCCAGGGTGCGGGCTTGTTCGCCATCGTCGTCGTCATGTTCATCTCGCTCTTTCTCATGCACGCGCAGGTCATTGTCCCGCTTGCCGATCTGCTGCAGTGCGCCCGCCGCGTGCGGGTCGGAGACTTCACCGCGCGCGCCCAGCATGCGGGCGAGGACGAACTCGGGCAGCTCGGCCAGTCGTTCAATTACATGGTGGAGGACCTTTCGCGCAGCTACGCGACACTCGAAGCGCGGGTGCATGAAAAAACAGAACAACTGGCGCGCACCAACGTATCGCTGGAAGTCCTGTACAACACCACGCGCACGTTGGCCGAGAACCCGCTCACGCAAGCCACCCTCGACGGGGTGATGCGCGACATCGAGCGCGTCATCGGGCTCAAAGCGGGCGCCATCTGCGCGCGCGAGGAAAACGACCGGCGCGGTTTTCCCGTCGCACTCCACGCCGGCAGCGAACAGGCCAAGTCCTGGTGCCAGCAGGAACGCTGCTACGAGTGTTTCGGCGCGGGCGCGGCCGAGTCCGGCGTGCGCATCGTCGGCAGCGGCGAGGAACGCATGCTCTCGGTGCCTCTGTCCGAGGGGGGCAAGCCCTACGGCGTGATGCTGCTGCAACTACCGTCCGGCATGCAGGTCGAAGAGTGGAAGATGAAGCTGCTGGGATCTATCGGCCACCACATCGGCGCCGCCTTCGCCACCGCCAAGCGCAGCGACGAGCGGCGCGGCATCGCGCTGCTGGAAGAGCGCTCGGTGATCGCGCGCGAGTTGCACGATTCCCTGGCGCAATCCCTTACCTACCTCAAGATCCAGGTGGCGCGTCTCAAGCTGCAACTCAACGCGAGCGGCGCGCGTGAGCAAACGGCCGAGGTGGTCGAGGAGCTCAAGTTGGGGATCAACAACGCCTACCGGCAACTGCGGGAGCTGCTCACCACCTTCCGTTTGCGCATCGACGGACGCGGCCTGTCCGAGGCACTGCAGGAAACCATCCGCGAGTTTTCTCAGCGTACCGGCGTCGAGATCGTGCTGCACGACCGGCTGCTCGGCCACGAGCTCGATTCGAGCGAGCAGATCCACGTGCTGCAGGTCGTGCGCGAAGCGTTGACCAACGTCGAGCATCATGCGCATGCGCGCCGCGCCGACGTGCGGCTGACGATCGAGCAGGGCCGCATCCGGGTGGCGGTGGACGACGACGGGGTGGGCATCAAGGACACCGAGCCGCCGACGCATCACTACGGCCTGGCGATCATGCGCGATCGCGCCGCAACGCTCGGAGGCACGCTGCAGGTGGCCAGGCGCGCCGAGGGCGGCACGCGCGTGGAACTGGAATTCTCCCCCCGCGGACCGTTTCAGGTCGCCGCCACGCCAGCGACTGCGGCGGCATGAGCAGGAACCAAAAGGCATGAGCGAGGGCAATCGCATCCTGATCATCGACGACCACCCCCTGTTCCGCAAAGGGGTGTCACAGCTGATAGCCATGGCCCCTCACCTGCAGCTGGTTGGCGAGGCATCCACCGGCGAGCAGGGTGTGGGCAAAGCGAGGGATCTCGACCCCGATCTGATTCTGCTCGACCTGCACATGAAAGGCATGAACGGCATCGATACGCTCAGGGCGATCCGGGATGCGGGCCTCGATTGCCGCGTCGTGATCCTCACCGTTTCGGACCATGCCGACGACCTGGTCGCCGCCATCCGCAGCGGCGCCGACGGCTACCTGCTCAAGGACATGGAGCCCGAGGACCTGCTCGCCGCCATCGACCAGATCCTGAGCGGTAGCACGGTGATCGGCGAACGGCTCAATGGTTTGCTCGCGCGCGCCATCCGCGAGGAGGCCGCTGCGGATCAGCGCGACAACGCCACGCTCACCAAGCGCGAGCAGGAAATCCTGCACGGACTCGCGCAGGGGCTACCGAACAAGCTGATAGCGCGCAACCTCGAGATTACCGAAGCCACCGTGAAAGTGCACGTCAAAAACCTGCTGAAGAAGCTCAGTTTCCGCTCCCGCCTGGAGGCGGCCGTCTGGGCCGTGGGCCGCGGCAGCAAGCAGCGCAACTGACTTTTGGCAAGACTAGACCGGCACCAGACGCTCCGCGTGGTCGCAACTTTCATAGCGCTCAAATATCTGCACGTTGCCTGCGTTGTGTTTTCGGGCACGGGCTTTGTCCTGCGCGGTGTATCGATAATGCAGGGCTCGCCCATGCACGCGCGCCGCTGGGTACGTGTGCTGCCGCATGTGGTGGATACCGTGCTGCTCGCCAGCGCGATTGCGCTGGCTGTGACGATCGGGCAGTACCCACTGGTGAACGGCTGGCTCACTGCCAAGGCTTTTGGGCTCATTGCCTACATCGTCCTCGGCACGATTGCCCTGAAGCGCGGGCGCACGCTTGGGATTCGCATCACGGCACTCTGCGGCGCACTGCTGGTCTTTTCCTACGTCGTCACCGTGGCGATAACGAAATCGGTGGTGCCTTTCGGCAGCTGAACTGGAGGCGAAACCGTTGTCAAACCAGAAGCTTGGCATCGACAGGGTCAGATGGATGAAAGCAGCGCCGCACCGCATGGTTTTCTTTCTGGCCTCGTTGCTGCCGCTGATTGCTTCTGGCTGGCGGGGCGCTTGTCTGTAAAGCGGTATTGAGGCACGATGCGGGCGCTCTTCCAATAATTATCGCCCGCTGGACGCTCCATGCCCAAACTCGACGCCCTCCCCCTGAACAAGCACGATTTCGAAATTCTTGCGGATTTTCGCTATCAAATCCGGAAATTCGTGAGATTCAGCGAGCAGATCGCCCGGCACCATGGAATCAAGCCCCTTCAGTACCTGTTATTGCTGCATATCAAAGGCTATCCCGGTCGCGACT
>Ga0315281_10006774_pt1 | contig 16233 bp, 15 predicted proteins | sample YL17G07_0_MG_FD_204540 | JGI IMG/M metagenome (GOLD analysis project Ga0315281, IMG submission 204540) | Sediment microbial communities from Yellowstone Lake, YNP, Wyoming, USA - YL17G07_0 | ecosystem: Environmental > Aquatic > Freshwater > Lake > Sediment | place: USA: Wyoming | collected... | reverse complement strand
TCGGCCCGATCGCTTCTACTTCAGGATTGGCAATCTTCGCGCGCCGCTCGCGCCCACGCCGGTGCGATGGACGCTGGTGGCGCCGCTGTTTGCGCTGGCGGCCATCGTGTGCGTCCTGGTGTTTCTCTACTTCACGGGCGCGGTAGTGTCCAACGTGTGGACGATGGCCGCGTGGGCGGTGCTGTTTGCCGCCATCAACGCGTTCGGCGAGGAATTCATCAACCGAAATGTCCTGGTGCCGGCGGTCGAGCGGGATTTCGGAACAGCGCACGCCCTGCTGGTCAGCGCCTTCGTCTTCGGCATCGGTCATTGGAATGGACTTCCCGCCGGCGTGCTCGGAGTGCTGATGACGTTTACGCTCGGCCTGGCCGCTGGAAAAGCCATGGTCGATACCAAAGGCACGTTCTGGTCGTGGTTCATGCACTTCGTTCCCGATTGCGCGCTGTTTTACTACTGGGGCATCGGGTCAGTGGTGCACGCGACCATTGGCAGCGGGCACCTCTAGCGGAGTTCTTTCCGGATCACGACCTTCAGCCCCGACCACACTTCGTCAACGGCGCACACTTTGACGTCGACGAGCCCCATCGGGAGCGCGACGTCGCGAATCGTGTCTTCCGTGACGTCGGTCGGCACGCCGGACGACTTCTTCGGCCACGACACCCAGATCGCCGCGTCAGGACGCATCAGTCGCATGGCGCTTTTCAGGCCGCGCTCGAGGTCTTGTCTGGACGTCGCGAAGATATGGATCAGGTCGGTCGCGTCGCTGATGCTCCGGACCATGCGCACGCCGGCCGGCAGCGGGGCGACGAGCCGTGCGTAGTGCTTCGGTGGGTTCTGCAGGAACACCCGGCTGCCGGCTTTGATGCCGAGCTTCTTCGCCAGCGGCGTTCCGGAGTATCCAGCCACGGCCGACATCATACATACTGATGACGATCTAGATTGATGTCAGGGATCACATGACACACAGCTTCGCGATCTTCGAGACGGTCGTCGGCGATTGCGGCATCGCGTGGAGCGATCGTGGCGTCGCCGGATTTCAGCTGCCCGAAGGCGACGCCGCAGCCACACGCGGCCGGATGCGGGCGCGCTTCGCCGGCGCGGAAGAAGCCGCGCCGCCATCGAACGTCCAGCAGAGCATCGACGCGATCGTCTCGTTGATGAACGGCGGCAGGACGGATCTGACGTTCGTGCCGCTCGACATGGACGGCGTGCCGGAATTTCATCAGCGCGTCTACGGCGTCGCGCGGACGATCAGGCCAGGCGAGACGATGACCTACGGCGAGATCGCGAAGCGCCTCGGCGATCCCGCCGCCGCGCGCGCCGTCGGCCAGGCGCTCGGCCGCAATCCGTTCGCCGTCATCGTCCCGTGCCACCGCGTCGTCGCCGCAGGCGGCGGGACCGGCGGATTCTCGGCGGGCGGCGGAACGGCCACGAAACTGAAACTACTCGCGATTGAGGGAGCGCAGCTTTTCTAACTATGCGAACCGTTTTCTTCTCCATCCTCCTGACCGCCGCTGTTGCGGCGCAAACAGGCGATCTTCCCGGCATGCCGCCGCTCGTTGACGCGCAGGACGTCTACGCCGGCGCGCGCGCGGGCAGGATGAGCCCGGCCGTCCAAGGCTTTCCCGATCGCGTCTACGTGCCGAACAGCGTCAGCAACACCGTCGACGTGATCGACCCGAAGACGTTCAAGATCATCGCGAGCTTTCCCGTCGGCAACCAGCCGCAGCACGTCGTGCCGTCGTGGGACCTCAAGACGCTGTGGGTGCTCAACGATCTCGGCGACAGCCTGACGAAGATCGATCCGGCGACCGGCGAGAAGAAAGAGACGATTCCGATCATCGATCCCTACAACATGTACTATACGCCCGACGGGAAGTTCGCGATCGTCGTCGCCGAAGCCAGGCGCCAGCTCCGGTTCCACGACGCGCAGACCATGAAGCTCGTCGAGAGCGTGCCGGTGCCGTGCCGCGGCGTCGACCACATGGACTTCTCGCCGGACGGCCGCTACCTGGTCGCGTCGTGCGAGTTCTCGGCGCAGCTGCTCAAGGTGGACGTGGCGACGCGCAAGGTCGTGGGCCAGCTGACGCTGCCGAATCCGAAGGCGATGCCGCAGGACGTGCGGCTGTCACCGGACGGAAAGATCTTTTACGTCGCCGACATGATGAGCAGCGGCATCTACGAGATCGACGGCAACACGATGACGCGGACGGGCTTCATTGAGACGGGCAAGGGCGCGCATGGGCTCTACTTCAGCCGTGACTCGAAGTTTCTGTACGTCTCGAACCGCGGGATTTCGCTCGATCGCGCGAAGAACGGCGTATCGGTGATCGACACTGCGACCAGGAAGGTCGTTGCGGAGTGGAACATTCCCGGCGGCGGCAGCCCGGACATGGGCGGCGTGTCCGCGGACGGCAAAGTGCTGTGGCTGTCGGGCCGCTACGACGCCGAGGTGTACGCGTTCGATACCACCGACGGGCATCTCCTCGCGCGGATCAAAGTGGGGAAGGGGCCGCACGGCCTCTGCGTCTACCCGCAGCCCGGCCGCTACTCGCTCGGCCACACCGGGAACATGCGATAGCAGTAGTCACTGCTGGACCCCGATATCCTCATTCCATAGCGCGGGGTTGTCTCGGATGAAGTCCTTCATCAGCTTGATGCAGGTCTTGTCCGCCATGTCAGCGACCGTCACGCCCTTCGAGCGCAGCAGTTCCTCTTCGCCCATGAACGTCTGGTTCTCGCCGATGATGACCGTCTGAATCCCGTAGAGGATGATCGCGCCGCTGCACATCGCGCAGGGTGAGAGCGTCGTGTAGAGCACGGATTCCTGATAGACCTTCGCCGGCTGCCGGCCGGCGTTTTCGAGCGCGTCCATCTCGGCGTGCAGCACGGCGCTGCCTTTCTGCACGCGCCGGTTGTGTCCGCGTCCGATGATCTGCCCGTTGTGGACGATGACCGAGCCGATGGGGATGCCGCCTTCCTTGAGCCCCGCTTGCGCCTCGTCAATCGCCGCCTGCATGAACTCGTCGTCGGCCATGAGGCGAGAGTCTACATCGTCAGGCGAGGGGATGCCTGACGACTTGTCCCGTCAGTGTCTCGGCGCCGATTGAGACGTAGAGCTCCCGATCGGTGACCGAGAGGCTGAGCGACATGCGGCGATCGAGGCGCGCCGCCAGCTGCGACACGAAGCCGCGATCCACCGCCCAGAGCTCCACGGCCTCGGCGCGGTGAATGCGTTCGCCCTTCAGCCGTGCGACGAGCTGATCGGGATCCTTATGCGTGTACACGGCGACGCGTGGCGAGGCCTTCGACGCCTTGTGCAGCCGCGCGGCGTCCGGAGTGCCGATCTCGATCCAGGCCTTCAGCTGGCCGGTGAGATCGCGAACTGAAATCGTCGGCTCGTCGGGATCCGAGATGCCGCGGGAGAACTCGATGCCCTCCGCGTACTCGAGCAGGTACGCCAGTACGCGCGTGACGAAGTATTCCTCGGACTCGGAAGGATGGCGCGCCACGCGCAGCGCCAGCGACTCGTAGACGCCGCGGTCGCTGTCGGCCAGGTCGATCTCGATGTTGTAGATCGTCGCGCTCAGCGCCATGCTGAAGTCAGGGTTTGCACGCCGCTAGTGGACGCGTGCACATGGCCGGGCCGTGCGGACATTCCTGTGCGTAGATCGAGGAAAGCTCGGTCAGGAAATCATGAAACGGTCCTGGCTCCGGGTTCCAGTCCTGCAACTGACACGCGACGCCGCGAAACTGCGGCTTTCGAAGGCTCTGGGCGATCGGCTTTCGATAGTATCCCTTCCACAAGGACTCCAGGTTGCCCGCCTTCAAGTGGTTCGTGACGTACCATTCGTCGAACGCTTGGTACCAGTAGCGCTTGATCACCTGCCAGCGGGGATCCTCGTCGTCCACAGGGACCGGATCCGTGGCCCTGATCTGGCTGAGCTCGGGTTCCATGGCGAGGTAGTGCTGTCGCAGTTCCAGGAAGGTTTGCGCTGTCACGCCCCGATCAGCCGCCTGGTTCAGGTAGAGCGCCGCCAGGGCCGAGGCCAGCGCTGCTGCGGCGGTGATACCGGCGACGGAGCCTGCTTCGCGAAGTTTGCGACGCGACACCGACAGAACTGTACGCCACGACATGATCGCCTTCCTGCTGGACGGGATGGTGAGACGCGCTACTCGTCGTCCGGCTCTGCGACGGCGACGGCACCGCTGCGCGGCGTTGATCCCGGCGGGCCCTTCTTCGCTGGCGCCAGCCTGCCGGCGAACGGGTCGAGCGTGCCGCCGCCCGGGCCGAAGAGCGTGCCCAACCAGCACAGCAACCGCTTGAGAAGTCGCATGACAAGGCGCATGATAACGCGTTATGCGAACAGCCACGCTGGCCCTTTTCACGTCCGCGCTGACGGCCGCCTTGTGGTCGGGGGCGGCGTTCCCGTCCGCGGCCCAGGAAAACCAGGTCAAGAAAGTCTGGACCGCCGACGACCTGTTCCGGCGCAACGTCGGCACGCGCGAGGATCAGGACACGCCGTTCACGCCGCACAAGATCTTCGGCAACCTCTACTACGTCGGGACGCGCAGCCTCGGATCGTTCCTCATCACGACGCCGCAGGGGCACATCCTTATTAATAGCGACTACGAGCGCAACGTCCCTGCCGTGAGGCAGTCTATTGAAGCGCTCGGCTTCAATTACGCCGACATCAAGATCCTGCTCGGCAGCCACGCGCACGCGGACCACATGGAAGGCGACGCGCTGGTGAAGGCGCTCACCGGCGCCACCGTAATGGCGATGGCCGAGGACGTTCCCGCGCTGCAGGCGATGCTCGGACCGAACAAGCGTCCGCATCCAATCGATCGCGTGCTGCACGACGGCGACAAGGTGGAACTGGGCGGGATGACGCTCGTCGCGCATCTCACGCCAGGTCACACACGCGGCTGCACGACGTGGACGTTCAACGTCGCGGAAGGCGCGCGAAATCTCAAGGTGCTCATCATCGGCAGCGTCGGCGTCAACCCCGGCACGAAGCTGGTGAACAACACCGACGCGCCGCAGATCGCCTCGGAATTCCAGCGCAGCTTCGCATGGCTTCGCACGCAGCATCCCGACATCCCGCTCGGATCGCATCCGGGGATGTACAGCATGAACGAGAAGTTCGTGAAGATCGCGCGCGGCGGGCCGGGGCCCTTCGTCGATCCAGATGGCTACGTCGCCGAACTCGACATCGTCGAAGGCGTCTTCAAGTCCGTGCTCGCGCAGCAGCAGGGCGCGGCTGCCCCCGCCCAGGCCTCGAATGCCGCTGACATCGACGGCGGCAAGCAGCTCTTCAACGGCATGTGCGTGGAATGCCACGGTGCAGGCGGCGCCGGTGGCGACGCGCCGAGCCTGAATCGCGCGCGGCTGATGCACGCGCCCAACGACGCGGCGCTGATCTCGATTCTCACGAACGGCATCCCGAACACCAACATGCCGCGCATCCGCCGGTTCACGGACGCCGAGATGCGCCAGCTCGTGGCCTACGTGCGATCGCTTGGCAGGGTTGCGGAGGTGAAGCTGCCTGGAGACGCGAAGAAGGGCGCCGACGTCTACAAAGGACTTGGCTGCGCCGGCTGCCACATTATTAATGGTCAGGGCGGCAACCTCGGTCCGGATCTGTCCGACATCGGCTTCCTCCGCGGCGGGGCCTACCTGAAACAGGCGGTCATCGACCCGTCGGCGGCGCTGCCGAAAGGCGTGATGCCGATTCCCTCGCGCGGCTACGCGGAATATCTGCCGCTGCGCATCGTCACGAAGCAGGGGGCGGAGGTTCGCGGCATCCGCGTCAACGAAGACGCATTCACGGTGCAAGTGCGCGATCAGGCGGGGAAGTTCTACTCGCTACGCAAAGCGGACATCGAGCTGCTCGACAAGCAGATGGGCAAGAGCCTGATGCCGAGCTTCGCGAACCGGCTGGCCGGACCCGAACTCGACAATCTCGTCGCGTATCTCGCGAGCCTTCGGAGTGGGGAATGACAAAAATCCTTCTGAGCATGCTCGTTGCGGCCGCTGTCTGCGGCGGCCCGGCGTTCGCGCAAGTTCCGTACGACCGCATCGTCAAGGCCGAGAGCGAGCCGAACAACTGGCTCACCTACGCCGGCACCTATAAGTCGCAGCGCTATACCCAGCTCGACCAGATCACCAAGCAGAACGTCGCGCAGCTCAAGCCGCTCTGGGTCTATCAGATTCGCCAGGCCGGCATCATCGAGACGTCGCCGATCGTCGTCGATGGCGTGATGTACATGACGGAGCCGCCGAGCACCGTGACGGCCCTCGACGTGCGCACGGGCCGGCCGTTGTGGAGCTGGACGCCGAAGATCCCGGACGACGTGATCATCATCGGATCGCCGCCCGTCAACCGCGGCGTCGCTGTCCTCGACAACATGGTCTATGCGGGATCGGTCGCCGGCCACCTGACCGCGCTCGACGCGAAATCCGGCGCCGTGCGCTGGGATGTCGCGGTCGACGACAACAAGCTGGGCTACTACCTGACGCTGGCTCCGCTCGCCATCGACGGCAAGATCATCGTCGGCGTGTCTGGCGCGGAAGCGGGCATCCGCGGATTCGTCGACGCGTACGACGCGAAGACCGGCAAGCGCGTCTGGCGGCGTCACACGATTCCCGCGCCGGGCGAGCCGGGCGCCGAGACGTGGGGCGGCAAGGACAGCTGGAAGACCGGCGGCGGCTCGACGTGGCTCACCGGCTCGTACGATCCCGATCTGAAGACGCTCTACTGGGTGACGGGCAATCCCGGTCCGGATTGGAACGGCGACAACCGCCCCGGCGACAACCTCTACACCTGTTCGCTGCTCGCGCTGAATCCGGACGACGGCAGCATCAAGTGGCATTTCCAGTTCACGCCGCACGACACGCACGACTGGGACGCCGTGCAGAACGTCGTGCTGTTCGACTCGCAGGTCAACGGCCGCATGCGCAAGCTCGTCGCGCAGGCCAATCGCAACGGCTTCTACTACGTGCTCGATCGCACCAACGGCGAGTTCCTCACCGGCGTGTCGTTCGTGAAGCAGACGTGGGCGGACGGCCTCGACGCGAAGGGCCGGCCGAAGGTGAAGCCCGGTCTCGAGCCGACCGAACAGGGCGTGCTCGTGTTCCCGAGCATCTCCGGCGCGTCGAACTGGTACAGCCCGAGCTACAGCCCCAAGACGAACCTCTTCTATCAAGTCGCGCGCGAGTGGAGCACGATCTTCTACAAGGGCGAAGCCGTTTACAAACCCGGGTTCGGCTTCACGGCCGGCGGCGGACGCACGCAGAACGGCGACGACGCGTGGGCCGCGGTGCGCGCGTTCGAGGCGACCACGGGAAAACTGAAGTGGGAGTTCAAGCTGCTGTCGCCGGGCTTCAGCAGTCTGCTCTCGACGGCTGGCGGGCTGGTGTTCGGCGGGACTGATGAAGGCAACTTCTTCGCGCTCGACGCCGACACCGGAAAACCGCTCTGGGACACGCAACTCGGCGCGAACATCCGCGGCATTCCCGTCTCGTTTGCGATTGACGGGAAGCAGTATGTCGCGATCGGCGCCGGCTTCGCCCTGTTTGTCTACGGGCTCCCCTAGACCGAGTGCCTTCGCTCAGGGAGTTCTGCGTCCGTCCGGTCGTTGAAGCCCCCAACCGGCCCGTGATCTGTGTGTCGCCAGGCCAGACCAAAGTGATCGGAAGATCCGCGGACGCGGATGCCGTCGTCGACGAGCCCAGCCTGTCGCGCCAGCACGCGCGGCTGAGCATGGCGCAGGACGGCGTCGTCACCGTCGAGGATCTCGGCAGCACGAACGGCGTGTTCGTCAACGGCACCCAGCGTCGCGTCTCCACGGTCGTTCCCGGTGACACGGTTCGCCTGGGCGCGCTCGAATTCACGACGGACGCTGGCAGAAGCCGCACTGAATTTCCCGACGGGACGCTGATCCGGCGCCGCCAGGCCGACCGCGCCGTCGTCGACCGTGCGGCGCTCGAGGCGCTGCTCTCGACGAGCCGCGAGATCATGGCGTTCGACGATCTCCAGGGACTGCTCGACCGCGTGCTCGACCGGCTGCAGGCGATCCTGACGCCGGACCGATCGGCGATCCTCCTGCTCGATCCGGCGACCGGCGAGCTCCGTCCGCGATCGGTGCGCCCGGCGGGCGCGTACACGACCGTGTCTGATTTCGCGAGCAGCACGGCGGTCCACGAATCGCTGCTCTCGCGTGAGGTCCTCGTCGTCGAGGACGCGGCCGCGGATACCAGGCTTCGCAACGCGGACAGCGTGCGTCTGGCCGGCGTGCGGTCGGCGATTTCCGTCCCGCTGCTCGGGCGGTCGGGGCCCATCGGCGCGCTGTATGCGGACAGAACGGCGCTGCGTGGGCCGTGGGAGGCCGAACAGATCGACTACGCGGCGGCGTTCGCGGCGCACGCCGCGGCGGCCCTGGAGACCGCGCAGCTCTACGACGATCGCGAACAGCATTTCCGGCTGACGCTCGAAGCGCTCGCGAAGGCCATCGACGCGCGCGACCGCTACACGGCGGGCCACTCGGAGCGCGTCACGGCGTACACGATCGTCCTGGCACGGACGCTGAAGCTGCCGGCCGCGGATCTCGACGTGCTGCAGCGCGCGGGCATGCTGCATGATATCGGCAAGGTCGGCGTGCCCGATGCCGTGCTCCTGAAACCGTCGGCGCTCGACCCGGCCGAGCGGGCGATCATCGAGTCGCACGTGACGATCGGGTACGAGATGCTGCGCGACCTGCCGTTTGTGCGGGAGGCGCTGCCGGCCATTCGCGGCCACCACGAACGGTGGGACGGCCGCGGCTATCCGGATAAGCTGGCGGGCGAGGGCATTCACCTCTACGCGCGCATCATGACCGTCGCCGACAGCTTCGACGCGATGACGTCCGCGCGTCCCTACCGCAACGCGCTGCCGATTGACGAGGCGGCACGACGTGTTCGCGCCGATGCCGGCACGCAGTTCGACGTCGCCGTCGTGCAGGCGTTCGATCGCGCCGAGGCCGAGATCCGGGCGATGGTCAAGACGTAACGACGGCAGCGGCGGTTGACCAACTTGACCAACTCGGTCGCCGGGGCTACGATCCGCGCATGCGCAAGGTGCTGAACCTCTACGAAGCCAAGTCACGGCTGTCGGCGCTCGTCGAGGAGGCGGCCGCCGGCCGGGAAATCGTGATCGCCAAGGCCGGGGTCCCGAAGGCACGGCTCGTGCCGCTGAAACGGCGCGTGCGGCGCAAGCCCGGGTCGTGGAAAGGGCGCATCTGGATCGCTCCCGATTTCGACGCGCCGCTTCCGGACGACATTCTGGACGGCTTCCTCGGCAAAAAGCCGTGAAGCTGCTGCTCGACACACACGTGCTCCTATGGTGGTGGCTCAATGCACCGAAACTGAAGCAGGACGTGCGGCACGCCATCGCGACGGCGGACGTGGTGTTGGCGAGTGCGGCATCGGGCTGGGAAGTGGCCATCAAGGAAACCGCCGGCAAGCTTCGGTTGCCTGAGCGCTTCCCGGCGATGGTCACACAAGACGGCTTCACCGAGCTCCCGGTCATGCTGCGCCACACCGAGCGGATCACCGCCCTGCCGCAGCATCACAACGACCCGTTTGACCGGATGCTGATCGCCCAGGCGCAGGTCGAAGGGGCCAGCCTCGTCACACACGACCGCCAGTTCGAGCCGTACGACGTGCCCGTCCTGTGGGTGTGATCGCCGTCCCGATGGCATGATGCTGACTGGCCGGCACATCGGCGTCTACCAGATCCAATCGCTGCTCGGCGCGGGCGGAATGGGCGAGGTCTATCGTGCTCGCGACACGAAGCTCGGGCGCGATGTCGCGATCAAGATTCTGCCAGAGGCGCTGGCGCAGGATCCGGATCGCCGCAGCCGGTTCGAGCGCGAGGCGCGGCTGCTGGCGGCGCTGCATCATCCGCACATCGCCACGATTTTCGGCGTCGACGACTCCACCGGCGTCGTCGCGATTGTGATGGAGCTCGTGGAAGGCCCCACGCTGGCCGAACGGCTTGCAGGGCTGAGGGGCAAGGGCGCAGGGCTGCCGGTGGCCGAGGCGCTCGGGATCGCCCGCCAGATCGCGGAGGCGCTGGACGCTGCGCACGAGAAGGGCATCGTCCATCGCGATCTGAAACCCGCCAACATCAAGCTGACGAAGGACGGCGAGGTCAAGGTTCTCGACTTCGGCCTCGCGACGGCCGTGGCGAGCGCGGCCGGCGATGGGAGCGCGATCGCGACGCAGCTCGTGTCGCAGCCCGGAACGATTGTCGGCACGGCGGCGTACATGAGCCCCGAGCAGGCGCGCGGGCAGACGGTCGACAAGCGGACCGACATCTGGGCGTTCGGCTGCGTGCTCTACGAGTTGCTCACCGGTCGGCCGGCGTTCAGCGGCGCGACGGCCTCCGACGTCCTGGCGAAGATCCTGGAGCGCGAGCCCGAATGGAACGCGCTGCCGGCGAACATGCCGCCAGCCGTGCGGCGATTGCTCGAGCGCTGTCTCGAGAAAGATCCGAAGCGGCGCGTCCGGGACATTGCCGACGCGCGCGCCGATCTCGAGGACACTGCGGCCGTCATGCCGGCTGTCGCGGTCACGCGGCGATCTGCGGTGCTTGCGTGGCTGCTGCTTGCCGGCGCTGTGGGGTCACTCGCCTGGTTCCTCTCTCGCCGACACGCTGACGACGCCTCGCTCGGCTATTGGCGCGCCCAGCCGGTGACCAGCGATTCGGGATACAGCGGCGAGCCCGCGTTGTCGCCGGACGGCCGCCTGCTCGCGTACTCGTCGGACCGCGCCGGCGACGGCAACCGCGACATCTGGGTGCAGCAGCTCGACGGCGGCAACCCGCTGCGGCTCACCGACGATCCGGCCGACGACGCGCGTCCGGATGTTTCGCCTGACGGCAGCCAGATCGCGTTCCGATCCGAACGTGGTGGCGGCGGCGGCGTGTACGTCGTGCCCGCTCTCGGCGGCGCGGCGCGTCTGGTGGCGAAGGGCGGACGCACGCCGAAGTTTTCTCCTGACGGCACCCGCATCGCGTACTGGACGGGCCAGTTTCGCGGCAGCATGGCCGACATGCGCTCCGAGGTGTACGTGGTGTCGCTTGCCGGGGGAGCGCCCGTCCGTCTGATGGGCGACTTCGCCGTGGCGAACAATCCGATCTGGGCGCCCGATTCGCAGTCGCTGCTCGTGCTCGGCCGCCGTACGCTGCCCAGCGCGCCGAACGAACTCGATCTGTGGCGCACACCGGCAACGGGCGGAACCGCCGAAGCGACCGGCCTGATGGACTGGCAGGGCCTGCGCGAGGAAATCATATCGACCGGCCGCGCGGATCTCGGCGCGGGAAGCTGGACGGCCCGCGGTGTGCTGCTCGCAAGGCACGCCAACGTGTGGCTGCTCCCAGTGTCCGCGTCCGGCGGGCCCGCCGGCCGGCCGCAGCTGCTCGCGTTGAATACCGCGTCGTTCTCGGTGCCGTCGATGAGCAGGGACGGACAGATCGTGTTCTCGGCGATTACGCTCTCCCGTCACATCGAACGGCTCCCGCTCGCCGATCCCGCCTCGCAGCCGGAGGTTCTGTATACCGACAGCAACGACAACGAGTGGCGGGCAAGCACGTCGCGTGACGGCGTGACCATCGTGTTCGAGCGCCTGAACGGCCTGCAGCACGAAATATGGGCGAAGAACACCGTCACGGGCGAACAGCATCTGATTACTCCCGTTCAGCAGAGCCGAGGGCTCGTGAACGCGACCGTCTCGCCGGACGGCATGCGCGTCTCGTTTCAGATGGAGGAGAGCGGCGAAAACCCGACGACACAGGGCGAGGTGTTCGTCGTCGAGGTCTCCGGCGGAGTGCCGCAGAAGCTCTGCGAGCACTGTGGCGCGTGGGGATTTCTTTCAGACAATGAACGCATCGTCCTCACCGACCGCGCGCGCGCGATTCAGTTTTTCGGCCGCGACGGCCCTCGCGACGTCGTCGTCGCGCCGGCAGGACGTCGGATCGATCGGCCGAGCCTTCCTCCAGACGAGCGCGCCATCGCGTTCCGTGTCGGCGAAGGCGTGCGATCGCGGGTGTACGTCGCGCCGCTGGCCGGAGGCGTAGTCCCGGAGAACCAGTGGACGCTGATCGATGAGCCTACGGCGACGGGACGGCCGTGCGGCTGGTCGCCCGATTCATCGACGCTCTATCTGCTGCTCGACGCCGACGGCTTCCGCGATCTCTGGGGCCAGAAAGTCGACGCTGGACGGCCAGTCGGCAAGCCGTTCGTCGTCCGGCATCTGCACAAGACGACCGGTGTCAGTACGACCCTCGGCAATGCCATCACCGCCCATGGATTTCTGTACGAAGCTGGCCACCTGACCGGCAACATCTGGCGGCTCGTGCCGCAGGCGTCCGTGAAATGATGCGCGTCCTGTCGGCGGTGATTGCAGCTGTCATCGTCGCGGCCTGTCTTCCGCCTTCGCCTGCGGCTTCGGCGAGACAAGCTGTGCTGGCCCAGGCGTATCGTCCGGCTCGCACTGCGTGGGGCGATCCCGACCTGCAAGGCAACTACACGAACAAGTACGAGCAGAGCACGCCGCTCGAACGGCCGGATGAATTTGCGGGACGACGGCGAGAAGATGTGACGGGCGCGGAACTTGCGGCCGTGCTCGAGCAACGGCAACGCCGGGTGCTTGCGCGTCCGGAAGCCGTAGGGCCGCTGCAGTTCCGCGACGTCCTCGACGTCACGAAGGGCAGCCTCGCGTGGCTGATCGTCGACCCGCCGGACGGAAAGATGCCGCCGCTGACACCTGAGGCGCTGCGGCGGCTCGGGCCTCCCGACCCCGCGCTCGATGCCGGCATCGGCGGCGTCCTCAACTCGAGGCGCGACAACAAAGGCAGCTTCACCGACGGTCCGTTCGACAGCTTGAGCGACTTCACGCTGTGGGAGCGCTGCGTCACGCGCGGCCTGCCCGGCGCGATGCTGCCGCACATCCTCGGCAACTCGTATCAGATTGTGCAGGCGCCTGGCGTCGTCGCCATCCGCTACGAATTGATTCACGACGTGCGCATCATCCCGCTCGACGGCCGCCCGCATGCCTCGCGCGGTCAGCGCTTCGAACTTGGCGACGCGCGCGGCCACTGGGAGGGCGACACGCTCGTCGTCGAGACCACGAACTTCAAGGATCGCAGCACGTATCGCAACGCCAATGCCGCGACGCTGCGTTTAGTTGAGCGCTTTACGCGCACGGCGCCGGATCGGATCGACTGGTCGGTGACAGTGGACGATCGGTCAACGTGGACGAGGCCATGGACGTTCGCGATGCCGCTCGTGATGAACAACAGCGAAGCGATTCTCGAATTCGCCTGCCACGAAGGCAACTACGCGGTGCCGAACATCCTCAGCGGCGGACGGGCCACCGAACAACGCTAAACGCGTTTCTTCGGCCAGCCGGTCTTCGACAGGATGTAGTCGCGGGAGGTGTCCGCAAGCCGCGCGACGCGGGCGATATCGACACCTACCAGCTGTCCGCCCGACTTCATCAGTTTCCCGCCGATGAAGACAGTGTCCACGTTGCTCGTGTCCATCCCCTGCACGACCGCCGAGTAGGCGTTGTTGAGCGGCAGGACGTTGATGCGATCGTGGCGGAGCAGGATGATGTCCGCCTGCTTGCCTGGCGTCAGCGTCCCGACTTCCTTGTCGAGCGCGTTCGCCCGTGCCCCTTCGATTGTCGCGAACTCCACGACCTCGCGGACCGTGAGCAGCTTCGGCAGGTTCTTCTCGCCCGCGCGCTCGCGCGCCAGCACCTGCATGCGCTGGAGCGTGAACGCCGAGCGCATCTGGGTGAACAGCTCGCCGGGCATCTCCGTTTCGACGTCCACGCTCAGGCTGGGACGGGGGCCGTGCGCGATGGCCTGCTGAAACGGCGGCACGCCGTGGCCCATCTCCATCTCGATCGGGCCGGCAATCGACACGTGCCCGCCGGTGGACGCGATGAGCCGCCACTCTTCTTCAGTGAGGTTGTTGCAGTGGATGTAGGTGCAGTCCGACCGCATCGCCGCCGCCATCGGCACGAGCGATCCGGCGCCGTTCACGTGCAGCGTGATCGGCGCGCCGACCTCGCGCGCCACCATCCAGTCCGACGCGTTCGTCGCCGTGGCCATCGCCAGCGTCAGCAACTGGTCGGCGGAGGAGAAGTACTGCCGGCGCAGCCGGCGGATGTCCTGCGGAAACTGATTGCGCGGACCGGCCGTGCCGCCGCCGAACGCGTAGACGGAGCGGATGCCGGACTCCTTCAGCCCCGCGATCGCCGCGTCAGTGTGCTCAGGGCTGTTGCCGATGTGCGACCAGTCGAGCACGGTCGTCACGCCCGCGTTGATCGCCCCGAGCGCGCTGACGAGATCGCCGACGTGCGCGTCCTCTGGACGGAAGACCGCGCGGGCGGCGCCGGTGATGTCGCGCGTGTAGTCGCTCAGCAGGCCGTTCGGGAGGATGTTGCGCAGCGATCCTTCCCACATGTGCCGGTGCGTATCGACGAGGCCCGGCATCACGATCGCGTGGCTGGCATCGATGACTTGCGCGTTACTCGCCGTGAGGTTCGGGCCGACCGCCGCGATCGTCGTCCCGTCGATGAGGACGTCGGCCGTGTCGAAGTCGCCGACGCGAGGATCGAGCGACAGCACGCAGCCGCCCTTGAGCAGGATTTGACGGCCGCGGGCTGCGGGGCAGCCGCGCGCTGCCCGGCGTGGGCGGCGCCGCTGACCAGCGCGCCGGCACCGGCGATCAGGAAATCACGGCGCTTCATGAGAGCGCGAGTATAGCGCTCCGGTTCACCTGATCCCGTTGCAGAAACTGCAACGCTCGGTGGGCTTCCCTCGGTGTTTGCGCCTATTTTCGCGTGGCATCCTCTTCGCATGGACAGGCGTAGAATGGCGATGATGAATGCTGTGAATCCACGGGTCAGCTTCGCTGAGCTGCAGGACTGGCCGGACACCGGGAGGTCCGTCCGGTACGAACTGTACGACGGCGAGGTGATCGTGGTTGCGTTGCCGTTTCCCAGGCATCAGCGAGTGGCCATGCATATCGGTTACGTCCTTCAGGACTACGAAAGCCGGAGCGGGGGAATCGTGTTCGATTCGCCGATCGACATCGTGTTCTCCCAGTACAACGTTATCCAGCCGGACGTGACGTTCTTTCGGAAAGAGCGCCGGCACCTGATCGACATGTTGGCGGCGACGCGCGTTCGACCGGACCTCGCTGTGGAAGTGCTGTCGCGCAGCACAGAGGCGCGAGACCGGGGACGCAAGATGGCCATGCTCGCAAAATACGAGGTTCCCGAATACTGGATTGTGGAGCCCGTGAACAACACTCTTGAGATGTACTCCCTCCGTGACACCGCGTACGCGCTCGTCGGCGTGTACGGCGATGGTGATGAAGTCGTTTCTCCCACGCTGCCTGGGTTATCGTTCAACACCAGTGCGATCTTCGAACAATAGAGCAGGACTCATGCGACGCAGAGAATTTCTGTCCACGTCTGCGGCAGCCGTCGTTGCGGCGGCTACCGCGGTTCCAACGGCTGTCGCGCAGACGCCGTCGCCCGCGCCAATAAAACGCAAAGGACGCCTGAGGCAGTCGCTGTTTCGGACGGTGTTCGGCCAGAACACCCCGGGCCTGACGACGTTCGAGGAGCAGTGCAAGGAAGCCGCGCGCCTCGGGGTCTACGGGTTCGATCTGATTGGTCCGCAGGACTGGCCGACGCTGAAGAAGTACGGTCTGGTACCGACGATGGGGCCGATGTCGTTTGCGAGCCTCACCGACGGCCTGGTGCACAAGGATCAGTGGGACAAGATCGAGCAGGCGCTGCGCGAGGAAGTCGACGTGTGCGTCACGGGCGGCTGCAAGGGCATCATCACGTTCGCCGGCCAGAAGAAGGGGATGTCGTCCGAAGAAGGGATGGATCTCACCGTTGCGTTCATGAACCGCGTGAAACGCTATCTCGAGGACAAGAACGTGACGCTCTGCATGGAAAACGCGAACAGCCGCTATCCCGACAACGTGCTCGGCCGGCCCGACCAGCTCTGCGATCGCCCGTCGTGGGGCTTCGAGATGTGCAGGCGCGTCAACTCACCGAACGTGAAGATGCTCTTCGACATCTATCACGCCCAGATCATGGAAGGGAACGTCGCCGCCGCCATCAAAGACAACTTCCAGTGGATCTTCCACTTCCACACGGCC
>Ga0315281_10006773_pt1 | contig 16233 bp, 14 predicted proteins | sample YL17G07_0_MG_FD_204540 | JGI IMG/M metagenome (GOLD analysis project Ga0315281, IMG submission 204540) | Sediment microbial communities from Yellowstone Lake, YNP, Wyoming, USA - YL17G07_0 | ecosystem: Environmental > Aquatic > Freshwater > Lake > Sediment | place: USA: Wyoming | collected... | reverse complement strand
CCTTTGTTTTTTTCGCCGCGACTGCCACGGAGAGGATTCCACGAACCGGCTTGACCCTTCCGTCAAGCGCCAGCTCTCCGATTACGAAGATGTTTTTCAGCTTTTCTTTTTTTATTATCCCCTGCGCGGAGAGCATGGCCAGCGCGATGGGGAGGTCGAACGCGCTCCCCTCCTTTCGCACGTCGGCCGGGGCTAGGTTGACGGTGATTTTTTTTATTGGCGGCTCGAAGCCGGAGTTTTTCATTGCCGCCAGTATTCTGTTCTGGCTTTCCTTTACGGCGGCGTCGGGAAGCCCCACCGTGACGTAATGGAACGGCCCCGGAGTCAGGTCGACTTCCACCTCCACGGGCGAGGCCTCTATCCCCACATGGTAGGCGCTCAGAATCTTGGCAATCATTATGAAAGATTTAACTCCACATCCCGTGGCCGGGTCAACATCAATTCCACTATGTTCGTCGGGGTAAAACGGTTAAAATGTTGGAACATATGACAATAGAAGATTTAACGGATTCCGACTTCGAGCTGTTCCGGAAGGTTATATACGAAAAAAGCGGCATATCATTGAACGACAGCAAAAAAGAGCTGTTGCGCACCCGCCTCCGTTCCAGGCTGGAAAGGGACGGCTATCCCTCCTACCGCTCGTTTTTAAACGAGGTGAAGGCGGACACCTCCGGAAAGACAATCATCATTCTTTTGGACGCCATATCAACCAATCTCACCAGTTTTTACCGTGAAAGCGGGCACTTCGACTTTCTGCGCTCCGTGCTTCCGGGTTGGATAGCGGCCAAGCGCAAAGCCAACGACCTTTCGTTCAGGATATGGAGCGCCGGTTGTTCGTCGGGGGAGGAGCCGTACACGCTGGCCTTCATAATGCTGGAGATGCTGGGCGAGGGGATTGACCATTGGGACATAAAAATACTCGGCACCGATCTTTCCACGGACATTTTGAGGCGCGCGATGGACGGGAAATATGACGTCGAAAAATTGAAGGAGTTGCCGACGCTGGTGAGGGACAGGTATTTCGTGAGGGAGACAGGGGATGTCGTCACAAAAAGCGGCAAGATACTGAGGAACAGGCCGCTGGTGCGGATTGTCCCGGAAGTGCGCGAAATGGTGACATTCAGGCGGCTTAACCTTATGGAAAGTTTTCCGTTCAAAAGGCAGTTTGACTTCATTTTTTGTAGAAACGTCATGATATATTTTGACAAGCAAACGCAGGGTGTTCTGGTAAACAAGTTTGCTAATTTTTTAAGGGAGGGCGGATACCTTTTTATAGGACATTCGGAAAGCCTCACCGGGTTGAAGCACAATTTCAAGTATATTCAGCCGACTGTTTACCAAAAGTGACGGGTGGAATGATGCTGATTTTATCGGTTTCCCGGTGATATAATGACGGAAATTTTTGATGTCAATTACAGCGGCATTAATTTGCCGTATTCCCAAATTATGATATTAGAGCCGGAATCCGAAGGGGTCGGGCATTGCGGAAGAGAGGTGGCGGATGAGTGAAGAAGAGATGATGGATCCGGAGGTATTCAAAGAATACCTTGCGGAGGTCTTTGAGTCTCTCGACGGACTGGACGAGAAGTTCGTCGCCCTTGAGCAGAGCCCGCAGGACGTCAAAATAATCGACTCCATTTTCAGGCCCGTTCACAGCATAAAAGGAAGCTCCGCCTTTTTCGGGCTCAACCACGTGAAATCGTTCGCCCACAAGCTAGAAAACCTGCTCGACGACCTTAGAAAGGGCGTCAAATCGGTCACGCCCGTGATAACCGACAATCTTTTGAAGGGAACCGATTTCTTGAAGGCCATGTTCAAGCGCGTAGTTGAGGGGGACATGGTGTTCGAGCTGACAGCCGACGAGAAAACATTCATCGACGGGCTGGAGGAAAGAATCGCCGTCAAAGACGCGAAGACCCAAGAACAGGAAAAAGACCCGGAGTTCCACCTTCAGAAAATGAGCCGGATTTTGGAGGACGCTAGGAAAACCGGCGCGGCCGGGCAAAGCGCCTTAAACGAACTGTGCGCCTCCCTGTCGGTCATAATGAAGGCGAGCGGTTCCGCGACCGCGAGGCCGGTTGATGCGCCCGTGGAAAAGGCGGTCGATGGCGAGCCCCATCCGGAAGAGGTAAAAGTTGAAAAGCTCGGCGAGATACTCGTTTCGTCCGGGAAGGTGGATCGCGCCAAGATGATGGAGGCGATGAAGGAAAAAAACGAGGGGGAGAAACTTGGCGAGCTCCTGATAAGGAAGGGGCTTGCGACCCAAGAGATTATTAAGGACGCGATGATCGCGCAGATGAAGCAGACCGAGGACGCCGATAAGGCCAAGGCGTCGGTCAAAAAGACCATGCGCATCGAGGAGGAAAAGGTCGACGAGTTCATGCGCCAGATAGGCGAGCTCATCATCATCTCCGAGACGCTAAACTATCTGGAAAAGCGTCTGGACGTACTGCCGGGCGCCTCCGCCGTGTCCAAGGAGTTTAAGAACGCCAACCTCGCCTTCTCGGAAGCCACCTACCATCTTCAGCAGGGGTTGTCGGAGGTTCGGAAGGTGTCCGTCAAGGGATTGTTCCAGAAGATTCCGCGCATCGTGCGCGACACAGCTACGCTGATAGGCAAGAGCGCAAACGTGGAGATTACCGGCGAGGACATCATGGTCGACAAGAGCCTTCTTGAAAAGCTTGAAAGCCCGATCGTCCACATGGTGCGCAACGCGATAGACCACGGCGTCGAGACGCCGGACAAGCGCGAGGCGGTCGGTAAAAATAAAACCGGCGTTATCAAGGTGTCCGCCGCGATAACAAACGACAATCTCATAATCACCCTCAAGGACGACGGCGCCGGCCTTTCCCGCGCCAAGATACTGCAAAAAGTCGTCAAGCAAGGCATGGTCACCCAGCAGGCCGGGGACGCGATGCCGGATAAAGATGTGTTCGACTTTATTTTCGCGCCGGGATTCTCCACCGCCGAGAAAATCACCGACATCTCCGGCAGGGGAGTGGGCATGGACGTGGTAAGGAGCGCGCTCGCGGACGTGAAGGGGAAAATAGACATCCAGTCAAAGGAAGGGTTCGGCACGACCTTCACCATCTCGTTGCCGATAACCACCACGCTCGTCACCATCCACGGCCTTGTCGTGGCCGTCGGCAAACTAAGGTTCATCCTTCCCGTGGAGGACGTAAGGGAGTCCATAAGGCCCACTCAGGAGGAGATTTTCACCATAAAGGGGGAGAAGGAGATGGTGAACATTCGCGGGAGCATCTATCCGCTCGTGAGGCTTTATGAAAAATACAAGATAGAGACCGACATAAAAAATCCGGTCGACGGGGTTGGTATAATCATCGAGAAAGAGCATAATAGTTGTTGCTTGGTGGCCGATGCGATCATCGAACAGCAAAACGTGGTTATGAAGGATCTTGGCAGACCGTTTAGGCAGGTGAAAAGCATCATGGGTGGAGCCATACTCGGCGATGGTTCCATAGGGTTGCTTATAAACGTTGAAGGATTGATGGAGAATATGTAGGTGGCGGTTTCAGCGGACACAATGGCGGCGTTTTTCTCGGAAAGCGACACGCATCTCGAAGTGATGGAGCAGTCCCTTCTGTCGCTTGAAAACGGCGTTTCGACGGAGCTCGTCAACGAGCTTTTCAGGGCGGTGCACAGCCTAAAAGGGAACGCCGGCTTGGTCGGCTTTACGGACATCCATTCTCTGGCTACCGATATGGAAACCGTGCTTGACGGGGTTAGAAAAGGGGAGAAAAAGTACGACCAAGAGGTCAAGGACGGCATGTACAAGAATCTCGACAGAATAAAGGGAATGGTGGAAAAGGCGCGCGGCGGTTTGAACCAAGCGCCGAAAATAGAGGAGCCGAAACCAAAAGCCGCCGTTGCCAAGGCTCCGAAGGAGCAGAAGGAAAAGCAAGAGGATGAGCAAGAGCATGGCGCCCCTCCAGTCGTGGTCGAGCATCACAAGGCGGGCGGGAAGCAGTCTTTTCTCACGTTCAACTTGAGAAGCGAGGAATATGGAATCCCGATCATAGCCGTCAAGGAGATTATCCTAAAACGGAACGTGACCAGGGTTCCGAACGCAAAACCATTCGTTGCCGGCATAATGAACCTGCGCGGAATGGTCATCCCGGTTATCGACTCCGGGTGCAAGCTCGGGATGGGAACCAATAGCGACAAGGCGGAAAACATAATAATAGTGGAGAATGAAAACACGCTAACCGGCTTGATGGTTGATCAAGTGAAAGATATAGTGACGTTGGAGGAGGAGATGATAGTCGAGGGAAAGAACTCGCTGGGTTCCCTGCAAAGCAAATTCATTCATGGCGTGGGCAAGGCCGAAAAAAAGAACATCATCCTTCTCGACGTTCATGCATTTTGTGACCCGTTGGAGAAATATTTTTAATTATGGCAAAAATAAGAGTTTTGATTGTGGACGACTCGGCGGTGGTGAGGAACATCCTTTCTGCCGCGCTTAACAGCGACCCTGATATAGAGGTCGTCGGCGTGGCCCAGGATCCATATGTGGCCCGCGAGAAAATCTTGGAGCTCAAACCGGACGTGATAACGCTGGACGTGGAAATGCCCAGAATGGACGGCATAACTTTCCTAAGAAAGTTGATGGCGGCAAAGCCGATGCCCGTGGTCATGGTTAGCGCCCTGACCCAGGCAGGGGCCGCCACGACGCTGGCCGCGATGGAGGCCGGCGCGGTGGAGATTGTCGCCAAACCCCAGATTGACCAGCGCGTGGGTGTGCGAGAAATCGAGATGGAGGTCGTGGACAAGGTCAAGGCGGCGGCCAAGGCCAATATGAAGGTCTACATGTCCAAATTGCGCTCGACCGCCTCGTATCAACCGGTCATAAAGCAAGCCTCGGCTATGATAAAAACGACCGACAAGTTGATTGCGATAGGCGCGTCCACCGGCGGAACCGAGGCGTTGAAAGAGGTGCTGGTTCAGTTGCCGGCGGACACCCCCGGAACGGTTATAGTCCAGCACATGCCCGCCGGGTTTACGAAGGCTTTCTCCGAAAGGTTGAATTCCCTTTGCGCCATGCAGATTGCCGAGGCGAAGGACGGCGACTCGGTCATTCCCGGGCGCGTCCTAATAGCGCCGGGCGATTGTCACATGTCGCTCAGGCGTAGTGGCGCGAAGTACTACGTCGACGTAAAAACCGGGCCGCTCGTCATGCGGCACCGCCCGTCGGTGGAGGTTCTCTTCCAATCGGTGGCAAAGTACGGCGGCGCGAACGCGATAGGCGTCATGCTCACCGGAATGGGGAACGACGGTTCCACCGGAATGCTGGAAATGAAGAAAGCCGGCTCGTTCAACATAGCCCAGGACGAGGAAAGTTGCGTGGTTTTTGGCATGCCAAAAGAGGCGATAAAAATGGGCGCGGTCGACAAAGTCGTCCCGCTTGACAGGGTGCCCAGGGCGATTTTGGACGCCATCTAATCCTTAACGCAGGCTAATTGTCGCGGTTTCCAAGGAAAGGCAAACGCCTTGGTGTTCCTTTTTATGGTAAAATGGACGCAACCGATGACACTTTTAGACGTGTGGCGTTGTATGACGCGGAGAAGAGAAATGTGGATGTTTTTTCAGGAGGTGACAAAATGAAGCTGGGTAGGACGGTTTATTCAAGTAGAAACGCGCTGTTGGCTATGGCGGTTTCGTTTCTAATAGCCGGTTGCGGCAACAACCTTTTCAGTTCGATTGCCAATAAGAATTCCACGGCCGCCAACAACACGGCCGTCCAGTTGGCGCTGGATTCCGGCGATTCCAGCGGGGCGGTTGGCTTGCTAGGCGTCGGCTCCGTTAATAAGGACGCGTCTGGAAACTTAACCTCCTTGCCGGACGGAATGTCGGCGGCTTCAGCGCAACAGCTTGCCTCGGCTTACATGGGGTTGGCCGGGTTGAACACCGTCACCTTGGCCCAGCACGCCGCCACCGTGGCGACCTCCAACTCAACCCAGTCAAGCCAAAACTTTGCGACAATCTCGTCCATATTTCCATCTTTGACGTCCACGAACCTGATTAATCTAAACAACGCCATATTTGTGATGCAACATATGCCCACTTCCAAACCTACCGCAACTTACGAGGGCAGGGCCGCAACTTTAACAAAGGACCAATCCCTCCAGCTGGGTATAGCGGAAATAACGGCTTCTATTATCGCCATAGGCATCACAGGCACGCCTTCCGGCTTTGACTCGGTCACCGGATTGCCCAAATGGTGCAACGGCAACTGCACTTTGGCCAACGTGTCCACACTTCTCGCAACCGCCCTTCCTGCCGGAGTCACCGTTCCTAGTGTTACCAGCCCGACTCTCGGCGATTTTATTGGATATTATCTTGTTGATGCGTCAAAAAACGTATTGTCCGCCACGGATTCGACCAACCAGCTGACCAAGGTTGTCAATAACGTGGTATACAACGTTCAAAACAGCGGCACTTCATGTAGTTCTGCTCCTCCTTCTGGCTGGTCCGTATCTGCCATAACCGGGGGCCAATTAACAACGTTTATCCAAAATTGCTTGAAGTAAATTGGGATATATAGGGAGGTTTATGTACATGAGAAAAATTACTGTCATCGCCGCGTTGGCGATTGCTTTTGGTTCCACGTTAGCCCAAGCAACCGAGCTTTCCACCATGTATAGGGGAGTGAGGCCCATGGGAATGGGCGGGGCGTTTACGGCTATAGCCGACGATGAAAACGCGGTGTTTTACAATCCCGCCGGATTGGCCTCGGTGAAAAAAACCGAGTTGGACCTGATAAACGCAAATGGCGAAGTATCAGACAATATAATGAGCCTGAAAAACGACGCATCGTCGCTACAGACCGGAGACACTGTCGGTACCACCAACATGTTGCAAAAATATGTGGGCAAGCCTATGCACGGAAGATTTAGTGAATTCCTCAACTTGACGACCACTAATTTTGAGATTGGCGCTTACGGTCAGGTGACGGCGGATGTGGCTGTTCATACACCCGCATACCCGACAACCAACATCGACATGAAGGCTGACGCCGGGGCGATTGTGGGGCTGGCGCACACGTTTCTGGACGATAAACTTCAGGTGGGCGTAGGCGGGAAATATATTCAAAGAAGGAGATTCGTCAGGGTTTTGACCCCGGCGGACGTTGTAAACACTTCCAACAGCACCAGCGATAAGCTTCAACTAAGCGGCGACGATCTCAAAACGTCAAGCAAAATAGGAATAGACCTTGGCGCGATATACAATCTCGACTCTACCGACTTCGCTTCGTCCGTCGGCCTTTCAATCCTTAACTTTGGCGACCTCAATTTCGGGGATTATACATACACACCTACGGGTGGCACGCAGGTGACGGTTTCAAATAAGATACCTATGACGATTAACCTCGGCTATGCGGCGAGCAAGCAGTTTGATATGTTCAAAGCTACGTTCGCGGCAGACTATCAGGATTTGACCAACAACGCCAGCGACGACTCCGACAAGGGTAAAAGAATCCATCTTGGCGCGGAGGTGAAGCTCCCCTACATCCTCACTTTGAGGGCGGGCTTTAACCAAGGGTATATGACGTATGGCTTAGGCATTAATTTCTGGATTATCGAAGTCAAATACGCGTACTACCAAGAAGAGATTGGCGGCTACGCCGGCCAGCTGGTGGACAAGAGACAGGTCGCCCAGCTCATAATCGGTTTCTAAACGGTGGTCGCCCTATCTGACGCCTCATGTGTCAGATAGGGCGGTGTTCCCGCCGCTTGCTTTTAGAGCCTCTTTTCCCGCTATATTCTTCGAAAGAAAGCGGGTTATAATCCCTGTTTGGTTTTTGGGCGAATAGCTCAGTTGGTAGAGCGCCACCCTTACAAGGTGGATGCCACAGGTTCGAGCCCTGTTTCGCCCACCATTAAAGACAAAGATGGGCACTGGGTGGAAGAGATAAGCCTCTAAACTATCAATCTACAAATTACAGACCACGGCTAGGGAGGGAGTTTCCAACCGGTTGCTAGAATGGGCATCCATCTGTCCCGAGTTGTTATAAAACATGGATTGAACGGCTTATTTGCGTTAGAATCCCACTTATGGAAGATAGTTCATTGCCTGCCGTCATTGCGCTCTCCTCACACTCGGAAGTGACCGCGCTTCTTGAAAAATACGGCGTGAAGTTCGCCTACGTGTTCGGGTCGCAAGCGAAAGGAAAAAACTCGCCTCAAAGCGAAGTCGACCTTAAGTCAAGGACGGAAAATAAATTGGCGTTAGTCAGCCGAATCTGCGCCCCAATAAAAAAAGACGTTGATTGGGGTCGCGCTAGACGACGCGCGCGACAATTTTCTTCTCGCCGAAATAGTTCGTCATGGAAAAGTCATTTTTGATCGCGATCCGGACGAGCGTTTCGCCTTCGAAGTCGCCAGGCAACACGAGATAACCGCTTTTTTAACCCATATTCGCCATGTCCCCGTCGGAACAAATCTCCCGCAAGGTTGAAAAATTTCGCGGCTATCTCGCGGAGTTTTCGGACTTTCGCTCGGTCAGCTCCGCACAGCTTGCGTCAGACGCGCGTTCCCGCGCGGCGCTGGAAAGATTCTTGTATTTGCTTTGTGACAGCATTATTTCGCTGTACGAGCGCGCTGGAAATTACGGCGACCGAAGCCGAGCTCCTGCACAAAATAACCGGACTCCGCAACGTGCTCAGTCACGATTACGAAAAACTTAATTTAGAGATTTTGAAAAATATCGTGGATGAAAAGCTCGGAGAAATTGAAAGCTTGCTCGCGCTATTTTCAAAAAAATAGGGACTCCCTTTTCCACTTCCGCTCAGCGGGGAAGTCGGGGACAACGGAGGGGTTGAAGGGGCCGTCCCGGAAGGCTTGCTGTTTGGCTTCCTTTACTGTATGAATATGGAGAACGACACTTTCAATTTGCGGAGTGAAGGCAGTTAATGGAATTACCCGATTTTTCCGGTTTTATAAAAGAGTTTCTTGAGGAGGCCGACGAGCATCTTCAGACCCTCAACTCCACCCTGCTCGAACTGGAGCAGGGAATGGCGGAGGGGGCTCCCAAGAAAGAAAAAATAGACTCTCTCTTTCGCGCCGCCCACACGATAAAAGGGCTCGCGGGCATGATGGACTTCGAAAAGGTGGAGCTGTTGTGCCACAAAATGGAGGACATCTTCAGCGAGCTAAGGCGCGGCGCCATCGATGTTTCCCAGTCGATGTTGGACGACCTGTTTGCGGGGCTCGACGTTATTTCGAAGCTGGTCGACGCGATAAGGGAAAACGGCTCCGACAAGAGCGTCGATATAGACGGCGCGCTCTCCGCTCTTTCACGAGCGTTGGAGAAGGACTCCGGCGCCGCACAGTCGGCGGCGTCTCAGCCGACGGACGACGCCCTGGAGTTTTTGACAGAACTGCCTCCCGACGAGGAAGTGGACATATCCTGGATAAAATTCGCCGACAAGAGTTTCAACCCGTCCGACTACAAGCTCGACCACAAGGGGATGTCGGTTTTTGCCGACATGTGTTCCGCCGGGTTGTGGGTGTACGAGGCGACGAAGGAAATTTCAGCCGGAATGCCGATGGAAAGATTAGAGAGGCTTCCGGTTTTAAAACAGGTGGAGCAATCCGGAATGTTCATCGCCTCCGTGCCGCCGATCGAGGAGATTCCGGCGCTCTCCGGCGGGATGGTCAATTGCAGGATACTTTTCGGCTCCGAAAAGAGCCCCGACGCCATACGCGACGACTTCATGGACCCGATAAGGGTTGTCGTGGAGGGGGGCGACGCCTCGGCAAAGGGGGGCGCCACCGAGGAAACTGGGGCGTATGTCGACAAGTCCGTCGAGGAAGTGGTCAAGGCGACCGACGCGTCCCTGATATACGAGTTCGTCAGAAACGCCTCGGCCGGACTGGAGGGGGCCGCCGGATTCTTAAGCGTTCTTAAGCGCGACCCCGCCAACCTCGCCGTTATCACGGAGACACATCGGATATTCCGTTCCCTTAAGGGGATGTCCGTGATATTCGGGTTCGTCAAAATCGCCATTCTTGCCGGAAGGATGGAGGTGCTGTTTGAAAAACTGATTGCGAAAAAGGTGGAGCCGAACGACGAGACGTTCGACTTCGCTGAGCACTGTCTTGAAAGGCTCAACATGCTCGTCGGCGAGGCGCAAACGGGAAAAGACACGGGCGTTTTGGTGGCCGACCTGACCGACAAGGCGGATCGGCTTGTCGGCCATTCGGAAAGAGGGTTCGTGGCGGTCAGGGGGCTTTTAAAGGGGGAGCCGTCCGACATTTCCATAATTTCGAAAATCAGCGACGACGAGCAGAACCTAATCGCCGAGGAGCGCGAAAAATCGCGCTCCATTTACGAGGTGAAAATAGGAGTGGATGAAAACGCCCTTGAAATGGGCTACGAGCCTTTGTCGCTCGTCCCCACCATAGAGCAGGCGGGGAGCATAATCGCAAGGATTCCCACCATAGAGAACGTGCCGGAGATATTCGATTTCGACCCGAAGACATTCAACCTCGGGTTCAGGTTCGTCCTCTCGTCCGAAATGACCCGGGTGGAAATAGAGGAACGAATGAAGGTTCTGCCTAAGTTCGTACACGTTTCCGTCAAGCAGATGTTCGCCAAAGGCGCGGCGGAAGTCGACGCCGTCCCGTCCCCGGTGAAAAGGACGCCCGTCCCGACCCCGCCCTCGAAAATGGCGGAGGTCAAGCCCCCGCCGCCGGTCTCTTCCGACGACCGACGAGCGCACGAGGCCGCGTCGAACGCGCAGGAGCTTGATAGGAAACCGGAAGACAAATCACTCGGCACGATAAGGGTGAACACCGAGAGGGTGGACAAGCTATTAAACCTCGTCGGGGAGATAGTGATAGACCGCACGCGGATGGATCAGATAGGCGCCGAGATAAACAAGACGATGTCCAAGTCGCCGATTGCGGAGCAGTTCGCGCACACCAACCAGCTTTTCCACCGTCACATGAACGAGATACAGGAGATGGTGATGTCCATGCGAATGGTGCAGGTGGGTACGGTGTTCAACAAGTTCCCGCGAATCGTGCGCGACCTTTCGAAGTCGCTCGGCAAGAACGTCACCCTTGTGCTGACCGGCGAAAAAACGGAGTTGGACAAAACCCTCATCGAGGAGATATCGGACCCGCTGGTGCACCTTGTCCGCAACGCCATCGACCACGGGATGGAGCCACCCAAGGAGCGTCTCGCCGCCAACAAACCGGGAATCGGCACGATAGAGCTAAAGGCGTCGCACGAGGGGGATTCGATATTGTTGGAGATAGCCGACGACGGCAGGGGGATGAACATAGAGAAAATCCGCGCAAAAGCGATAGAGCGCGGCCTGCTCGACCCGGCCGACACGAGCCTGGGCGAGAAGGAAATCCTGAATTTTATTTTCGAGCCGGGGTTCTCCACGGCGGAAACTGCCACCGTCGTTTCCGGCAGGGGCGTCGGGATGGACGTGGTGAAAAAGAACATCGCCAAGCTCAAGGGGATGATAGACATCCGCACGGAGCTGGGAAAGGGGAGCAGGATTGTCATACGCCTGCCGCTGACGCTTGCGATAGTGCCGACGCTAGTTGTGAGGGCGAGGGATGAAAGGTTCGCCATCCCGCTTTCCTCGGTTGTGGAGTCGTTGCGTGTTTTCCCCGGCGAGCTAAAGGAGATACAGGGGCGGGAGATGATAACCCTTCGGGATTCCGTGCTCCCGCTGGCAAGGCTGGACGAGATATTCCAGTTGGACAAGAAGAAAAAGAAGGCAATGCCGCGCTCCTTCATCAATTACCGCACCGAAAGCGCGAAGGCGGAGGCGGCGGCGCTGGCCGACCGGGAAAGAAAAGGTTTTGTATATATAGTGGTGGTCGGCCTTGCGGAGAAAAGACTGGGGCTGGTGGTGAGCGAGCTTAAAAGCCAGCAGGAGGTCGTTATTAAAAAAATGGGTCCCCTGCTGAAGGACGTGCCGTGCATATCTGGCGCCACCATCATGGGGGACGGAAGGGTCGCCCTCATCCTCGACGCCGGACAGGTGATAGAGGAGTCGCTCAAAGCCGACCGCCGCGTTAAATCCCTCGCCTGAAAAATTTCTTCCACGGCAAAGCTTTTCCGGTGCAAGACTCCCGTGGTATTATTTGGTCATGGAAAAACGGATGAAATTCACCGTCGTAAAGTACCAAGATAGAGACGGCGTTTGGATAGGGCGCGTGTTGGAGCTTGAGGGTTGCCACGCCTACGGCAACACATCGGAAGAGCTGAATGAGAACCTGAAGGAAGCCGTGGTGGTTTGCGTGGAAGACGGGGAAATCGCGGGAAAATCTCTCTCGGTTGAAACACAAGAATTCCTCGTGGACGTCTAATTTTCCGGTTTACATCCGGCAAACGCTTTGTCATGCCGGGCTTGACCCGGCATCCAGCACTTTATTATTAGGTTTATAAGGGAACTGGATTCCCGCTTTCCCTTCGCGCCCAAGACGGTGCAGGGATGACATCGCGGGAATGACAGTGGCGGGGAGGGTTATGAAAGAGTTTGAGCTAATAGCGAAAATCCAGAAGGAGTTCTCGCAAAACAACAGGCACAAGGATCTCGTCGTTCCGATAGGGGACGACTGCTCCGTGATACGCCCCCCGAAGGGTCTGCTTATGGCGACCACCATAGACTCGCTCGTGGAGGGGAACCATTTCTCGCTGAAATATTTCATGCCGCGCGAAATAGGGCGCAAGGCGTTGCGAGTGAACCTTTCCGACCTCGCCTCCATGGGGGCGAAGGGGCCGTATTTCGCATGGCTCGTCTTTGCAATCTCGCCGGACGTAAGCGACGCCGCGATAACCGGCATATTAAAAGGGGTGAGGGAGGACTGCAAAAAATTCGACGTCGTTCTCGCCGGAGGCAACATAACCTCGTCGAAGGAGTTCCAAATCCACGTCGCCCTTTCCGGCTGGGTGAAACCGGGCGGGACGCTCAAACGCTCCGGCGCCAAACCGGGCGACTCGATTTTCATAAGCGGCCCCGTGGGCGCCTCCACAATCGCCTACCGCCAGTTTAAGGAAGGTTTGGAGCCGACCCCGGAACTGTTACAGCGATGGGCCAACCCCGTTCCAAAGATAAAACTCGGAGTTTTTCTGGCCGAAAAGAAAATCGCTTCTTCATGCATCGACGTGAGCGACGGAGTTTTCCAAGACCTGCAACACATAACAAAAACTTCCAAAGTCGGCGCGGAGCTAACCTGGCACAAAATTCCGTTGCACCCAGGGATAGAAAACCCGACCCCGCAAACGATAGGGTTCGGCGAGGATTACGAGCTGTTGTTTACCGTCCCACAAAAGAAACTAAAACTACTCGCCCCTTTCAAACGGCAGATAACCGAGATAGGAAAGATAACCCGCAAAGGTTTCTCCCTGCTAGATTCAAAGGGCAAGAAGATGGACGTCGCGGGAGTGGGCTACAGCCACCCAACCTAGAATTCTCTGGAGCCGCTAGGTTTTGGCTGGGTGCGTTGCCTTTCGGTGACGGAATGATTGGCATGAATAGGCAATTATGGATTCCGGAAAAAGAGACGGGGACGAAAGGCTTTAAATTCGTGATATTATTGCTTTAGGGCGTTTTGTTTTTTTAGTTTGTTTGGAGAACGACGGAGAAAATCGATGAGATTTAAAGTTGTTATTACCTACGATTCCGATTATGAGGGTTATGTGGCGGACGTTCCCGAACTGTTCGGGTGCATGAGTCAGGGCAAAACCATGGACGAAGTGCTTGTAAATGTCAAGGACGCCATTAACGGATGGATACTCGTGGAAAAAAAACATGGAAGATTCGAGGTTTCGGAACCAAGAGAAGTTTTCCTTGGCGAGGTTACTGTCTAAATGGGTCTGCTTTCCAGCGTCTCCGGCAAGGAGGCGGCAAGAATCTTTGAAAAGTTCGGATACGCCATAGACCCCCCATCAAACAGGAAGCCACATGATTCTTTTTCATGATTCAAGACCGACCATTTCTATACCGGCCCACAAAGAGCTTGCGCCGGGGTTATTGAGAGGACTAATACGGAAAAGCGGGCTAAACATAGAGGAATTTCTAGCCGCCAAGTGAAAACAACTAGCCATACATCGCAAGAAATTCGAAAAAGGGTCGGGCTTGACTTAATGGCTTTAAACCGTCCCTGAAAAAGATGGCCCGCTCGCTTGTGGCGTCGGTTGAAAGCCTGTGTGTAAACCCCGTTGAGTAACCGCATCCCTTTGGATAGGTTGGGGACGGGCGTTTCGACGAGCAGGTGATAATGGTTGCCCATCAGGCAGTAGGAGTGGCATATCCATCGGTGCCGAGCTATGGCGTCGGCGAGTGTCGCCAGAAATGTCTCGCGGTCTTCGTCATCGTTGAAGATGGTTTGCCGAGCGTTGCCGCGCGAGGTGACGTGGTAAAGGGCTCCGGGGAATTCGATGCGCAGTGGTCGTGCCATGCGGGAAGAATACCACCTTCAAATGCTACAATGCAAGACCTGACCCCGAAGAGCGCAACCAATAAAGTGTCTGTCAAAAAATTTCCGTTATCAGGCACTGAATACACAACAACACAGGGGCAATCTTTGCCTGCCAGATGCATAAATAGCTTTTAGCAAAATTAGTTTTTTGTAATCGTAAACGCAGAAGGCGCACCATTAACTGTAACAGCTACATCTGCAATATCTCCATGCGCAGAAGTAGTGGTGACACCGTAAGAAACCTGAACATCATTGTTCGGAAGAACCGTTGGGCTGTTAAAAGCCGTTAGATCGACAATGACACCCAAAGTGTTATCTACTACAAAACTCACCATCGCGAGAATTTGCGCCGGAGTTCTTTTGCTACCAGCCAGCCCCAGTCCCAAAGTGTAAGTCTGCAGACCCGCCGCCGCGTTCACATTCGGCGCGGAGACGGTGGGCGCGATACCCAAGAAATTCTTACTAAAAGTAACATCCAGTGTCCCTCCCTGGCCAGTTCCCCGAATGGTAATATTCGCCGAACCAATACCAGCCTCCGTCCAAGTGATGGTATTACCGGACATCGAAACACTCACCACCGCCGGATTATCATTACTCACCAAAGAAATAGAAGTCGCGTTGGCAAACACGCCGCTCAAATCAAGCGAGCCGGAAAGCGGTGCCGCCAAATTTCCCGACTCCGTTTGCGTAGTGTTCGCCGGCGCATTCGCCACCGTCGGTGCTGGAGTAACCACCGGCGCCGGTTGTACCGTGAGCGCCCGCGTCACCACAGTACTATCCGTCCCGTTCGTCACCTTCATCGAAATAGTCCGGTTCGCTATGTTGTGGTTATTGTTCACATCAGCGTACGTCGCACTCCGTAAAATCGCCAGATACTCCGCCACCGTCGCCGTACCGCTGAGCGTCAGCAATCCAGTGGAAGGATTCCAACTGCACGAAATTTTGGACGTGCTGGCACAATTCAAAACATCTTCACCCGGAGTGTAGTTCAAACTAACCCACACACTCGCCCCCGTCAGATTGGCGCTGCTACTCAACGTCAACCCAGAATCCACTGCCACCGCACCAGAACCAGCAGAATAGCTCAGCGCAGTTGGTGAAGTGGTTAGTGTGGGAGGAGTATTTTGAGTGACGTTTGTGCCAGTGTTGGTGCTGGTGGTCGTGGCTGTGGCTGTGGCTGTGGCTGTGGCTGTGGCTGTGGCAGAAGCAGTGCTGGTGTTAGTTCCCGTGCTAGTACCAGTGTTCGTATTCGTTCCGGTTGCCGTGCCTGTGCTTGTGGCGGTACCCGTGCTTGTACTTGTGCCGGTGCCGGTGCTGATATTCCCATGGGCGATAACCTGTAAAGTGGGGGCAATGTTGGACGCAACGCTCGCATGGGTCGCGTCCCCGACCGTTAAATCTTCCACATTTACGTTGCTTCCGCCCACCGTTGCCGTGACGGCAAATGATGTTCCAGAGGGCAATTGAACGGTGTACAAACCGTTTGCGTCCGTTGTGGCTGTGTAAGTTTGTGAGGCGGCCAGTTGTTCTTGACCAGCAAGCTCGGACGAAGGCTTGGAGGATGTCGAGGGGGTGAAAGTCACCGTCGTATTGGCAAGCGGATTTCCGTTCGAGTCTCTTAGCGTTTGAGAAACGGTGGTGCAGTTGGTCGCGCACGTTGCTGTCAACGTGCCGGTTGTCGCCCCGCCGCCACATGCGAAAAGAAGAAGAGCGGAAAAGAAAAGCAATGAAATTAAAGAAATCTGAGAGTGGTTTTTACCCCCCC
>Ga0315281_10006772_pt1 | contig 16237 bp, 13 predicted proteins | sample YL17G07_0_MG_FD_204540 | JGI IMG/M metagenome (GOLD analysis project Ga0315281, IMG submission 204540) | Sediment microbial communities from Yellowstone Lake, YNP, Wyoming, USA - YL17G07_0 | ecosystem: Environmental > Aquatic > Freshwater > Lake > Sediment | place: USA: Wyoming | collected... | reverse complement strand
AGAGAGGCCATTTTATGAATTTTCCCCGGACACTACTGCGGCCGCATGACAAGCCAGGCTGTCCGTCCGCGCGTCATTGACGGGGGTGTCCGGTTAGCGCTAGGCTTACATGCCGGGTGAAATTGGCTCGGACGCTTTAATTAGATTTTTAATGGGGAAATTTATTATGACCAAATTAATGGTTTTTATAGATGGTACATGGCTATACTCCAACCTGCGCCACCTCGCCAAAGAATCAAACCAGGCCGGTTTCTACATTGACTACGGCGCCCTTCCGCTCGCGCTCAAGTCGGAGTTGGAAAAGCGGGAGAAACTAAAGGAGATGGACCTTGTCCGCACGTTCCTGTTCGGCAGTTACCCCGTCAACTACGACGTCATGGACGAGGACCGCGCCAAACGCAGGAAGGATTTCTTCACGCTTCTGCGCGAAGACTACCATTACGAGGTTGACGCGTTCCCTATTGACTACCAAAGGCGCAGGATACTGCACGACGACCGCGACGGGGAGGACACCTTCTCCCCGCGTGAAAAGTGCGTGGACATAGCGCTGGCCTCTTCCATGCTGTATTACGCCGCCATCCCCGACGGGTTTGACGTGGCCCTGGCCGTGATCGGCGACAAGGACTATTTCCCGCTCCTCCAGAAGGTCCGCGCGCTTGGCAAGCGCGTGGCGGTGGCCTCCATACGCCAGTCGTGCGCCAAGATGTACTCGGACAGGCAGGATGAAAAACGGCTGAAGGACTACCACATAATATGGCTCAACGACATGGTGGAGAGCGTCGCCTGGAAGCCGGAGGAGTGGCTTGTGGAGTGCAAGTCGCCCCTGCACGAAGGGCCAAGGGAAAAGCTGACAACCATACGCCTGCGCGAGGGCCAGCCGTTTTTTTGCGACGAATGCAGGGCCAAGTTCGCAGAGCAGAAGGCCGAGCAGATGCGCGAGTTCACAAGCGCCGGGCTTGAAAACGGCTCGGCGGCGCATGACGAGACAGAGCCGCTGGAGGGGAAGTTCTACGAGGGCGTGATAGACAATTTAAAGCCCGACAGGGGGTTTGGCTTCATCCGGCGCGAGGATGGGCAGAGTTTCTTTTTCCACGTCACCCACCTGACCAATGCGGAATGGTCCACGCTTCAGACAGGGCAGAAGGCGCGGTTCACCGTGACAAAGCTTCCGGCTGGAGCGCAGGCCGGCTCCGCCGGCGACGTCACCATAATCGGGGATGACGAGCCCTGATAGGTTTAGGTCGCCGCTGGCCTTCCAGTGTCTATGGCGGAGCGGATCATTCGGCTCATCTCTTGCGTGGTCACAGGTTTCATGGCGAACTCCACTATGCCAGCGGCCTTTGCGTCAGCCGGGGTGAAGGAACTGCTGTACCCGGTTAGCAATATCACCGGCGTCCCTTTGCGGATTTTCATAATTTCCTGCGCCATGTCCATTCCGTTCATACCTGGCATCGCGTAGTCGGTCACAACGAGGTCTATCCGAGTGTCGTTGGCGCCGAATATCCGCAAACCCTCCGCAGGGCTTGTGGCGCATAGCGTTTTGTAGCCCAGCCTGCCCAGCACTCTGCTCCACATGTCCACCAACTGCCGCTCGTCATCCACCAGCAGGATGGTTTCTGTCCCCTTGCTAGGAGGAGCCTCGGTTTCGTGGCTGGTTTGGGCTTCAATCCCGATCCTGGGGATGTAAACTTTAAACACCGTGCCTTTGTCCAACTCGCTGTTGACGGTTATGGCCCCGCCCATTCCCTTGATGATGCCGTGCGCCACGGAAAGCCCAAGCCCCACCCCTTCGTCCAGTTTCTTGGTTGTGAAGAACGGTTCGAATATCCTTTCCATCACATCCCTGGGTATGCCGTGGCCTGTGTCGCTGACTGTTATCACGGAGTACGGGCCGGGCGAAAGGTTGGGAGTGTCAGCGGACGCATTGGCCGTTATACCCACCCGCTCAACTTTGATGTCAAGGACACCTCCACTGGGGCGCATGGCGTGTTCCGCGTTTGCGAACAGGTTCATCACCACCTGTCCTATCTGCGTTGGATCCCCCATCGCCATACATGGTTTGTCACAGGAGGGGCTCTTTATCTCGATGGTGGAGGGGGTGGTCGAGCGCAAAAGCTTGATTGTGTCGCCGATGACCGCGCATAGGTCCATCGGCTTTAGCTCCATCGCAGAGCCTCTGCTAAAGGAGAGTATCCTTTTAACCATGTCGCGCGCGCGGGCCGACGCGCTGAGTATCTGCTCAAGGCTGTGTTTCATGTCGCTACGGGGCGGGGCGTCGAGCGCGGCCATCTCGGCGTGGCCGATTATCGCCGTTAGGATATTGTTAAAGTCGTGCGCGATGCCGCCTGACAGTGTCCCGATCGCCTGAAGTTTCTGCGACTGCATCGCCCGCTTTTCCATATCGAGTTCGGCGGTTATGTCGCGGTTTATCCCCACATATTGGGTTATGGCCCCATCCTTCCCGCGAACCGGGGAGATCGTCGTCGCTACGTGGTATAACTCCCCGCTCTTCTTCTTGTTTATGAACACGCCTTTCCATACGTCGCCGACCTTGATGGTATTCCACATCCGGGTGTAAAATGACGGGTCGTGTTTGTCGCTTTTAAGGAGGCTAGGCGTTTTCCCGATCACCTCGGCGGCGTTATAGCCGGTTATCCGCTCGAACGCCGGATTGACGTAAAGGATGACGCCCTCCGCATCCGTCATTAGCACGTATTCGGCGGCCTGTTCTATCGCCACAGCAAGCCTCGCGCGTTCCTGCTCGTCCTTGACCCTGGCGGTGATGTCGTGCAATATCTCAAGCTTGGAGACGCTTCCGTCGGTATTGATGACAGGGGTGTCGAACAGGTCGTATATCCTGTCATTTGTAGCGGCGTAAAATTCCCACCGCACAGACTCGCCGGCGAACACTTCGGCGTTCTTGCACCACGGGCATGGGATTTCATTGCCGTGGAAGTAGATGTGGCACTTGCGCCCTTTCCAGGCGCCGAATTGCTTTTCTATGGAGGGGTTGACGTACTCTATATCGTAATCCTTGTTGACGATGTAAACGCCGTCGTCCATGGAGCCGAGGATTGTTTTAAGCTTGTTCCTTTCAAGCCTCAGCTCATTCTCCGCGCTGGCCTGGTCTTCAATGGCGTTGAGCATAGGCCGGTAAAGCAGGTAGTAGGTAAGGGGGAGCGCAATGCCCGTTATCAACGCCCCATCCAGAAGGGTTTCGACGGTGAGGGACATCTCCGGCAGGACAATCCTGAAGACAAGCATTATCAGGCTCTCGCCGAGAAATATGATCGCGAGTATGGAGATGAACATGCCCCACGAAGGATGTGCGCGACCCGCCTGGCTTAAACCCGGTTGGCCTACGGGCGCTGATTTAGCGGGATCGGATGGTCTGGAACCGGTCATTTAGGCGAATTTCCCCGAAAATACGATAGCCGTTGTTTATAAAACTTGCGATGACTTAAGTTCACACGAAATATGTAATGAGCCGTACAACCTTATGGCCGAAGGATACACCTTTTGGCTTATTTGGGGAAAGATTCTTTCGCAGGACGATTCGCGAACCGTCTTTTATCCCATGACCCGCTTCTTTTGGCTTCCCCGTGGTCGCTGACCACGGTTCCTCGTACCGCCAGCATCCTGCCGGCATGCCGCCGGGACGGCGGCGTTACAAAAAGACCGGGGTCAGGCGACCCCGGCGAAGCGAAATATCAATTCTTCGCGCTCGGCGGGGTGTTGGCGTTTTACCACGCTGGTTTGTACTGTCGCCCCCCCTCCCCCAATGTTTGAACTCTGCTTTGGCATGACCGGAGGGGTTTTCCTGCCGCACGCCATGAACGAAAGCGCCAAGGCTGTGAATACGATCAACCCGACTACCCGCCTCATCGCCACTTTTTAATTTCCTTCTCGATCTCCTTAAGCCTCTGTACGATTCTGCGCCGCGCTGTTCCCCCCTCGGTGTCCTTGCCGTCGGCGGATTTTTGCGGCGTTATCCCGCCGGGCTTCACTTTCACAAGCCGAGGGTCTATCGCCCCAAGTTCTTTTGCGGTCATGCCGGAAAAACCGACGCCCTTCTCGATGCAGGCGCGCACTAGCTTTCCCACTATTGCGTGGGACTCCCGGAACGGCGTCCCCATCATCGTCAACCTGTCCGCCACGTCCACGGCGGTCATGAACCCGTCCTCCGCGCGCCCGGCCAGCTTCTTGACATCGGCCTTCAGCTCCGGCGTTAACTCCGCCAGCGCCTCCAGCGATATGGAAAGCTGGTCGAACGCGTCGAAAACAGGCTCTTTGTCCTCTTGCAAATCTTTGTTGTACGCAAGCGGCAGGCCCTTCATGACGACGAGCATTGACACCAGATGGCCAATGAGCCTGCCCGTCTTCCCCCGCACAAGTTCCGGCACGTCCGGGTTTTTTTTCTGCGGCATTATCGAAGAGCCTGTGCAGAACGCGTCCGGCAGGTCTATCACGCCAAATTCGCTGGTCGAAAAAATTATCAACTCCTCCGCGAAACGGGAGAGGTGGACGCCTGTCATGGCTACGTCGAACAGGAATTCCGCCGCGAAGTCGCGGTCGCCAACCGCATCAATGCTGTTTTTGGACACGGAGTCGAACCCAAGCTCCCGCGCCACCCAGTCCCGGTCTATCGGAAAGTTCGTCCCGGCAAGCGCGGCGGAGCCAAGCGGCAGGACGTTGACCCGTTTACGAGCGTCGCCAAGCCTCTCCACGTCCCTGTCGAGAGCCGTGAAATGAGCGAGGAACCAGTGGGCCAGACGGATAGGCTGGGCCATTTGCATGTGCGTATACGCCGGGGCGATGGTGTCCAGATGCTCCCGCGCTTTTGCGAAAAGGGCGCTTTGCAGTTTCCGGATTTTACCTGTCAATTCGTCTATGGCGTCCCGTATAAACAGCCGGAAGCTGGTAGCCACCTGGTCGTTGCGGGAACGGGCGGTGTGAAGCCTTCCACCCACGGGGCCGATGATCTCTTTGAGCCTGCGTTCCACGGCCATGTGGATGTCCTCGTCGGCGATATCGAACCGGAACTCGCCCCTGTCTATCTCACCCTCGATTCTCTTAAGCCCGCCTGCGATCCGTTTGGCGTCTTTTTCCGGGATAATCCCCTGACGGCCCAGCATAATGGCATGGACAACACTGCCCCGGATATCCTGCCTGTACAGCCTGCGGTCGAACCCCAGGCTTGCGTTAAACCGTTCGACAACGGGACGGGTGGTTTGGGTGAACCTTCCCGACCAGGCTTTTTTCTCTTTTTTGGACAAATTCATTAACCTTTAGTTTGTAGTGGGGAGATTCGGTGAATCGCCCATCTTAAAGCCGCAGGCGACCCACCGGACTGCCCCCTATATGCAGTCCTTCCGCTTCCTGCTTGGCCGGGGTCGCCTGACCCCGGTCTTAACCGTCGCCATAAGGAACCGCAGTCAGCGACCACGGGGAAGCGAAATTGATGTTGACGCGCAAGACTGTATCTACAACAACAGGAATCAAGCTTATTACGCCCCATGTGGCGTGGCAATAAAAATCAGGATCAAAGGGTTGGATACGCGCGGCGCGGGCAGGCTTGTTGATGGTGCGACCTCTCAACGCGCTGTCGGTTTACGTTTGTGGCTTTCCATATAGGCGCGAAGGATAGCGTTCATGCTTGTCTGGTATCCCTTGCCCTGACTTTTGAAAAAATCCAGCACGTCGGGATCCAACCGCAAGGAGACGAGTTTCTTGTGTCCCGGCCACTTGATGGCCCTTGCGAAAAAACTGTCGGAAAGCTCTGGGATGTCTTCAAGGCCGATTTCTTCGTCTTTCATGGAACGCACTCGCTCCCAATCAGTCCTTGATTTCTTCGAAGTATCTGTCCCTTTCATAGCGTGTCGCCTTTCTCAACGAGATGATTCGTATTACGCCGGAATCGTTTTGAGTGAACACAACCACGGCTATAATGGTTTTGATTTTCCCAATACCGACATATCGGTCTTCCCCGTAATTGGCGCGGTCATCAGTGTCAACCAGCAAGGGCCATCGGAACATTTCACTCGCATCGCTGAAATCCAGGCCGTGTTTGCTTATGTTTTTTTCGTTTTTCCCCTCGTCCCACTCAAACACGAGCCTGTTTTTCATTCCCGCCGCCAGTTTGTTTCTACTTCAACACAGGAACATCCAGGATCATTATATCTACATTTGTATCTACATGCAACCCTTTCCCGCAGTGGCCTTCAACCGATTCACAATCGTATAAACCGCTCCGAATTCATCTTCCGCCTCACATGGGTCTCTATCGCGGATTTGACGATTGTCCCAAGCTCGGCCACCACCGACGAGCCTGCGGAGAGGCGCGAAAGTTTATCCGGCGGGGTCTCAAGGCTCTTTGAGAGAAGCCGGATCGCGCCCAGGCTCACCCGCGTTGACGACGGGTTTTTCCTCATGCACCGCTCGCACACCGCGCCGCCTTTGGCGGGATTAAACCCAGCCGATACGCCAATCAGCCCCCCGCCGCAGAATACGCACGCGCCCATCGTTGGATGGAAACCGATCAGCGAAAGATACCTGAACTCGAACAGCCTCAACAACAGGTCTTGGCGCAACAGCGTCGTCTCTTCGCCAAGTCCCCGCCACAAGTCCGCCAGCATGCGGAAACCAGCCGGGTTTGTATCCTTTTCTTTCTGGCACGCGTCCACAAGTTCTGCGGATACGAAGGCTCTGGCAAGCCTGCCGTAGTTGTCGCGGATGGGATTGAAGCTCTCGACGATGTCGAGGGAGTTCACCTGATAAAGCTCCGCCTTGTCCTTCCCGTAGAAAATCGCCCGGACTTTGAGGAACGGCTCCGTCCTGCCCATCAGCCTGCTTTTCTGGCGCAAGACTCCTTTGGCGACGGCGCGCACCTTGCCGTAGTCCAGCGTGAACAGCGTGACGATGTTGTCCGCCTCGTTGAGGCGGAAACGCTTTAGCGTGAGGGCGGAAGATTCGTACAGCGGCATGGTGTGTTAATCAATGCCTGGCATTCCCAGGCCCCCTGACAAGGGGGCGGTGAGCGCAAGCGAGCGGGGGGTTGACCCATCCGGCGCAGAGACGCGCCTCCTCTTATCAGGGAAGCAACCCCCCGGCCTTCGGCCACCCCCCTTATCAGGGGGGCTAGGGCGCCGCATCACTCGTCTTTGTATCCAAGGTCACGCAACGCTCCGGTGTCGGACGTCCATTTTTCCTTTACCTTCACGCGGATGTCCAGAAACACCTTCGCGCCCAGCCTGACTTCCAGCTCTTCGCGGGCGCGTGTGCCGATCTGCTTTAACATGGCCCCGCCTTTGCCTATCACGATCCCCTTCTGCGAATCGCGCTCCACTATGATGGAGGCCATTATCACCGTCACGCCGTTTTCCTTGTCCTCCACGTCGTCAATCGTGACGGCGGTGGAATAGGGGAGCTCCTGGCTTAACAGGATGAACACTTTCTCACGTATAAGCTCGCCAAAGAAAAAACGCTCCGGCTGGTCGGTGACGATGTCGGATGGATAAAACTGCGGCCCGGTTGGGAGGCGCTCCATCAACTTTGCAAGAGCCTCGTCAACGCCTTCTCCCGTCCGCGCCGACACGGGAAAAATCTCGTCGAACTCCCCCATTTGGGACAGCGTGGCGATCTGGCCAAGCAATTCCTCCTTTTTCACCGCGTCTATCTTGTTTATCAGCGCGAACCGTGGGCCACGCCGCGCCCCCAGCATGGATAGCGCGTGCTTGTCCGCCTCAAAGTTGGGCCGCTCCGCGTCGGTCATGAACAGCAGAATGTCGCTTTCCGCCCCAGCCCTCACAGATTGGCCGACCATGAACTTGTTGAGCCGCGATTTTTCTTTCATTATTCCCGGCGTGTCCATGAAAACTATCTGGAACCCAGGCTTTGTCAGCAGGCCGACTATCCTGTTGCGCGTGGTTTGCGGGCGGAACGACGTTATGGCCACCTTGGAGCCGATGAGCCTGTTAAGCAATGTGGACTTGCCCACGTTGGGCCGCCCCACAAGGGCGACGAAGCCGGACTTAATGTCGGAAGGGAGCCTGGATTCTGGCGGAGTAACGGTCATGGTCACCTGAAAAAAAAGAAACTAATGCGGAACGCCCGGATCAGCGCTGTATTTTAAGCCTGTTCACATCATCTTTAAGCGTCTCTAGCCGGAGCCGCTGGATGAAGACGAGGGTGAAAAGGAGCAAAAACGTCACAAAACAAATCTCCAACGCCAGATACATGTCCTGATGCATTCCAGGGTCGCCCGCCTTTTTCTCCAGCACGGGGTGTATCCCACGGCTCCACAGCTTGACGCTGTAATGCACCAACGGCACGTCGGCGTAACCGACGATCCCCATGACGGCGGCGTATTTGGCGCGCAAAGTCTCGTCCTCCACCCGCGAGCGCAGGATGAGGTAGCCGGAGAAAATTATGAGAAGTATCAACGATGTCGTCAGCCGCGGATCCCATGTCCAGTACGCGCCCCATATCGGTTTGCCCCAGAACATGCCAGTGGCCAAAACAAGCGTCGTGAACACGATCCCGGTCTCCGCGCCGGATACGGCCACCCTGTCCCACATGAAATCCTTCGTCCACAAAAAGCCGATGGACCCAATGAACGTGAAAAGGAACCCCACATAACACATGATGGCGATCGGGACGTGGAAGTAGAAAATCTTCTGAGGCCAGCCCATAACCGTTTCCATCGGCGCGTAGTTGAACGCGAGCCATGCGGAGGCCGCCATAAATATGGCCGTGACCACCGCCAGTACGTCGGCGATGACCGGGGCGTTCTTCTTTAAAAAACTCATTTTCTAAACGAGGCTATGTCTTGTTCCAGCTTTGTTATCCTTCTGCCAAGCAGGAACACATAGCCGAAGAAAACGGCCCATATCAACATGTAAGCGTAAATCACATAGTCCACGGGGTAAACGTCCTTAATTAAAACTGGCGCCCTGATTAAAACTGTCACCCTGAGCTTGTCGAAGGGCGACAACCACAGTTGTTGTCATGCTTCGACGAACTCTGCATGACAATCTATGATGCGGGGGTTATTCCTCTATTATATGCTCGAATAATATCCAGGCCAACGCCAAGTATATCACGTCAAAAGCGGCCAGTATCTGGAACCATGCCGTAAGCTCATCCAGCGGTTCGCCCCGGATAAGCCCGCCGGATATCTTTACAGCGGCGATGAGAGCCGGAGCCACCACGGGCAACAGCAGAAGCGGCCCCATCATCTCCCTGGCGCGAAGGTTCACAGACACGGCGGAGATCAGCGTCCCCACCGCGTTAAAACCAAGCGCCCCCATGAACAGGGCCAGCGACTGCAGGACGAAGCTCTCCATCACGTTCACGTTGTACATCACCGTGAACACAGGGATTATCACCACCATCGCAGTAAGCGTGAAGATGAGGTTTGCGGTCATTTTGCCAAAGTAGATCGCGGAACGGTCCAGCGGCGCCAGCATCAGCGCGGAGAGGCAACCCTCCTCCTTTTCGTAAAGGAACGAGCGGTTCATCGAAAGCGATCCAGAGAAAAGGAACGCCACCCACAACGCCCCAGCCGCGATATCCTTGACAGCAAGCGATGTCAAATCCATCGCGAAGTTGAATATCACAAGCGTAAGCAAGGCGAACATGAGCGTGGTGGTGAGAATCTCCTTGCCTCGCAGTTCCATCGCCAAATCCTTGGCCACAATGGCCCACACGCCGTGGGCGAAGCTTAAGCCAGCTTTGCGGTCTTTCATGGGCCGCGCCTGCCTTTACCCTCGCCCCTTGGGGGAGAGGGCGCCTCCCAAGCCCCCCTGATAAGGGGGGTGGCCGAAGGCCGGGGGGGTTGGTTCAAGAAACCCCCGCTCACTATCGTTCGCCGCCCCCTTGTCAGGGGGCCTAATGACGATCCTTTTATACCACCATCACCCTGCCCTCTCCCGCATGGGGCGAGGGTAGGAATGCGGTGCCCTGCGTTTATTTTATTCGGCGCGTCGAATACTTGGTTATACAAATTTCTCTCTTCCATAAGGTTTTCCCCGCGCTAATAATGCGCGCCACCGACCACGTTGATATAAAGGTCGTGAAACCCGGCCTGGTCAATCTGCGAGACAGGCTTGTCGAAGCGTATCTTGCCACCAGCCTGTATCAGGGCCCTGCTGGCCACGTCCAGTCCGATCTTGAGGTTGTGCGTTATCATGACGATGGCCCTGCGTTCTCCGCGCAGGCGGATGAGCAGGTTTACCAGCATCTCTGCGGCGTGTTGGTCAAGGCCCGTGAATGGCTCGTCGAGCAATATGATATCCGGGTCGTTTATAAGCGCGCGGGCGATGGAAAGCCTCTGCTTCATCCCACGGCTGTATGTGACCACGGCGTCGTCGGCGCGGGTTTTGAGGCCCACGTCGTTTAAGAGGGATTCCGCCTGTTCCCTCGCGTTTTCGATGCTGTATAGTTTGCCGTAGAACGAAAGGTTCTCCCGCGCCGTAAGCTCTGGATAGACGAGGCTCTGGTGGGAGATATAGCCGATGCGTTTACGCGCCTCGTCATGGTGGCCGCTCGACATATCCTCGCCACCGAGGAACAGCCCGCCGCTGGTGGGTTTGATCAGGCCGGCGATTATCCGCAACAGCGTGGTCTTGCCAGCCCCGTTTGGGCCGAAGACGGCGACGGACTCCCCAACGCGCAATTCAAGGTCAACCGCGTCCAGCGCGGCGACACGGCCAAACCGCTTGGTTACGCTTTTAAGCTCGATCAACGAAGTATCAACAGGGGTAGACATCGGAGCATTGTCATCAACAGAGGGTAGCTAAGTCAACAAGATGCGGATATTTACCGGCGAGCCACCCGCCACGGATAATGGACGGCCCCGGAATTTCCCCCGATTAATCTTTGAAAAACCAAGCGAAAAGATATATTATCACACAGGCGGGTTTCATGCGCCGCGCCATCAATTAATTTGGAAGTTAACCGTGGACAGCTTGAAAAAAATCAAACTATTTTCCCGCCTTCCGGAAGATACGTTGAAGTGGCTCACCTCCAAGGTTGTGTGGGAAGATCTCGAAAAGGGCGGCTACCTTTTCCGCGAAGGCGAAACCGCAGATCGGGTATTCTTCATCGTCAAAGGGGATGTAAAGATAGTCAAGGAATTCTCAAGCGGCAAAAACGCGATAATGGGCATCTTCGAGCCGGGGAGCATTGTGGCCGAAGTCGCGGCGGTGGATAACAGGCCATATCCCGCCTCCTGCATCGCGCTTGAGAGCGTAAGCGCCGGGACCATTCCCGCCAATGTGTTCAAGGAGCTTCTTATGGAGGAGCCAAACGTGGCCATCATGATGATAGCCGGGCTTGGAGCCAAGTTGCGCGAGCTTACGCAGAACCTTGGAGCGATATCCGTGATGCCCGTTGACAAGAGGCTGGCCAGGCTATTGCACAAGCTGGCCGCCAACAAGGGCGTCACCGATGTGGAGATCACACTTCACATGACCCGCAGGGACATGGCGGAGATTATTGGGACATCTTTTGAGGTGGTGGAGAGAAGCCTGAAAAAATTCAGGGAAGAGAGCCTCATCTCCGTGGACGGTAAAAAAATCATCATCCACGATTATCAAAAACTAGAAAACATGTTCGAGGACTGATAAACCAAGCCGTGCCTCATCAATCCTCTCCATCCATCCGCCGCGCCATTGTAAAAGGCGCTGTCGGCGGCGCGGTTTTATTCTCACTCTGGTTCTTCGGGGAGCTGGCCGCCTACTCCGGTTTTGAAATCATGGGCGAGTCGGACACGCGGATAAAGGAGTTGGTTGAGTCCAACTATTTCTGGTTCAACATCGGTTATCAGGCCCTGATACTGTCTGCGACCGCCTTTGCCGGCGGATTGGCGGGCGCGCTGTCGGGGTTTTACTCCCACAGGTTTGGCGGGGGCAGGATAACCCTTTACGGCCTTCCGGCCATTGTATGGATCGCCGTCCAGCTTAGGCTCGTCGTCCGTCAACCACAGTTTTACGACGGTTCGTTCCTAGACCAGCGCCCGGCGTTAAAAGAGATCATTTTCGCCCCCACCAGCTTCATGGACCCTATGGCGGCGGATTTTATATTGCTCGGCGTCACGCTGATACTTTTGTCCGCGCCGATCATCGGCGTGGCGGGGTGGCTTATCGCCACGAAGACGCGGATGGCCGTCACTGCGGCGTTCGCCATGCTGACAGCGGTGGTTTTGCCGCTGAACGGCGCTCCGCCCCCATCGCACGCAAGCATTACGGGCAAGCGCAACGTGGTTCTCATCGGTTTGGACTCGCTGAGGGCGGATCACCTCTCCATGCTCGGCTACGGCAGGAATACGACGCCGGCCATGGACTCCCTGGCCAGCGAAGGCGCCGTGTTCACCAGGATGATCGTGGACGTTCCGAGAACCTTCCCAAGCTGGGTGTCCATGATGACCGGGGTTTACCCCATGAGCCACGGCGTGCGGCACATGTTCCCGACCGTGGAGCAACGCAGGCTGGTTCAAACGCCGTTGCCCAAAGCGTTGGCCGCCAACGGATGGAAAACCGCCGTTGTCTCCGACTTCGCCGGGGACATTTTCCCCCGCATTGATTTTGGCTTTGATGATATTGACGCGCCCGACCTGACATTCGGCCAGGTGGTGAAAATGCGCAACCTTGAGATACACCCCGCGTCGCTGGCGTTTCTCAACAATAGGCTGGGGCAGGCCCTTTTCCCCGCCGTCAGGGAGTTGGCGTACAACTGCGACCCGGAGGCGCTCACCGACAGGGCCATCGGAAAGCTCAAATCGTTCGAGGCGGGCCAGCCTTTCATGCTCGCGGTTTTCTACTCCGCCACGCACATGCCCTACGCCGCGCCGGGGCCGTATTACCGGATGTTCACAGACCCGGGTTACAAGGGCCAGCACCGGTTCCAGAAAAAAAACCTGCTGATGAAAAACGACGACGACTCCCCTGAAGACGTAAAACAGGTCGTAGGGCTTTTCGACGGCTCGCTCAACGCCACGGACAGGCAGATAGGCAGGATCGTGTCTGCAATCGAGGATATGGGGCTTTCCCGCGACACCGCCATAATCATTACCGGCGACCACGGGGAAAACTTCTTCGAGTATCGCGCTGAAATAGGCCACGGCAACCACCTTCGCGGCCCCCACGCCATCACCGTTCCCGTCGTTGTGCGCGCGCCGTGGATAAAGCCGTCCGCGAAAAAAATCGAGTGGCAGGCGAGGATGATAGATTTGGCTCCCACCATCGCCGAGCTTGTAGGGGTTACAACGTTCAAGGCTGACGGGAAATCCCTCATCCCCATGCTCACGGGCGCGCAGAGCGCTCACAGGCTGGCTTACTCCGAATCCGGCCTCTGGTATCTGGACGAGGGGCCGTTTTTCTTTCAGAAAAACCGCATCCACTATCCGGGCGTGACAAGCCTGTGCGAGGTGGATGCGGAGTGGCGTGATGAGATCGTCCTCAAAACCAGATACCAGTCGCTTGTTGTGGCCGCAAAACACAGGATGATCTCCGATGGGGAGCGCAAGCTCATCGTCATGCCAACCGAATCGGGAGTGGTCACGGAGCTTTACGACCTTAAAAACGACCCGCAGGAAACGGTGGACATATCCGCCAGGGAGCCTGTGGCGGTAAACGCCCTTCAGGAAAAGCTCCACCTGCTTGTTGGCGGGCTTACCCCCACACTGATACGGGACGGGTACATCTTCGAGCGGGCGCGCCCAGTATGGTGAGGCTGGCTTTGCGCGTGGGGGGGGTGATAATCAAGTGGGGCGGAGCGCTGTTATTGCTGGCGTTCACGCTCTGGTTTTCGTTCTACATGATTTTCGCCCTGCCTAACCCAGACCGTGTGCCTGACCCGCTGGACATACTCGAAGGCGTGAAAAAGGAATCGGCGCCCCACCTCCGGCTCTCCATCCACGCCGACCTGATAAACGCCCTCGACGAGGCGCAGGTGGACGCGCCGGGCCTTGACGCTGGCTACTCTGCGCTTGCCGAAGAGGATTTTTTCGACGAGTACCCTTTCCCGCATCTCGTTAAAAACGGGCGGCTGGCCGTCAGCATGACGCAGGGCAAACACGCCATGAAGCTGGAGCAGAGAAACGCCGTTTACATGCCAACCCCGGCGCGCGCAAGCTTTAAGCTGACGTTGCCGGAAGGCGCGAGGCTCCGTTTCGCAAACTCCGTGTTGGGAAGGATCAAAGGCAAGGAACTGTCGCCAGTCACGTTCGCCGTTGAAGTCAAAGACGGCTCTCAAACGCAGATGGTATTAAATGAGACCCTGGGGCCGGAGCCGGTGTTCCCGTGGAGCGAAACCGACCCTTACTACCGGTCCATCCTCAAGTTCATAAAGATAGAGACCGGGTTCTGGAACGGCCGATGGTATCCACACGATGTAGACCTCTCCCGTCACGCTGGCAGGGAGGTCACCATCACGTTCACGGCAACCTCCGCTGGCGGCGCATCCCACGGCTTTATCGGAAATCCCAGGGTTTACGCGCCGGAAAAGGAGCGCAAGCCCAGTGTGATAGTCGCCGTGCTGGACACGGTGCGGGCGGACTTTGTCGGCGCCAACAACCCCGCCGTCTCCGGCCTGACCCCCAACATAGACAAAGCCGCCTCGGAGGGGGTAAATTTTACAACCGCAAGGTCGCACGGCAACTGGTCGAGAGGCTCGTTCGCCACTATCTTCACCGGCACGCCATCGCCGCAGTTCGGGTTTTCGGAACGCTGGAGCTACACACGGGAGGAAAAGCAGATATACAACAACCGGCGTATCCCCTCCCTCGCGGAGGAGTTCCGCAAAAACGGCTACACCACCGTCTCCATCGGCAACAACCCGTTTGTGTACGACGGGGGGCCGGTGGGGCTTCACCTGGGGTTCGATCAGGACGTTGACATCCAGCGCCAGCCGTTCGACACGGAGACATCCACTTTGGAAGCCGTCCGCTGGCTCAAAGAACACGCCGATGAACGGTTCATGATGATGTTTACGCTTAACACGGCCCACAGCCCGTTCAGGCCGCCGCTCAAGTATTTCATCAAAGGGTTTCGAGGGTTCAAAGACGCCATTTCGAGTACGCAACCAATGCTCTTCCGTGGTGTGGTGGCATACGCGGACGATTTCCTCGGCAAATTCATGACCGCTCTCGACAGGCTTGATCTCGCAGACAACTCGATAGTTGTCGTCACTGCGGATCACGGTGTTATCCTCCACCGGAGCCAGAAGGTGCGCCCCCATCCAGGCGGCGAATACGAATGGGTGGACGCCACCCACACCCACACCCTGTACGAAGAGGAGGCGAGGGTCCCGCTGATCGTGCGCCAGCCGGGGGGCATACCGCCGGGCCGTGTTTCGCAGGAGCATGTCGCGCTTTACGATATTGCGCCCTCCATGCTGGAGCTTGCTGGCGTCAAGTCGGAAGTCCAGTGGCCTGGCTCAAGTTTCGCTAAAATCGCGAAGGGGGAGAAAACCAGTCTGGATGAATCGGCTGTGGGCAGGATAATCCCATCCGAGGGTGAGACTGTGCGGTCCATCGTCACACCGGACGGCTATAAATATATAAGGCGCGGGCTGGATATGCCCAGGGTTATTGACGGGCTTTTCGGCGATCCACGCTCCGCCAGCGAGGAGGTGTACGACATCCAGCGCGATCCCGCAGAGACGGCAGACCTTTTCGGCGTCAACCCGTCGCTGATCCAGAGGCTCCGAAAGGCTTTCGAGGAGCGTTATCCGGCGAGCGTCAAGGTTCACAAAATACTGGTCAGAGGCGGCAAGGAGCTTAAAAGCCTCACCCTTACGCTTGAGACCACGGGCCGTTTCGTGTTCGTGAAAACAGCGCCCGGCGAAGGGAACAATAATATCAAGACCGCCGTGGAGGAACAGGGGCCGTCAAAACAGCTCGTCCGGCTTGACTCAATAGGCGGGCATGTGCGAGTGTTTCTGGAAGTTTCCCCCAACGGCGCCCCTGTCACAATAACAGCCAGCGACGGCTCCGGTAAACCTCTGGGCGACGGCGTTGTGAGGCTGGGGCCGCTTCTGATCCCCGCAAAAGGCGGAGCGGTGACGGTGAGCGCAGGCGACGTCCACCTTGAAGACCCTTACAGGCTCATTGACGAGCGTATGCTCAAAGAGGGTGTGGGCGTCGGGATCATACCGTTCGCCACATGGCGCAAGGATGTCTCCGAAGGCGCGCGGCTGGACCCGGAGCTTGCGGCGTTGATGAAGAAATGGGGTTATC
>Ga0315281_10006771_pt1 | contig 16238 bp, 12 predicted proteins | sample YL17G07_0_MG_FD_204540 | JGI IMG/M metagenome (GOLD analysis project Ga0315281, IMG submission 204540) | Sediment microbial communities from Yellowstone Lake, YNP, Wyoming, USA - YL17G07_0 | ecosystem: Environmental > Aquatic > Freshwater > Lake > Sediment | place: USA: Wyoming | collected... | reverse complement strand
GTCTTTTGGGGTGGTGGGGGGGTGGGCCCCGGGGGGGGGGGGGGGGGGGGGCGGGGGGGGGGGGGCGCGGGCGTCGGGTTTTGGGGGCGCGCCCCCCCCCCCCCCCCCCCCCCCCCACCCACGACTCCGCGAGTGATGCGCAGGCGATGAACGCGCGGTAGATGTCCAGGTACTCCCCGGCGGCGATCAGCAGGCGGCGACCGTCGAGACGGCGCGTCCCCGGGCAGACAGCTGCCTTGTCGCAGTACTCCGCACGGCCGAACTCGACCTCGAGACTGTGTCCGCGCCAGTCGAGAGAGGAGGGCCGACGACCGGCGCGCAGGGCACGCTCGACTCCGGCCCTGATGCCCTGACGGGCCGTCGCCGGGTCGCAGAGGCTCGCCGCCGTGCGCGAGACGCCGGTCTTCACGACCGCGACCTCGATTCCGGGAAGCATCGCCCGTGCTTCGTCGGCGAGCTTGTCGTCGCCGCTCGCGAACACCACGGGCACCGCGAACGCGCCGGCGACCGCCGCGTTCAGACCGAGCTCGCCGACCTCGCGGCGTCCGCCGTCGGGACCGACCAAAGTCACGCTCGACACCTCGCCGTTCCACGTGTGCGCGAGCACGGCGGCGTGCGTTCCGGCCATGGCGTGATAGCCGACGAACAAGGCCGCGTCGAAACCCTCGCCGATGCCCTCCATCATGCTGAGGCCGAACTGGGCGCCGCTGACAAGGCTGACGTGCGGCGGCAAGCCCTCGACGCTCAGGTTGTCGCCGTTGTAGTGACCATCGTTGACGACGACCTCGTCGACCCCCGCGGCGGCGCACCCCTCGAGAGCTGCGTCGAGATCGCCGCGCATGAGCGCGCACGCTTCGCGCCAAGCCTGCGAGCCGAGGTCATCGGCCTGCTTCACATGGCAGACCCCGGTGATGCCCTCGATGTCGACGCTGATGAAGACGCGCACGTTCACGACCTGATCCGGCCCACGGGGGTCAGCGCTGCTCCTCCACGCGACCGCGGCGCCGGCGCACTATCACGTACACGACGCCGACGGCGATCAGCGCCGCTGCGGCGGCGATCAGCACCGTCCCCAACGTGCTGTCGCCGCCGGTCTCGGCCGTCGCTCCGGTCTTCGGGTGCACGAAGAGGTAGCTGTCGATGTTGTCGACAGAGTAGATCGCCGAGCCAGTGTCGGCCGGCGACTGCACCCAGCCCTCCCAGCGCGAGACGTTCACCGCCTCGAGGCCCTTGGGGTAGGCGAGGATGACGTAGGGGCTCTGCTCGTAGATGATCTGCTGCATCTCGTCGATCAGGGTCTTGCGCTGCGCCGGGTCGATCGTCGTCGCCTGCTGCTGGTACAGCTCGTCGTATCGCGGCGCCCACCACGCGCAGTCGCTCCAGTTGCCGATCTGGTCCTTGATGAACAGCGAGGCCATGAAGTCGGGGTCGACGTCGCCCGTCCAGTTGTAGACGTAGAGGTCCATGTTCGGCGTGAAGACCCCGTCCTTCTCGCTGTAGAGGTACTCGTTCATGGCGCCTTCGGTCATGTACGTGTACTTCACGTCGATGCCGAGGTGCTCGAACCAGCCGACGAGCAGCTTGCCGATCTTCTGGCCCTGCGGCGGCGCCTCACAGGCGAAGAGCCGGAGCGTGATGGGATCGCCCTGCTTGTCGAGCAGCTTGCCGCCCTCCGTCATATAGCCCGCGTCGGCCAGCAGCTGCGTGGCCTTCGCCGGGTCGTAGCTGTAGGCGACGTCCGTCGGGGGTGTCCAGTGCCAATCCGGATCGCGGTAGAAGCCCTCGACCATCATGGTGCTTCCGGGCGTCGCGTAGCCGTTGTAGGCGTAGTCGACAAGCCTCTGCTGGTCGACGGCGTACTGCAGCGCCTGGCGGAACTTCCAGTCCTTGAGCACGGGGTTGCCGAGGCTCGGCCCGGTATAGCAGTTGAAGCCGAGCTCGTCGTAGCCCTTGACGACGTAGTCGATGGTCTTGAGGGAGGGATCCTGACTGAGTGGGTCGACCTGCGCCTCAGGCACGCCCCAGCAGGCGTCGATCGTGCCCGCCTTCAGGTCCTGCACCATCGTGTCCGGGTTCGTGTAGACGTGGAAGATGATCTCGTCGATCTTGGGCGCCCCCCGCCAGTAGTCCTTGTTGGCGGTGAGGCGCACGAAGACGCCCTTCTTGAACTCTTTCACCTGGAAGGGCCCGGTGCCGACGATGGGCGGCTTGTTCTGGAACGACCTCTCCGCCTCCTTGGGGTCGACCTTGCTCCAGATATGCTCAGGCAAGATCGGGATGACCATGCCGAGAATGTTGGCCTTGGGCTTGCTGCAAGTGATCGTCACGGTGAGCGGGTCGACGGCCTCGACCGTCTCGATACCTGTGGTGTAGCTCGTGAAGGCCGACAGCTCGTTGTCGATGATGTAGTGGTAGGTGAACACGACGTCGTCGGCCGTGAGCGCCTCCCCGTCCTGCCACGTGACACCGTCGCGCAGTTTGAACGTCCACACCTTGCCGCTCTTGTCGTGCGACCAGCTCACGGCGAGGTCCGGGTCGGGCGTCACGTCAGATGCCTTGTACCCCGTCAGCTGGTCGTAGTTGAGGTGGTAGATCAGGTAGGACGAGGTCGAGTAGCCGATGAACGGGTTCAGGTTGTCGGGCTCGTTCACCCAGCCCACACGCAGCGTCACCGTGCCGCCCGGGGCCGGCGAAGCCGAGTCCTCGGCCACGGCATCGCGCAGACCGTTGGACAGACCGGCGACGAGCGCCAGCGCGCAGGCGAGCAGCAGAGCGACCGCCAGGCGGCGGAGCTGGGCGCTGCTGTGCGGCGTGGACTTGGTCATGGAGCCTCCCCCAGGTGACTGCCTTGCGCCGCCGCCCGAGTACCTTCCGCGACGGCGACCTGCGGGAACGCTACCGCTCGCTTCACGCGGTGTCCACAATGTTGGTCGTCGCGCGCGCCACGGCGCATGATGACGTGCGCGAGTCTGCTCACCGAGACTCGAACGCCGGCTGGCGAGACGCGAAGGGCCCCGGCCGCCTCGGCGGCCGGGGCCCTTCGCGCGACTTCCCTGAGGCGTCTCAGGGAGAAACGCGGGAGATCAGCGGTTGACCGTGCCCTCCCACGTACCGACCTTCTTCTCCTTCTTCTCAGCCTCGGTGAACCAGCGCGACGTGACGCACTTGGTCTCGGTGTAGAAGTGGATGCCGTCGAGGCCGAACACGTGGCTCTCGCCGAAGAACGAGTCCTTGTGGCCGGCGAACGGGAAGAAGCTCACCGGCACCGGGATGCCGACGTTGATGCCGACCATGCCCGCGTGCGAACGGCGGGCGAACTCGCGTGCGTAGTAGCCGCTCTCGGTGAAGATGCACGAGCCGTTGGCGAAGCGGCTGTTGTTCATGATGGTGATGGCCTCTTCGAAGTCCTCCACGCGCTTGATGCAGAGCACTGGGCCGAAGATCTCCTCGCGGCCGCACTCCATGTCCTCGGTCACGTTGTCGAAGATCGTCGGGCCGACGAAGAAGCCGCCCTCGAAGCCTGGGACCACGAGGTCGCGGCCGTCGAGGATCAGCTCGGCGCCCTCGGCGACGCCCTTGTCGATCCAGCCCTTGACGAAGGCCTGATGCTCGGCGCTCACGACCGGGCCGAGCTCCGTCTTGGGGTCGTAGGCGCAGCCGACGACGCGCTGCTGGGCGAAGTTCATCATGTAGCCGATGAACTCGTCGGCGACCCTGTTCTCGACGACGATGACGGGCAGCGCCATGCAGCGCATTCCGGCGCAGCCGAAGGTCGAGTTGATGATGCCGGCGGCGGCGCGCTCGAGCGAGGCGTCGGCGAGCACGAGGCCATGGTTCTTGGCCTCTGTCTGGGCCTGCACGCGCTTGCCGTGGGCGGCGGCGATCGAGTAGACGTGCTTGCCCACATCGGTCGAGCCGACGAAGCTCACGCCGCGCACCAGCGGGTGGGTCATCATGATCTCGGCCTCGGTGCGGCTGCAGGTCACGAGGTTGACCACGCCCTTGGGCAGACCGGCCTCGTAGAGCAGCTCGAGCAGGCGCATGCCGGAGGTCGGCACCATGCTGGCGGCCTTGAGCACGAACGTGTTGCCGGTGACGATGGCGAGCGGGATCATCCAGCCGAACGGGATCATGGCCGGGAAGTTGAAGGGGGCGATGCCGGCGAACACGCCGAGCGGCTCGCGGTAGCTCACCGTGTCGTGCCCGGTGGACACGTTCATGAGCGACTCGCCCTTGGCGAGCATGGGCGAGGCGACGCCGACCTCGCAGCCTTCGATGATCTTGATGATCTCGCCGCGGGACTCGTCGAGGTTCTTGCCGAGCTCGCGGGAGCAGATTGCGGCGAGCTCCTCCACGTTGTCCTCGAGCAGGGCCTTCCACTTGAAGAGCACCTGGGTGCGCTTCTGGATCGGCAGCAGCGACCACTTCTCGTAGGCCTTTTGGGCCGACTCGATCGCGCCCTCGACCTCGGCGGCGGTGCAGCACGGGGCCTTGGCGAACACCTCGCCGGTGCTCGAGTCGGTCACGTCCATGTACTTGGTGGTCGCCGACGTGCGCCACTCGCCTTCGACGCAGTACTTCAGGGTCTCTACTTCAGTCACAGTCGCCATCTCATTCCTCTCGTATGGTCGGTCCTCCGTGCGTGCGTGTGGAGCTGCGGAGGCGCTGGGGATACTCCTACGACCAGACAGGCATCGCCTCGATGGATGCCGGCGCGGCGCGCTCAGGCGGGCGACCGGGAGACCGACCGGGGCATCGATCTGCGTGTCTCATGCGTCCGTTCACCTGGCGTCGGCGCCAGATGCCGAACGACGCTACCACCTCCCACCGGGGTTCGGTTTCGGAGGAGCACTACGAGAGCCTTGACTCCATCTCGTGCGAGCAGGGCGCTCCAGGCGGAGCGCCACAGTGGACAAGTCTACGGGGGAAGGGTGGGCTGCGTAAAGCCAGCGGGTACAGGCCCGGATGGCCCAACTCTCAGTTGTACTTCACCCGCGGGTCGAGCCAGGTGTAGGCGATGTCGACCACCAGGTTCGAGACCACGACCAGCAGGGCCGCGAAGACCACTGTGCCCATGATCATCGGGATGTCGGTCGTCTGGATCGCGTCCCACGCCTGCAAGCCGATGCCCGGGATGCCGAAGACGACCTCGATCACGAGCACGCCGCCGAGGAACCAGCCGAAGTCCATGCCCAGCAGGGTGATGATGGGCGACCAGGCGTTGCGCATGATGTGGCGCCACACGACCGTGCGCTCGGGCAGGCCCTTGGCGCGCGCGGCGCGCACGTAGTCGGCGTTGAGGATGTCGAGCATGCTCGAGCGCAGCATGCGCGAATACCATGCCGCCCCGCCGATGCCCAGGACGAGACCGGGCAGGACGCCGTAGATCGGGTGCAGCCAGCCCTCGTAGCTGCCCAGGGGGAAGATTGGGATCTTGAAGGCGAAGAAGTACAGCATGATGAGGCCCAGCCAGAAGGTAGGGGCGGCGATGCCCAGGAGGCTGAGCACCGTGAAGGTGCGGTCCTGCCAGCTGTACTGCTTGAGCGCCGAGACCATGCCTACCGGGATGCCGATGAGCAACTCGAAGAAGATGCCGAAGAAGGCGACCATCGCGGTCGCCGGGAAGCGCTGCAGGATGGCCGTCATCACCGGCAGTTGGGAATGGAACGAGTAGCCGAAGTTGCCGTGCACGAGGTGCCACAGGTAGAGGCGGTACTGGACGTATAGCGGCTTGTCGAGGCCGAGGCTGTGGCGGATGCGGGCCAGCACCTCCGGCGTCGCGTGCGTGCCGGCGATCGACTTGGCCGGGTCGGCCGGGACGGCGTAGGCGAGCAGGAAGGTGAACAGGCTCACGAAGAAGAGCACGACCACGACCCAGAGCAGGCGGCGGACGAGGTACTTACCCATGCCGCTGCCCTCGCCGGCCGGGCGCCGCCGCCTCGCGCGATGTCATCCGTCGCTTGTCTCGCCTCATGTCATCTCGACCCGGGGACCCCAGTCTGAGCCGTCGTGGCGGCGACGCCGAGGCGTCGCCGCCACTGAGTCTCTCATTCGGCCCTTGCTCACTTCTTCCAGTACTCCGTGAAATAGGTGATCCACACCGGGTGGAGGTACATCCCGCCCACGTTGTCCCCGAACATGATGGTGTCGTTCGTGTTGAACATGGGATCGACGGCCGCGTCCTCCATGATGACCTGCTGCATCTGCGTGTACAGGTCGATGCGTTCCTGGCTCGCCGGCATCGCCGCGGCCTGGGCGGAGAGCGCCTCCACCTTCGGGCTGACCCAGTTGCCGGAGTTCGAGCCACCCTTGGCAGTGGCGGCCTTCGAGAACAGGGGCTCGATCCAGTCCGACGGGTCCGGGTAGTCCTCGTACCAGTCGTTGTAGCAGATCGAAACGCCCTCGGCGGGCGCGGAGATCTTGGTCCAGTACGTGTTCTCCTCCATCAGCTGGAGGTGGGCCGTGATGCCGATCGCCTTGAGGTCGTTGATGATCGACTGGGCGAGCTTGGGCACCGGGTCGGTGTTGTGGGCCCAATAGGTCGTCTCGAAGCCGTTCGGGTAGCCGGCCTCAGCGAGGAGCTGCTTGGCCTTCTCCGGGTCGTAAGGGTAGTAGTCGGCGTTCTCCTCATGACCCGGCATGCCCACAGGGTAGATCTGGTTCAGCGCCGTGGCTTCTCCGCTCTGCAGCTTGACCAGCTTGTCGCGGTTGATGGCGTAGCAGATCGCCTGGCGCACCTTCAGGTTGTCGAACGGCTTGTACTTGACGTTGAAGGTCGTGTAGTGGACGTTGATGCCCGACTGGCTCGCCACGTTGTCCTTCCAGTTCGGATCGCTCGTCACGTTGACGTACTCCGCCGGCGGCACGTTGTTCATCGCGATGTCGATCTGGCCGTTCTGGACGAGCAGCACCTGCCGCGTGGGCGTGGGCGTGAAGTCGAAGACCCACTTGTCGGCGTAGACCTTGCCCGGGTCGAAGTAGTTCGGGTTCTTCACGAGCACCATCTTCGTGGCCGCGGTCCAGCTCTCCATCATGTACTGCCCGGCGCCCAGCGGGTGCCGATTGATCTGGTTGCCCCACTTCGCGAACCACTCCTTGGGGATCACCCAGGCGAAGGGGATGGCGAGCTTGTCGAGGAACGCGCCGTCGGGATTCTCGAGGTCGATCTCGAGCGTGTACTTGTCGATCACCTTCAGGCCGCTGACATCCTTCCCCTTGCCGTCGTAGTAGGCCTGCGCCCCGACGATGCCGGTGTAGAAGGACGGCATCCCCGCATCGGGAGTCTTCATCATGCGCATCCACGTCCACTTGAAGTCGTCGGCCGTGACCTCGCGGTCCACGGGCGGCGCGAACTTCACGCCTTGCCTCAGTTTGAAGGTGTAGGTCTTGCCGTCGGCCGAGAGCTCCGGCATGGCTTCGGCGATGTCGGGCACGATCTTGGCGCCCGCCTCACCCGTGGCGCCGGCGAACTTGACCAGGCCGTTGTACAGCATCTCCTCGATGCACCAGCCCAGGTTCGTGTAGTTGACCGCCGGGTCGATGCCGTCGGGCTCGCCCTGGTAGCCGACGGTCAGCGTGCCCCCCTGCTTCGGGGTCCCCCCGGCGCTCGGGCTGGCTGCGCTGCCTCCACCGCCTCCGCTCGCGCCGCAGCCGGCCGCCGCCAGCGCCGCGACCGCGGCGGCGGCAATCAGCATCACCAGCACCAGCGTCGCCGTCCTGCGTCCTCTCATGTCCGCCTCCTTGGCGTTCGTGGGCGTTCCTCGTGCATTGCGTGACGTGGCTTCGTCCTCACCGGCGGCGCTGCTGTGGGTCGAAGGCGTCCCGCAGGCCGTCGCCGACCATGTTGAACGCCAGCACGGTGAGCATGATGCAGAGACCCGGATAGATGACCAGGTGCGGTGCCGAGCGGTAGTAGTTCTGGCCGTCGGAGATCATCTGGCCCCAGGAGGGCGTCGGCGGCTGCACCCCGAGGCCGATGTAGCTCAGCGTCGCCTCGAAGAGCACGGTCGTGGCGATGCCGAGGCTCGTGTAGACGATGATCGGCGCCACGAGGTGGGGCAGGATGTGGCGGTAAAGGATGCGCATGTTCGAACAGCCGGTCAGTCTGGCGGCGGCGACGAACTCCTTCTCCCTGATCGAGAGCACCTCGCCGTGGATGACGCGCGTCATGGGCGTCCAGTAGACGAAGCCGATGACGAAGATGAGGATCCAGAGGCTCGGTTTCAGCACCGCGACCAGGGCCACCGCCAGGAGATAGATCGGGAAAGCCATCATCACGTCGGTGGCGCGCATGATCGCCGTCTCCGTGGAGCCGCGGAAGAAGCCGGCCGTCAGGCCGAAGATGACCCCGAGGATCAGCGCCAGGCCGTTGGCCATGACGCCGATGACGAGCGAGACGCGCGCCCCGTACATGAGGCGGCTCAGGAGGTCGCGGCCGAGGGTGTCGGTACCGAGCAGGAACTTGGACGACGAACCCACCGGCATGCCCTTCATGGTCAGGCCCTCGTCATACTGGGTCGTCGGGTCGTGCGGGGCGATCCACGGCGCCGTGACGGCGACGAAGACGAGGATGCCGATCACGACCAATCCCATGACGGCGAACTTGTCCTTGCGGAACCGCTCCCAGACCTCGTGCCAGGTACCCTTGTGCGCGATGATGGCGGCGTCGGGTGACCACATCACCCCGGCCTGCGACGCCATCGACTCGTCGACGACGATGTCGACGGCGCGTTCCCTGGCCGCGACCTCGCCGGCGGCGAAGGGGTCATGCGGCGGCACGAAGGCCATCAGACGTCACCGTGGTCGTTCTCGCCGGCGGCGTCTAGCGCATCGGTGTGTACGACTGTGGCAGCTGACGCATCGCCCATGACCGGGCCGGTGGCGACGACCGCAAGGTCGTCTTCACCGGCGCGGATGTGCGGGAAGTCGGTGTTCGTGACGAGGTGACACGAGGCCCAGTGGCGGGGACGCACCTCGCGCAGGACCGGGGGCTCGACGTTGCACAGACCCTCCTGCGCGGCTGGGCAGCGGGTGTGGAAGTGACAGCCTGGCGGCGGATCGGCGGGCGATGGCACGTCGCCTTGCAGCACCACCGCGCGTCGGTTCTCCTCGGCTTCGGGGTCGGGGATCGGCACGGCGCTGAGAAGCGCCTGCGTGTAGGGGTGCACGGGCTCGCCGTAGAGCACTGCGTTCTCGGCAAGCTCGACCATCTTCCCCAGGTACATCACGGCGACCCGGTCCGAGATGTGGCGCACCACCGAGAGGTCGTGGGCGATGAACAGGTAGGTAAGGCCGAACTCGCGCTGCAGCTCCAGCAGCAGGTTGATGATCTGCGCGCGGATCGAGACGTCGAGGGCGCTGATGGGCTCGTCGCAGACGATGAAGTTGGGCTCGACGGCCAAGGCGCGCGCGATGCCGATGCGCTGGCGCTGGCCGCCCGAGAACTCGTGCGGGTAGCGGTTCAGGGTGTTGGGGTTGATGCCCACGAGCTCGAGGAGCTCGCGCACGCGCTGGTTGCGCCCGCTCCGGGGATAGAGCTTGTGCACGAGCAGGGGCTCGCCGACGATGTCGGCGATGGTCATGCGCCCGTTGAGGCTCGCGTAGGGGTCCTGGAAGATCATCTGCATGCGGCGCCGCTGACGGCGCAAAGCCCGACCGGAGAGGCTCGCCAGGTCGGCGCCCTCGTAGAGGACGTGACCGGCGGTCGGCTTCTCCAGGTGCAGGATGGCCATGCCGGTGGTCGACTTGCCGCAGCCCGACTCGCCGACGAGACCCAGCGTCTCCCCTCTCTTGACCGTGAAGCTGATGCCGTCGACGGCGCGCACGGCGCCTATCTTGTGGCGAAAGACGATGCCGCTCGTGATGGGGAAGTGCACCACGAGGTCGTCGACGGTCACGAGGTCGTCGCCGCTCGCCGGCGCCGCGGCGCCGGTCGAGGCGGGGATGACGGCATCGGTGGCGCTCACGCGGTCATCTCGGCCGCCGCCGGCTCGATGAGCCTGTCGCGATGGAAGCAGGCGCTGCGCCGCCCGGCGTCGGTGTCGAACAGCGGCGGCACGCCCTGCCAGCACGCGTCGGTGGCCAGCCAGCAGCGTGGCGCGAAGGAGCAGCCCGGCGGCAGGTGGCTGAGGTCGGGTGGGAGCCCCTCGATCGACTGCAGCTTCGCCGACCGCGGCCGGTCGAGACGCGGGACGCTGCGCAGCAGGCCGACCGTGTACGGGTGGTGCGGGTGATGGAAGAGTGGCTTGGCCGGGCCCTCCTCGACGATGCGCCCCGCGTACATGACGAGGATCCGCCGGCACATGCCGGCGACGACGCCGAGGTCGTGCGTGATGACGATCACGGCGGCGTCGTACTCCCGGCTCAGCTTCTTCATGAGGCGCAGGATCTGCGCCTGGATGGTGACGTCGAGCGCCGTCGTCGGCTCGTCGGCGAGCAGCAGCTTGGGGTTGCAGGAGAGGGCGATGGCGATCATCACGCGCTGGCGCATGCCGCCCGAGAACTGATGCGGGTAGTCCCTGATGCGCTCGGCCGCCTTGGGGATACCGACGAGCTGCAGCATGTCGATGGCCCGCGCGACCGCGTCGTCGTGCGAGAGGTCGAGGTGCAGCTCGATGCCCTCGGTCATGAGGCGCTCGATGGACAGGACCGGGTTCAGGCTCGTGACCGGGTCCTGGAAGATCATCGCGATGTCCTTGCCGCGGACCTTGCGCACCTCGTTCTCGGGCAGGGCGAGCAGGTCGCGGCCCTGGAACTCGATGCTCCCCGAGACGGTCGCGTTGGTGATCATGCGCGTCAGGCCGAGGATCGCCGTCGCGGTGACGCTCTTGCCGCAGCCCGACTCGCCGACCAGACCGACCAGCTCGCCGGGCGCGACCGAGAAGCTCACATGGTCGACGGCGTGCACGATCCCCTCCTGCGAGTCGAAGTCGACGGAGAGGTCCGTGACGTCAAGAAGCCGGGAAGTGTCAACCCCCATCACGCGCGGAGTCTAATCCTCCGTGTACGCTATTTCGACTAGCCCGCGTCCGTGCCTGCGAGGTCGACGATCAGGTCACTGCGTGCGCGCCGGCGTCGACGTGCACGACCTCGCCGGTGATCGCCCGCGAGAGGTCGCTGAGCAGAAAGACCGTCGCGTCCGCCACCTCGCCCGCGGTGACGTTGCGGCGCAGCGGCGTGTGGCTCTCGAGCAGGTCGAGCATGCCGCTGAAGTCCTTGATGGTGCGCGCGGCGACGGTGGCGATGGGGCCGGCCGAGACCGCGTTCACGCGGATGCCGGCCGGCCCGAGGTCGGCGGCAAGGTAGCGCACCGAGCTCTCGAGGCTGGCCTTGGCGGGTCCCATGACGTTGTAGTTCGGGATAACGCGCCACGAGCCGGCGTACGTCATCGTGACGACGGCGCCGCCCTCGGTCATGAGGCGGCGCGCCTCGCGGGCGATAGCGATCAGCGAATACGAGCTGATGTCGTTCGCGGCCGCGAACCCGTCGCGCGACGTCTCCACGAACTGACCCTGGAGGTCCTCTGCCGGGGCCCAGGCGATGCTGTGGACGATGCCGTGCAGGACGGGCATGTACGCGGAGAGTTCGTCGACGGCCGCGCGCACGGCCGCGTCGCTGGCGACGTCGCACTCGATCATCGGCGCGTCGCCGAGCTCCCCGGCGAGACGCTCGACGCGGCCCTTGAGGCGCTCCGCCTGGTAGGTCAGCGCGACGGCGCCGCCGTGGCGGTGGATCGCCTCGGCCACGGCCCAGGCGATCGACCGCTGGTTGGCGGCGCCCATCACGAGGACGTTCTTGCCGCTGAGCAGACCTGGCACGGCGTCCTCCCGTGTCGTTCGGTGGTCGCAGGGGCTAGCCGCGACGGTGCCGCCGCACCATGCCGTGGGCGGCGCTGCGGCAAGTCTACCCGCGACGTGCCGTGGAGCGAACGGGGCTCCTCGCCGGCTAGGGAAGCGTGACCTTGCTCGGGTCGGTGTCGCCGGGCAGCTGTCGCGCGAGCGCCGTCTCCCCCTTGTAGCGAAACTCGAGCACCGTGCCGGGCGCCTGGGTGGCTGCCCCATAAGCCTGCGCTGACGGGACCGGGCTGGCGACGGGCGTGGGCGTTGTGCCGACGGTCGGCCGCAGGTACAGGATGTTGAGCGTGGACGTCGCCGCGGCGCGGTCGGTGACCCGGAGGGTGACGAACTCGCCGGCCTTGCCCTTCAGCACGCGCTCGACGGCGAAGCGCTGCCGGCTGCCGGCGGGCGCCTGCGCGCGGGCGACGACGATCGTGCTGTAGGCGGCCGGATCCGGGACGCTGCTCCCGAACGACGGGACGGCGACACCGTCCCCTGCCACGGCGCCGGCCGCCGGTCCGTCCTGGGCGTTGCGCTTCTGGGCCGCGCTGCTCTCGGCGGCCTTGTCGGTGGCGCCGGTCGTCGTCGCCTCGGTGCCGCCGGTCTCGCCGAGGCGTTGCAGGCCGACGACCCCCGCGACGAGCACGAGGGCGATCGCCGCTGCCGGGGCGAGGACGCGCAGCCATGTGGGGCGCCGGCGCGGCGCAGCCGGCGCCGGCGCCGTCACGAACTCGCGCAGCTCGCCCCACCGCTCGTCGCCGAGGTCGGTGTAGTCATCGGGGGGCGCCGGCACGACGCGGTCGAGCCCTGCCGCGACCGCGTCCAAATCGGCGCGCATCGCCTCGAGCCGGTCGCGGAGCACGGCGTCGTCCGCCGTCGCGCTCTCGAGCTCGGGATCCCGCTCGAGGCCGAGCGCGAACGCCAGCAGGCGGTCGTCGTCGAACGCGCGCCGGTGTCCGGCGCCGCTCACGAAGTCCTCCTCATTGTCGGCCCTGTCGTTCATCTCGTCATCTTCCGTCATCGTGTCGCCCGCTCGCGCGCAGCTTCATGTCTCGTGCTCGTAACCGGACTCGGCGAGTGCCTGCCGCATGCGCGCCAGCGCCCCGTGCAGGCGCGACTTGACCGTGCCGAGCGGCACGTCTTGCGCGGCGGCGATGCTCTCCAGCGAGAGATCGGCGAAAAAGCGCAGCGCGACCGCCTCGCGGAAGTCGGGGCTGAGCCCCTCGAGCGCCGTCCGCAGCGCCGGGTCGCCAGGCACAGTCACGTCGGTGTGCGTGCCGTGGCTCGACGCGAGTTCCTCGAGCCGCTCGGCCAAGCCGCGCCGCGTCTTGCGCCGCCGGCCCTGGTCGCGCCCCGTATTGAGGATCAGGCGGTAGAACCAGGCGAGGAAGCGCTCCTCGGCCGGCAGGTCCGCCCGGTACACCTTGATGAACACCTCTTGCACGGCGTCGTCCACCTCGTCGCAGAGTCCCTGGAGGAAGAGGATACGGCGCACCTGCGGCGCGTAGCGGCGAAAGAACTCGGCGCGCGCCTCGGGCTGCGTCCGGCGCATCCGGTCTACGAGGCCGACGGGCAGCTCGTCGATTTCCTTCCTCCAGCGAGAGGGACGCCTGGCCGGCGGCGAGGGTTCGCCGCGACGGGCAGAAGTATAGCCGCGTCGCGGCGTTGGAGCGGCGCGGTGCGCTACAATGCGCCAACGGCGATGAGGCTCGCGGCCAACCGCAACATGCTCGCGACCTCGTGTCATACGTCCCGTCGCCGAACGGCCCGAATTGCCTCGTTTGTTCTTGGCCGGAGACCCACAATCGGTCCAGGAGCCGTTGCATCGTCCGGTGACAATCGTGGAACAAGCCATTCGGACTCGGGAAGGAGGCACATGGTGAAGAGGCCGTTCTATAGGTGCGAGGACTGTGGCCACGAGTTCGAGCAGTTCGGCTTCCCCCCTGATATCGAGGAGTCGCCGCTCGCGTGCCCTGCCTGCGGCGGGCTCGATATCGAGCTGGTGGAAGAGCGCGGACCAACGAGCGATGCCGACACGACCTGACTGCGGGTGCGGCGCACGGTCACGCCGCGGCAACGCGTCGCATCGCGGTCGTGGTCAACCTCAGGACGTCCGTCACCCCTGTCGCGCGCGTTGAACGGGCTCAGCCGGCGGCATCGAGCGACGCCCGCGCTGCACGGATGCTCTCGAGCGCCGTTGCGACTTCGCTGCGAGCGCTGTCCGCCTCGGCGGCCGCGAGTCGCCGCTGGGCTATGCCCCGCTCGAGGGCGGTTTCGATCGAGTGCGAGATTCGGTCGAGCTCTTCATGGGCGTCGTGACGAGCCTGCCACCCCGCCTCCCTCAGGCCTCTGGCGATCTCACTCCGCAGGCGTCCGGCGTGCCGGTTGGCCAGCTCAGCGGCGCGCTGTCGCGAACGCCTGACGAGCAGGTGCCGCCGCACGCGCCCCGGCAGCGGCGCCTGCAGGGCCCCGGTCAGGATCTCGAGCACGACGGGGTCGTCACGGAGCTTCACCGTGACGTTCGGCGTGAGAGTCGTACCGGCGGTCGGCTCGGGTCGCGCGATCGGAACGCCGAGGATCTTCTCGGTGTCCTCGGCGACCGATACGGCGAGGCCGTCGAGGGCTGCATGAAGGCGCTCGGAGGCGTCGCTCAGCTCCTTCCGTACGACGGCGACCTCCCTGGGCATCGCCATGCTCAGCAGCGAGGCGATCACCTCCGACATGATCTCGTCGACCCGTCGCTCCCTCGCCTCTTCGCCGGGTCCCTCGATGGCCTTGAGGGCGGCGAGAAGCGCCTCCTCGAGGCGCTGCTGGAAGCCCCGCATCCGCTCGCCGAGACCGCGCTCGATCGCCTTGACACGATGAGCGAAGATCGCATCCTGCTCTTCGGCGAGCCGGGCGATCTCAGCCCGGCTCTTCTCGAGCTGCTCCAGCGCCACCTGGAGCTCGTGCTCGCCGCGCCCGGCCACTTCGGCTCGCACTGTGTAGCGGATCTCGAGCTCGTCGAGCACGGCCCGCACGCGTCGCGCCGACTGGGCGGCGTAGATCTCCCGGTATCGGGTCTTGAGGATCTCAGAGAGGCGGGCACGCAGCTCCGGGACGCCGCTCGCGGCAGCGCCCTGCAGGGCTGTCTTGGCCGAGACCCCGAAGACGGGCGTCGGCTCCGGCGACAGACGGTCCAGGCGCCCCGCGACGAATGCGAGGGCCTGATCGACCTCCTCCGGCGAGAGGTGGTCCGTCTTGTTGAGGGCGAAGAGCACGTCGGTCCCCTGCTCTCGCAGGTCGGCCGCGAGCCGTGCCTCGGCCTCGCTCAGCGGCTGGTCGACCGAGAGCACGACCAGCGCCACGTCGACGTGCGGCAGGAACCTCAGCGTGTGGTCGCTGCCGCTCTCGAAGACGGAGCCCAGGCCGGGCGTGTCGATGAGTACGGCGTTCTCAGGCAGGTCGAGATCGGGAAGGGACACCTCAACGCGCGACAGCTGGCGCTCGTTCCCGGGGTTGCCCTCCTCGGTCACGTAGTCCACGAGACGCTTGGGGTCGACGAACGTCTCGGCGCCGTCCTCGCGGCGCGCCACGGCGCCGGCGGGCCCCCGGCGCAGCACCGTGACGACCGCCGTCAGCGGCACGACGCCCACGGGCAGCACGGGGTGCCCGACCAGGGCGTTCAACAGGGTGCTCTTGCCGCGCTTGAACTCACCCAGCGCCACGACGTACAGGTCGGTCTCGGCGAGCCGCTCGCGCGCCGCGCGCACCAGCGCGACGTCCTCGTCATCGAAGGCCTCGAGCCGCAAACGACCGAGCGCCTCCAGCCCCGCCCCGCCGACCTCACTCGTCTCGTGTCCGGCAGTCGTCACGTCGTCTCCAACAAGAAGAGGCTCCTGACCGGACGGGACCGATCAGAAGCCATCAGCGCAAGGGCGCGTTACGCGAGCTTCATCGCGTTACGTCGCGATAATACCACCGTCTGCCTCGAGCCCGTAGTGGTCGGGTAGTGGGCGATGCTCCAGGCCGGCATCCCCTCACGGTGCGGCGATCGCCTTCCCCGTCGCCAACTCGTAGCCTGCCGTGAACGCTTCCCCGGGCCCGCGTCCTGTGGCGCGGCCCCGCGATCATACCTCCGAGCTGTTCGCGAGATGCCCGAGCAGCGTCTGCCATGCGCGCGCAAAGTCCTCGAGCGAAAACCACGGGATCGTTTCGCGCCGACAGAGGCGTGCGAGTTCGGCGCGTGCGAAGACGACATCGGCCTCGCGCGCCATGCAGAGATCCCTGCTCCCGTCGCCGAAGGCGACGATGAGATCTCCCTGTCGGCGGAGGCTGCGCACCACCGGCCCCTTGCAGTGCCCGGGACCGCAGATCGGACAGTCCCCGTATTGCGGGTCGAGCACCAGCCGGTAGCCGGACCCG